>ODAI013874854.1_pt1 | contig 14194 bp, 13 predicted proteins | sample 1539321 | NCBI WGS metagenome assembly ODAI01 (sample SAMN02144231, study PRJEB22623) | gut metagenome | biome: sheep rumen | host: Ovis aries | place: New Zealand
AGCCAGGCGTGCAGCGGATAGATTCCGGCCTTCGCGCCGAATCCGAGAATAACGGCAAAAGCCACACCCAGCAGCAGTCCCTCATGGCCTGCGGTCAGCTCCGGATCCAGCACGCCTCCGGGAATAAAGTCCAGGGTTGTCCCGTATTTCAGCAGGAACGGAATCCCCAGCAGGCCGGCAAAGGCACCGGCAAAGGAGTACAGCAGGTATTTGATCCCGGCCCGGATCGCATCCCGGGTCTGGCTGTGCAGCACCATCGGCAGGGAGAGCAGCGTCATCCATTCGAAGAACAGGTACATCGTCACATAATTGCCGGCCAGGGCCACGCCGAGCATCGCCCCTTCGCTCATCAGGAAGAAGCAGTCATACCGGCTGCGGTGGCCCTCATGCTTCATGTATTCCCGGGAGAAGATCCCGCTCATCAGCCACATCACGGCAATCACCGCGGCAAACAGGCGGGCCGTATCATCCGCCGCCAGCCGAAGGTCCATTCCCGGCGCGATCGTCAGCAGCGTCCGGGCGGTTCCCCCGGCAAAAACCAGCCAGGCCGCCGCTCCCAGGGTCGCCAGCAGGGACGCCAGCACCAGCAGGCGGCGTGTTTCATCCTTCCTGAAAGCGGGAACAAGGCCCGCGATGATTCCGCACCCCGTCGGAATCAGAATCGGAAGCAGCAGCATGACGGAAGCATTCATTCTCGTTCACCTCAAGCCAGTGTACTCAATCCGGTGCTGATGATTTCAGCCACCCGGCTGAAGAAAAATCCAAGTCCGAACTGGAGCGCCAGGAAGGCCAGGACGGCCGCCGCCGTCAGCACGGAGGCCTTGCCGGACGGTCCGGCCGTCTTCTTCTCCGGTGCCCGGTCAAACAGGATCTGGAGCGCCGGGATGTAGTACAGCGCGTTCAGCACCGTGCTCACCGTCAGCGCCAGCAGCGCCGCGGCGCCCTTCCACCCGGCCGCCTCAATGGCCGCCCGGCAGAAATAATATTTGGTGGCAAAGCCCGCAAACAGCGGAATCCCGATCATGGAAAGCGCCCCGGCCGCGAAGGCAAAGCCCAGCAGGGGGCTTTGGCGTCCCATGCCCCGAAGCTCGCTGAAGCGGTGTCCGCCCCCGGCTTCCGATGCCATATTGCCCGCCGCGCAGAACAGCATCGGTTTGGTCACGGCGTGCACCAGGATCTGGATGCACGCGCAGATCATGCCGGTTCTTGTTCCAAGCCCGATCCCCGCGAAAATATACCCGATCTGCGCGATGGAGGAATAGGCAAGCATTCTTTTCATGTCCTTTTCCCGCAGGGCGTACAGGGATCCGGCAATCACTGCCCCGGTCCCCAGCACGAACAGGATGGTGGTCACGCCCTCCGCGGCGATCAGCTCCGGGCCGATCATCCGGTAGATGATCTTGATCAGCAGGATGATATATCCCTTCAGCACCAGCCCGGACAGGATGCCGCTGGAGGCGGTCGTCGCGCTGGCATGGGCATCCGGCAGCCAGGAGCTGAACGGCCACAGAGCGCTCTTCAGCGCCAGCCCGACGGCGAACAGTCCCAGGGTAACCGTCAGCGGGAAAGCATACTCCCCAGTCTCCGCCAGCGTCCGGATTGCGCTTCCGATGGGTTCCATCAGCAGATGACCGGTAATGTCGTAGAGAATCACCACGCCGATCAGGAACAGTCCGGAGCCCAGCAGGCTCATCATCAGGTAGCGGATCGAAGCGGACAGCGCCATGCCGCTCCGGTACCGCACCATCACCAGCGCGCAGGAGGTCAGCGTGTTGATCTCCACAAAAACATAGGCGGTAAACAGGTCATTGGTAAAGGTCAGCGCCAGCAGGGAGGCGGTCATCAGGCAGATCACGGCGGAATACTGCCTGGTTTTTTCCGGCTCCACATCCTCCCGGATGTTCTTCATTCCGCCCATCAGGATGATCGTCATTACCAGGGTAAACATCAGGGCCATCAGCGCTTCCAGCGGACCGATCCGGATTTCGTTTCCCCAGGGCGCGGGAAAATGCCCCATCAGGTAATGGTAGCTTTCGCCCGTCCGGAGGGTGTAGCGGAGCACTGCTGCCATCATGCAGGCGATCACCCCGTTCACCCCAACCGCCAGCCCCCTGGCTGCCCGGGGCCTCAGCACGCCGCATGTCACGCCGCCGGCCAGGCACATCATGATGGCCGCGAAGGGAAAGTTTTGTACCAGCGTCATTCTTCATCCTCCGTCCGGGCCTTCGCGATGATCTCATCCAGCTCCAGCGTATGATAGCGCAGGTACAGCCGGACCGTCAGCGCCAGCAGGACCGCCGTCACGCTGACCGAGACCACGATCCCCGTCAGCACAAGCCCCGCTGGCACCGGATTGATGTAATGGGAAACGGAGGCCTCCGCCTCCTGGACAATCGGGCTGATCCGGTCCCGGATGTATCCGTTGGAGGCCAGGAACAGAAAAATCCCGCTGTCCATAAAATTGAAGCCGATGATCTTTTTCACCAGGTTCCGGTTCAGGAACAGCATGGTGAACCCGATCCCGAAAATGATCACTGCCGCGACCATGAAAAAGTTGGAGCGGAGATTACCTCCCATGGCTGAGACCTCCTTTGCTGAACAGGGCGTAGAAGCCGTACATGGTGCAGGCGACCACCATTCCGACGCAGATGTCCAGCGGAAGGATCATGCCGCCGGAAAGGATCCTGCCCGGAATGCCCAGCGGAATGACGCTCTCGATCCCGTTTGCGCCGGTATAGAAGGAATAGGCCTTCAGCAGCGTGTAGAGGATCAGCGCCGTCCAGATCAGCCGGTTCCAGGTTCTCCGGTTCAGGAAGGTCTCCAGCCGCTCCGGTCCGAAGGCCATCGCGAAGAGAATCAGCGCCGCGCCGATCACCGCCCCGCCGGAAAAGCCGCCGCCGGCTGACAGGTGCCCGTTCAGGATCATATAGATTCCGTACAGCATCCCCGCAGGAAGCAGGATCATCGCCGTCGCCCGCAGGATGGGATCCTTTTTTTCGTTTACCGGCCCGGTCCGCAGCTCCGGAATCAGGAGACGGCCGTCCTCCGGATCCCGGTCCTCCCGCAGCAGGATCATGACGATGCACACGGCCGTAAACAGCACATTGGATTCGCCGAGGGTGTCAAAGGCCCGGTAGTCCAGAATCATGTCCGCCACCGTGTTGATGGCCCCGGCCTCCCGGGTGCCGCTTTCCACGTACCGCTCATAAACCTCGTTTTCCGCCGGGTTTTCACCGCTTCCGAACCGCGGCAGCCAGGAAACCGTCAGCAGCAGAACGCTGATCAGTGCCAGGCAGACCGCTACCGCCAGGATCCGGTAGACCGTGCGGAGTACGCGCTGCTCCTCATGCTTTCGTTTCATTTTTTCTTTCCCCCCCGCGGGCCGATCAGGCCGATCCGGCGGAATGCGAAGAAAAACAGCACGCCCGTCACGCCGGTTCCGACAGCCGCCTCCGTCACCGCCAGGTCCGGTGATTCAAGAATCAGCCAGATCACGGCCATCACGGAGCTGAATCCAAGCTGAATCAGCACGGATGCCAGCAGATCCTTTGTGCAGGCCACCGCCAGCGCGCAGATCACCAGGAATCCGAGCAGCAAACCAACTGGTACCGTCATTTTTCCCGTTTCTCCTTTTCCTCTCCGGATTTCCTTGCCGCAATCATCCCGGCAATCAGGTGGGAGCAGGCCGGCCCCGCTGTCCACATCATCAGAAGAATAATCCCAAGCTTCAGCACAAGCCCCCAGGAAAAGCTCAGCAGCGCCAGCGCGGCAAACAGCAGCAGAATTCCCATCGTGTCGCCCGTCGCCGCCGCATGCATCCGTGTCGCCGCGTCCGGAAAGCGGTAATTGCCGATGACGGCTGTCACAAAGACAAACAGCCCGCCCAGCAGCAGGATCCCGCCGGCCGCCAGCCTGATTCCCTCCGCCGCCGTCATCTGTTTTTTCTCCTCTCCTCCATAATCCGCGCCAGCACCGCCGGCGCCAGGAAGCTGAACATGGCGAAAATCAGCGCCACATCCGTGAAAGCATGCTCCCCGCTCCGGACAGCATACAGACAGATCAGGCAGATCACCATCGTTCCGGTCATATTGGAAGCGATCAGCCGGTCCTCATGGGTCGGTCCGATCACGGCGCGCACCAGGCATGCCAGTGTGCCCGCGGAAAGAACCGCCATACAGACGGTGAGCAGCGTCTGCACCGCAGCGTCATACTTCATGCTTTTCCTCCTGCTTCTCCATGGATTGCAGCCGCCGCACAAAGCAGCTGTCTCCCAGGCCCTCCGCCATCCTCCGGTCCAGGCAGTGGACGGTCAGCGAGGCACCGTCCTGCTCCGTCGTGATGGTTCCCGGCGTCAGGGTAATGCTGTCGGAGAGGATCGTGCGGGCCGCTGTCGTTTTCAGCGGAACGGAGAAGGCGGTCAGGCACGGATCCGGCTTTTTCCTCCCGTAAACCATCCGGATCACCGCAAGGTTTGCCCGCAGGATCTCCCGCATCAGGATTCCGGCGTAGCAGATCCCGGCAGGGAGCCGGCGGAGAAGCGCCCATTCCCGCTTCCGGGTCCACCCGGTCAGCCTCCGCGCCGCCAGGGTTACCGCCGCGGAGACCGCGATCCCAAAGCCGATGATCTCCCAGGTGATCCTTCCGCTGAGGATCAGCCACAGCAGCAGGCAGAGCACAAACATGCTTCCCGTCTCCTTCCTTTCCTTCGTTTCCTTCATCAGTGTATTCCGAAACGCATCAAATTGCAATGGAATCCATCCGGTTCCCGCCGGACAGAAAATGAGGGAACCGGCAGGTTCCCTCATCCGACCCATCCGTCCGTGAACGTTCATTCGTCTCCGTCGTCGTTTTGCCAGCCGGGAACGGATCCGTCCATATACCGCATCGTCTCCGTATACCCGTTCTGCCGGGCCCATTCCTCGGCATAGCTGTCTTTTTCCACCCAGAAGCTGAGATCCAGGTCGCAGTGGAAGAAGATCATTTCCCCCATCCGGGTGACGGTCTCCGGAATCACCACGCTTTTGAGGCCGGTGCATTCGGTGAAGGCGTAATGCCAGATCGTGGTCACCCCGTTGGGAATCGCGATGCCTTCCAGGCTCTCGCATTCCGCGAAAGCGCTCTCCCCGATGGTCCGCAGGCTGGACGGCAGCACCAGTTCCTTCAGCTTGCTGCATTTCGCGAAGGCATAATCGCTGATCCGGGTCACCCGGGGCGGAATCTCCAGGGTCTCCAGTTCCCGGCATCCGTAAAACGCGTTATCCGAGATGGCCAGCAGCGTTTCCGGCAGCCTGAGGGTTTCCAGGGACCGGCATACGCGGAAGGTGCCGCTGGGCAGCACCCGCAGGGAATCCGGCAGGTGAACCTCCTGCAGCATCGTGCATCCGTTGAAAACCTTCGATCCCAGCTCCGTTACGGAATCCGGGATCCGGACCCGGATCAGCCCTTCGCAGTTCGCAAAGGCGCCGGATCCGATCTCCGTCAGGGTCTCCGGCAGCCGGATCTCCGCCAGCCGCCGGCAGTCGGCAAACGCGTTCTCCCCGATCCGCTCCAGTGTAGCCGGCAGGCGGACTTCATTCAGCATATCGCAATCCTTGAAGGTGCCGTTGCTGATCCTGGTGATGCTGTCCGGCAGGGTCACCTTCTCCAGGAACAGGCAGAATTCAAAGGCCTTGTCCCCGATTTCCTGAAGGCTCTCCGGCAGGTTGATTTCCCTCAGATGGCTGTCATTAAAAGCGGAATCCCCGATTTTTGTTACCGTATCCGGCAGGATCACCCGCATCTTCTCCGCTGTCTCATCCTTCCGCTTTCCGGTGGACTCAAAGGCGCTGCGGCCGATTTCAGCCGTTCCCTCCGGAACCGTGAATTCCGCGTCCTCCCGCACACAGGGATAGCACAGAAGCGTCCGGGTCCTCCGGTCCATGATCACCCCGTCCTGGATCATCAGCGTCGGATGGCCGTCGCTCAGCCGGACCTCCCGCAGGCTTTTGCAGCCCACAAAGGGATTCCCGGGCACTTCGGTCAGGCTGTCCGGAATGCTGAATTCCGTCAGGGAGGTGCAGTCCGCAAAGGCTTTGTTTTCCAGGATGCGGACGCTTTCAGGCAGTTCTATTTTCCGGATGCCCGTGCAGGAATTGAATGCGCTTTCCTCAATTTTTTCCAGGCCTTCCGGCAGAATGACCTCCTCCAGCTCCTTGCATTCCCAGAAGGCGCTTTTCCCGATGATCCGGATTTCCTCCGGCATTTCAAAGGCGGCGCCGTGGGAGTCATGCATATAGGCGATCAGCTTGCCGCTTTCCTTTTCGATCAGCATGCCGTCGTGAAAATCATACAGGTCGGATCCGTCTTTCAGCGTGATCTCCGCCAGGTTGTCACACAGGGCAAAAGGATTGTCCCCGATCTGCTCAATCGTCCCCGGAATCCTGATTTTCCTCAGGGACTTGCAGTTTGAAAAAGCCTTGTCCCCGATGGATACCAGCGTATCAGGCAGCTGGATGCTCACAATCCCGTCGCAGGAGCTGAAAGCCTTGTTGCCGATGGCGGTCACTCCCTCCGGGATCACCACCCGGTGCAGCCGCTGCTGCTTGATAAAGGCGTTCTCCCCGATCTCGACAACGGTAAATTCGCCGAGCTCCGCGGGAATTTCCAGGTCGATCTCAGTCTTCCCGATATCCTTCTTCGGAAGGGTGTATCCCACGATGCGGACGGTATTTGCGTCTTCGTCCAGCACCTCGATCTCATAGGGGCCCCGGGTCTTTGTTTCAGCCGCAGAAAAGGAAGCCGCGGCCGCCAGGACAAGCAGGACCGCGAACGCGGCGAACAGGTATCTCCTCATCGTCAAACCACATCCTTACCGTTTCAGTGATCAGGAAATCAGTAATTCGGAAGCAGGTCTTCCTCCCGGAAGTAAAGGATGCAGGGTTCATCCTCCCGGAAAAGGATCCCCTGGATCTTCAGCGTCTCCGGCCGGGGACTGCTGCCCGCGGCCGCGCCGGCAAAGGGAATCAGGACCGTCGTCCCGTCCCGGAGGCCGAATCCGCTGCCGTCCTCCGTGCAGGGCGCTTCTCCCGGGGTTTCCCGGTAAACCGCCAGGCGGTATCCGTAATTCCGGCTTTCCGCGATCGGCAGCGTCCAGTACGGGAAGGTCACAAAGCAGGAAACATCCATCATGCAGGGCATATGCGTATCCAGCCGGACAATATGCAGGTATCCGCTGAATCCCCCGTCCCCGTCCGCCTCCAGCTCCTGTCCGGTCACAATCACCGGAGTCTTGTGGCTGATGCTCTGCCCGTCCCGGATCACCTGGACCCCGTCCTTGGCCCGCCGGTACAGCGGAATGGACCAGTACCCGTCCCGGATTCCGGGGAACCGGCAGATTTCCGGATCCAGCGGCAGTGCCGCGTATCCGACCATGCCGACATAATCCGGCGTTTCCCCATGCGGGCCCGCTGCGCCGCGCCCCTCCGGGGACGGGCCGCTCCGCACCTGCAGGGTTTCGCCGTCCGGCCCCTTCAGATCCATCACTTTCACCGTGCTCCGGGCCAGGATCAGATCCACCTCATCCGCCTGGAGATCTCCAGGGACTTCCGCGGCCGCCGCTGCCGCAAAAACCGCCAGCAGAAAAAATGTCAGAATAAGCAGGAGCCTTCCCGGCTGTTTTCCCCGGCTTTTTCCTTCCGTTTTCATCGGACGCTCTCCCTCCTGGATTCCGCTCTGTGGTCTGGGAATACACGGATCTGTATCTCATTCTTCATGGATCTTCCTGAACAGAGGAAAGTATAGCACAATTTCGTTATCGTGGCTACCCTTTCCCCGTAACGGGGAAAAAGCGATTGACGCCCGCTGAAAAAAAAGATATGATTAAAGGTACCAACAAGAGAGGTGACACAGGTTATGAAAAGACTCCTGGCCTGGATATGGCTGCCGGTGCTTTTGTTTCTGTGTCTTTTTTCCTCTGCCGCGGCGGAAGGGGAAGACCAGCTGACCAGCGGGGATTTCACCTACCGGCTCCGGGAGGACGGGACCGCCGTTCTCACCGGTTATACCGGTAATAGCGGGGACCTGGTCATTCCCGTCCAGCTCAACGGTGCGGCGGTCACGGTGATCGGCGCAGAAGCCTTTAAGGGGAACACTGCCCTGATGACTGTCACCCTGCCGGAAACCCTCATCGAAATCGGGGATTATGCGTTTTTCCGCTGTGAAAACCTGTCTTATGTCAATCTCCCGGCCGGTATCCGGGAGCTCGGCCGGAATCCGTTTGCCTCCTGCAGCCTGGACTGTCTGCATCTGGATCCCGGCCATCCGGCCCTGGCCCTGGAGGACGGCGTGCTCTACAGCCTGCCGGATCAGCGGCTTGTCGCCTGTTCCGTCACCCGGCCCAAGGGGGACTTTACCGTTCCGGACGGGATCCGGATCATCGGCGCTTCCGCCTTTTATGAGTGCAAAACCCTGACCGGCCTGACCCTGCCGGATACCGTCACCTCCATCGGCAGGAAAGCCTTTTACCAGTGCAGCCTGCTGAAGGCCATCAACCTGCCGGACAGCATTTCCTACCTGGGCGACGGGGCTTTCAACGGCTGCAGCAGCCTTCGTTCCCTGACCTGTCCCAATACCGTTACGGAAATCGGCGCCAGCGCCTTTGAAGACTGCATCAGCCTGGAGGAGCTGATCCTTCCCGAAGGCGCCACCACCATCGGCGACCGGGCATTTTTCAACTGTTCCAGCCTGACCTCTGTCGAACTGCCGGAGGAGATCACCTCCATCGGGCAAAATACCTTTGCCGAGTGCAGGAACCTGCGGAAAATCGTTCTCCCGGATGAAGTAACCTATATCGGCGGCGGCGCGTTCCTGAACTGCTATGCCCTGACCGAGATCAACATCCCGGAAGAAGTCAGCTATATCGGCAACAGCGCCTTCTATAAATGTACCAGCCTGGAGGAGCTGGAGCTGCCGGATGACTGCTTCTATATCGGTTCCGCCGCTTTCCTGGGCTGCACCTCCCTGAAGGACCTGACCCTGCCCGGAATGCTGAACACCGTCAGCGCAGAGGTCTTTGCCGGCTGCGCCTTTGAGGAGCTGGAGCTGCCTTCCCGCATCACCGCCATCGGGGACCGGGCCTTCCTGGGCTGCACCAGCCTGGCTGCCATCGAAATCCCCGGCAGGGTTTCCTCCATCGGTGAGCAGGCCTTCTACGGCTGCCGTTCCCTGAAGGAGGCAGTTCTTCCGGATTCCCTGACCTATGTGGCCGCTTCCGCTTTTGCCCAGTGCGTCTCGCTGGAAAACCTGCCGGACCTGTCCGCCCTGTCGGATCCGGACTGATGTCCGCCCCTCCCCTTTCCATCCCGTACCGCTTCCCCATGGCTTGAATTTGTCCGTTTCCGGGCATATAATGGGGAGCGGTATTTTTCATTCCGGTTTTCCTCCGCGGAAGTGAAAATCTCGGATACCGAAGGAGTCCTTGCATGCTGCGATTTCGTTCAGCCGCGGCCCTGCTCGCCGCCCTGATGCTCTGCTTCACCGCCGCCTTTTCCGAAGGCTTCCATGTGGAGGAGACGGATGTGGACATCTTTACGGAAGGCCTGCCTGACGACGGGCCGGAAGAGGAAGAGTCCCCCGCTGCCTCCGGGGTCTTCATCCCCTCCCAGGGCAGTCCCTGGACGGAGGACCTGGGGTCCTCCTACTGGACCACCCCCATGGATATCACCGATACCGAAACCGTCTGGAACATGCTGATGGAGCCGATCACGGTGGTGGATATCGGGGATATAAAGGGCATGGACCATTCCCAGCTCACCAAGCAGAATATTTATATGTACCGGGAGCCGGACGCCTCCTCAAAAATCGTCGGTGAAATCAGCAACCTGTCCCAGGGGCTCCGCGTCATCCGCCATCTGGACAACGGCTGGTCCCTGGTGGAATGCTATTCCAGCTCTTTCGTCTCCAAGCCGGCCACGAAGATCAAAGCCTGGAATATCCTCGTCAGCGGCTATGTGGAATCGAAATACCTGAAGCAGGTTCAGCCGACGGACGAGCTGGCCCTGGTGGTGGACAAGCTGGCCCAGCATGTTTACGTTTTCGTCCGGGGCGAGATGGTTGCCGATCTGCTGTGCTCCACCGGCCTGGTCCAGTGGAACGGAAAAAAATGGCAGCCGTATAACGAAACCCGTTCCGGGGAATTCCTTCTGATCAACATGACCGGGCAGCTCACCAGCGACCGGATGATCTGCCGCTACGCCATCCGTTTCAACGCCGGGGATGAAATCCACGAGGTTCCCTATGTCCCGAACAAGGATGAAACCCGGAACTATAAATCCACCGAGCCCAGCCTGGGCCAGAAGAAAAGCCACGGCTGCATCCGGGTCCAGCGGCTTCCCAACCCGGACGGCATCAACATGGAATGGATCTATAACCAGGTCCGGAGCAAGGACCTGTGCGGCCGCGTCAAAATCGTGATCTGGGAGGATTGGCAGGGCCGCCAGCTTCCCGTGCCGTCTTCCGGCACCACCCTGTACTACAATCCGAACAAGGGGCAGTATTACCACCGGCTGGACCACTGTAAAAACGGGGCGGGCATCACCTTCACCCCCTTCTCCTATGCCGAACTGGACGAAGGGCACTTTGCGAAGCTCAAGGCCTGTCCTTACTGCACCCCCGTCCGCCGCGCAGCGGAAATTGAAGCAATCAACGCCGTCTATGCGCCCGGCGGAGACCATGAGGAGCAGCTGAATGTACTCCGGCAGGATTATTACGATTATCTCGCCGCGGACTAGGATTTTTTCTTGCCCTTCCTCCGCGGGTTTGATATAATGGCAAAAGTGTTCCGAAATACTTTTATGAACGGAGAGATTCCCATGAAGAAGAAAGCTTTACTGGCTGCTTTAATGGCCATGACCCTGCTGCTGTCCTCCTGCGCCCTGGTGGTGAAGGATCAGGAAGTGGATAACGCCACCGTGATCCTGAAGATGGGCGACCGGGAAATCACCAAAGCGCAGGTGATGGAAACCGTCGACAGCCAGCTTTACGAAATGGCCCAGTATTACACCATGTTCGGCAGCAGCCTGGATACCTCGGATCCTGAGGTGATTGCCGAAGCCAAGACCAGCGCCGTCAACGCGCTGAAGCGGGACATGACCCTGCACGCCAAGGCGGAGGAGCTGGGCCTTGACCAGCTGACCGAAGAGGAAACCGCCCGGATGAATGAGGACGCGAAGTCCGGCTGGGAAAGCGCCAAATCCATCGTGCAGAGCAACTACCTGACCGAGGAGGAAAAGCAGCTGGAGGGCGAAGAGCTGGACCAGGCGATCCTGAATCAGCTGGAGAAGCTCGGCGTTGCCTATGAGGATTATGAGACCCAGGCGAAGGACACGATTGTGGACTCCAAGCTGCGGGATTACATCGTGAAGGATGTCGCGGTTTCTGAGGAAGAGGTCAAGGCGGATTATGACAGCAAGGTCGCCGCGGACGAAGAAAAATACAAGGAAGACGCTTCCTCCTGGGCCAACGCCTCCAATAAGAACACCACCCTGTACTATACCCCCGCCGGCATTCGCCGGGTCAAGCAGATCCTGATCAAGTTCAAGGAAGATGATCAGACCGCCATCAACGACGCCAACGCGAAGATCACCGAGGCCAACAGCCGGATTTCCGCCGCAGAAGCTGTCACCGGCAATGAGGACGCTTCCGAAGAGGACAAAGCGGCTGCCCAGGCGGATCTGGAGTCCGCCAAAGCAGATCTGGAAGCGGCCCAGGCAGAGCTGAAAACCGTCACCGATACCGCCCTCTCCCATCTGGATGAGGATGCGGACGCTGTGGTGGCCGCCCTGGCGGAGAATCCCGATTCCTGGGACCAGCTCATGGAGGAGAAGAACGAGGATCCCGGCATGAAATCCGGCACCCCCGGTGCCGAAAAGGGCTACGCCGTCTGCGCGGGCATGACCGGCTTTGACCCCGCCTTCGTGGACGCCGCCATGGCGCTCGGATCCATCGGCGATGTGTCCGGCAAGGTGCGCAGCGATACCTACGGCTACTACATCATCAAGTACTTCAGTGACGAAACGGAAGGCCCCGTGGATTATGATTCCGTGAAGGACACCCTCCAGAGCGCACTGCTGACTTCCAAACAGAACGATACCTACACCCAGACCGTCGATCAGTGGGTGGAGGAAGCCGGAATCAAGGAAGACCTGGGTGCCCTGAACAACTGATCAATCCGAATGGGAGGGATGCCGTCCGCGGCGTCCCCCTTTTTTATGCAAGGAGCGTTTCCCATGATCTATTCCGCCGCCATCCGGGCGAAAGCGCGGGAAGTGCTGCGGGGCCACTGGCAGACCGCCCTGCTCATCGCGCTGATCGTCAATCTCCCCTCCCTGCTGGTGCAGGGGGTCTCCGCCTTTACCCATACCGATCTGATGCTCCGCCTGCAGCAGCTGCTGCTGGATGCCTCCGTGAGCCCCGCCGCCTACAGCGCCCTCCCGGATTCTGTCCGGGCGCTGCTTTCGGAAACCGATATCCTGCTGATGTCCGGCCTGGGCATCCTGGCCTGGCTGGTCACCCCCGTGCTGTCCCTGGGAATGAACCACTGGACCCTGGACCGGATCCGCGGTGCGGAGGAGCCGGTGTCCACCGTCTTCAGCCGCCTCTCCATCTTCCTGAAGAGCATCGGCCTGCGGCTGTTCATCGTCTGGAAGGTCCTGCTCTGGATGCTGCCCGGACTGGCCGTCTCGCTTCTCTCCGTTCTTCCCCTGCTGAATATCGGCGCCGATGCCACCGCTCAGGGGGTGGCTTCCGCAGCCGGTACCTCCTACATGCTGACCTGGGCCGGCATCCTCCTGATGCTGGTGCTGGGCGTCATGGGCTTCCTGTATTATGCGCAGGCGGATTTCATCCTGGCGGACGAGCCGGAGGAGCGCGTGCTTTCCTGTGCCCGCCGCAGCCGGAATATGATGAAAGGCCGCCGCAGTGCCCTGCTGTCCCTGATGCTGAGCTTTATCCTCTGGTACCTGCTGATCATGATGATCACCTCCTTCGCGGCCGGCATGGCCGGTTCCGTAATCGCACTGATGCTGGAAATGCTGGGCAGCCTGTTCCTCAGCGTGTACATGCTGGCCGCTCAGGGCGTTTTTTATGAAGCGCTTCGCCGGCCTCCGTCCGTACAGATTCCTGCGGAAGCGGCCGTTCCCGAACCCCTGGAAAGCCTGGATGATCCTGAAGGACCGGAGGATCCCGAAAACCCGGAAGGCCCGGAAGACGGCGGAAATCAGGAATAATCCGGCTTTCGGGAGATCCTCCTGCAGCCTGTTTTGCATTTTTTGATTCATCTATTGCATTTTCAGCCCATAAAGGGCGGTTTAATAGGAAAAGAGTGCATTTTTACCATTCAAAAAATGCACTCTTTTCGTTTTCTCCTTGCCTTTTCGCCCGCCGGCCGGTATAATACGGACATTCGCATGATGAATGGAGGCTTTCCCATGGCTCTGTCTATCTCCCACCGGTGTCTGAACATTGCTCCCTCCCTGACGCTGCAGATCGATACCCGTGCCAAGGAAATGGCCGCCGCCGGGCTGGATGTCATCGGCTTCGGCGCCGGCGAGCCGGATTTTCCCACTCCGCCGCATATCTGCGCGGCGGCAAAGGAAGCGCTGGACCTGGGCCTGACCCGGTATACCCCTGTTTCCGGGACGATGGAGCTGCGCATGGCGATCACCCGGAAGATGGAGCGGGATCACGGCCTCACCTATTCGCCCCAGGAGATCATTGTCTCCAACGGTGCCAAGCATTCCCTTTTTACAATTTTCCAGACGATTCTGGATCCCGGGGATGAGGTTCTGATCCCGACGCCCTGCTGGGTATCCTATCCGGAAATGGTCCGGATGGCCGGCGGCGTTCCGGTTTTCATTCCCACCAACGAGGAAAACCGCTTCATCCCCAGCAATAAGGATATTGCCTCCCGGGTCACCCGGCGCACCAAGGCGATTATCATTACTTCGCCTTCCAACCCCAACGGCTCCGTCTGGTCGAAGGAGCAGCTCCAGTTCGTCGGCAACCTGGCCGTCACGCATCCCTTCTATATCGTTTCGGATGAGATATACGAAAAGCTGCTCTATGACGGACGCGAGTTCCTGTCCATCGCCCAGCTGGGCGAGCAGATCAAGGCCCAGACCTTTATTGTCAACGGTGTCAGCAAGGCCTATGCCATGAC
>ODAI014816886.1_pt1 | contig 14192 bp, 10 predicted proteins | sample 1539321 | NCBI WGS metagenome assembly ODAI01 (sample SAMN02144231, study PRJEB22623) | gut metagenome | biome: sheep rumen | host: Ovis aries | place: New Zealand
GGTATAGGCATCGACCATTTCTTCCACGGAAACCTCGCATGGTCCGAGACAGAGCGACACTACAGGGTCCAAATCTCCCTGAATACCGAATGATTGCATCATCTTCACGAGCTGCTCGGGCGTGAAGAGGGACATGAGATACGCTGCCATCCAGTTGGAGGACTCTTTGAGTCCCCAGGTGAGTGTGACTGTATCGCCTTGGTATTTCTCGTGTGTGTCTCGCGGTGCCCAACGGTCTCCGTTATCCAGTACGAAAACTACTGAATCATATACCCATTTCTCACATGGCCACATTCCTTCGTCCATCGCCAGAGTATAGAGGTAGGGCTTGACGGTTGAACCTACCTGCCGGCGGCCTTTAGTAACCATGTCGTACTGGAAATGTGCGAAATTAGGACCGCCTACATATGCTTTGACATGCCCTGTATGAGGGTCCATGGACATAAACCCGCAGCGTAGGAAACTCTTCTGCCATTTAATGGAATCCATAGGACTCATGAGGGTGTCAATCATCCCTCTGTCATACGAGAAGACCTGCATCTCCCGTGGTGTTTCGAAAGCCTGCAGTATGGAGTCCTGTGAGAGCCCTTCTTTTCTCATAGCCCTATAGCGGTCGGTCTGACGCATGGAGCGGTTCATAATGCCGGATATCTCGGCTTGCGAGAGGGAACGGGAGAAAGGCGCATTCTTCTTGCGCTTGAGTTCCCGGAAGAAGCTCTTTTGTTGCGCCTGCATGTGTTCGCTCACCGCTTCCTCGGCATAACGCTGCATGCGGGAGTCTATAGTGGTGTAGATTTTCAGACCGTCCTGATAGATGTCATATTTGCTGCCGTCAGGTTTGCGGTTCTTCTCGCAAAAACCGTACAGAGGGTTGTTCTCCCATTGCCAGAGGTCCAGTTTGTATTGCAACTTGTTCCATTCGGAATAATCGCTCTCATGAGGCTCTTTGGCGGTGAGTGTGACGCGCAGGTACTCGCGGAAATAGGGTGCGGTGCCTTGCTTGTGGTCGACAGAACTGTAATGGAGCTCGAGCGGGAGGGCTGAGAGAGAGTCCTTGGCCGCCTCGTCCAGATAACCGTATTTCTCCATCTGGCTCAGTACCGTATTACGGCGGCTGGTAGCGCGTTGAGGGTGACGAACGGGATTATAGAAAGAGGGGTTTTTACACATGCCTACCAGCATTGCGGCCTGTTCCGTCTTGAGCTCCGCCGGCGTGGTAGAGAAATAGACCTGCGAGGCGGACTGTATGCCTACCGCATTATAGAGAAAATCGAACTGGTTGAGGTACATCAAGAGAATTTCCTCCTTGGAATAGAGCCTTTCTAATTTGGTAGCGATGACCCATTCAATAGGTTTTTGCATAGCCCGCTCGAATATATTGTTCGCGCGTGGTGACCAGAGTTGTTTGGCGAGTTGCTGGGTGAGGGTAGAACCGCCTCCGGCGCGCCCTAATTTCAGAATGGCACGGAACATGGATTTGAAATCAACACCGGTATGGTCATAGAAGCGGACGTCCTCGGTAGCCACCAAGGCATTAATCAGGTTCGGTGAGAGATCCGTATACTGCACGCCAACACGGTTTTCATAGCGGTAATAACGTCCTAAAGACTGCATATCCGCCGAGATAATCTCACTGGCAAAAGTGTTCTTCGGGTTCTGTAATTCCTCCAACGGCGGCAGGTAACCCAATGCGCCTTTCGTAATCAACCAAATTACGAACCAAACCAACAGTAATCCTCCGAAAAAGAGGCTCCAAAACCAAATCAGAAACGGTTTATACCAACTCTTTTTATTCATATCATCAAATCTTCAATTATTCTATTTAATACGTGCAATCCTTTTTGTGTAGCTACCAGGCGCCCGTCATCGGTACGGGTGAGGTAATGGTACTGCTCCGTCATCTCCGTTATCCGTGTGCGGTTGGCAGGCGTGTCCTTAATAGCACTTTCGGGCAGACCTTTGTTCGTCCGGAGAGCAAGCATGATGCGCTCGTTGTAGAGGTCCCGGTCGGTGAGCGTTTCACTCTCCCGTACCAATGAGCCGTCTTCCATACCGCGAATATATGCCTCCAGGTCCGCGGGGTTCCAACTCCGTACCCTGCCGATATAACTATGTGCCCCGGCTCCTACACCGATATATGGGGTACCGTCCCAATAACTGCTGTTATGCAGGGCCTCATAACCGGGCAGTGCGAAATTACTGACTTCATAATGAGTCCATCCCGCCTCTTTGAGCCGTGCGCAGAGATAGTCATACATGGCGTTTTCAGTCTCCTCGTCCGTCTCCGTAATCGCCCCTCGGTCACGCATGCGTGTCATTGCTGTGCCTTCTTCGTACATCAGTCCGTAGGACGAGAGATGTCGTACGTGGAGCGAAAGGGCGGTGCGGATATCCGCTTTCCATTGGTCCATAGTCTGGGTAGGCAAAGCGTACATCAAATCAATGGATATGTCGTCAAATCCGGCTTTCTGCGCCATACGGACTGCCTCTTTCGCTTGTTGGGCGTTGTGTCTTCTTCCGATGAGGTGCAACAGGTCATCCTGAAATGACTGTACGCCGATAGAAAGTCTGTTCACTCCCGCCCGTCGTAACCGGCTGAGGTAGTCCTCCGTTGCATCGCCCGGATTAAGTTCAAACGTATATTCCGTGACGTCGTTACTTTTTATCTTTCGCAGGATAGCCTCTACGCATTCTATAGGCATCGTGCTGGGTGTTCCTCCTCCGATATATACGGTGCGAATAGTTTCTCCGGTTTCATTTTGCCGTTCTTCGATTTCTTTTAACAGCGACAGGATGTACTCTTCACGCCGTGATAAAAGGGTGGTGGAGAAGAAATCGCAGTACAGACATCTCTGTTTGCAAAACGGTATATGTATATATAGTCCTGCCACTTATTCTTTCTTCCAAAAGACCGTTCCGGTTAATTCGTCCGGCAAGTATTGTTGGGCTACCCAGTGTCCCGGAAAATCATGCGGATAAAGGTATCCGTCGGCATAACCCAAGTCCTTCATCAGGCTTGTAGGGGCATTTCTCAGGTGCAAGGGGACAGGCAGGTTGCCGGTCTCGCGAACCTTTGCCAATGCCCCGTCGATAGCCAGATAAGCGGAGTTATCCTTCTTGCAGGTTGCCAGATAGATGGTCGTCTCCGCCAAAGGTATCCGTCCTTCAGGCCATCCTATTTTATTGACCACTTCAAAGCAGGTGTTTGCCAGAAGCATGGCATTCGGGTTCGCCAGACCAATGTCTTCGCTGGCAAGGATAACCAGCCGTCGGGCAATGAATTTCGGGTCCTCGCCGCCTTCTATCATCCGTGCCAGCCAATAGATAGCCGCCTGCGGGTCACTGCCGCGCACGGATTTGATAAAGGCAGAGATGATATCATAATGCATCTCGCCGTCTTTGTCATAGGCAACAGGGTTTTGCTGGAGTTGCTTGGTTACGGTCTCATTATCAATAGTCTTTACGCCACTGTTACTTACTAACTCAATGATATTGAGTAACTTGCGTGCGTCACCGCCACTATACCGCAGAAGTGCCTCTGTCTCTTTGATCTCCAACCCGAGGGAGCGGATATGTTCATCTTGGGTCAGTGCGCGGTTTAACAACTCCATAAGGTCCGTTTTGTCGAGGGACTTGAGCACATATACCTGACACCGGCTCAAAAGCGGCGTGATAACCTCAAAACTGGGGTTCTCCGTAGTGGCGCCAATCAGAGTGATGGTACCTTCTTCTACCGCGCCCAGAAGGCTGTCCTGCTGGCTCTTGCTGAACCGATGTATCTCATCAATGAAGAGGATTGGACTTCGGCCGTCAGCAGGTGCAAAGAGTCCGCTGTTCATGGAGGCGGTACGCTTGGCCTTGTCAATCACATCGCGTACCTCTTTTACGCCGCTTGTCACGGCAGAGAGGGTATAGAACGGGCGCTGGAGTTGATGGGCGATAATTCGTGCGAGGGTTGTCTTGCCCACGCCCGGAGGACCCCATAGAATGAAGGAAGCGATATTGCCGCTCTCAATCATCTGGCGGAGAATTGCCCCTTGGCCTACCAGATGTTTTTGACCTATATATTCATCCAGACTTTTGGGTCGAAGTCTTTCTGCTAAAGGTAACATAAAATCATTTACTATTTAGTCATTTACCGTTTAGTCATCTCTTTAAGAGTTCCTGTGCCGTTTGTAAGGCGGAGTCCGTGATGTTGTTTCCGCTTAGCATCGAGGCAATCTCTGTGATTCGTTCTTCGTCTGTCAGACGGTTGATATGCGTCTCGGTGCGCTTGTCGGTGTCCGCTTTATAAACCTTATAATGGCACTCTCCTTGTGCTGCTATCTGAGGCAGGTGGGTGATTGCTATAATCTGCCGGTGGGCAGCCATTTCCCGCATGATACCTGCCATCTGGGTGGCGATGCCTCCGCTCACGCCGGTGTCTATCTCGTCAAAGATGATGGTCGGCAGACCTTTTGTGCTGGCAATCAAGGCCTTGACGCATAGCATCAATCTGCTTATTTCACCTCCGGACGCTACTTCACTCACCGGTCTCAGGCTCTGGTTGAGGTTTGCGGCAAAGAGCAGTTGTACCTCATCCATGCCCTGCTCCGTGAAATCAGGGGCGGGGGAGAGCGACAGTTCTACCTTGGCGTGGACGACACCCAGACGTGTCAGGTCGTTCTCCAACTGTTTGCATATTTGTGGAATAACCGCTTGACGGCTCTTTGTCAGAGCACCGCCGGCTGCAGTCAGCCGGGCTTTCTCAGTCTCCATGTCTTTTCGTGCCTGCTCGATATCAAAATCGAAGCTGTCCATTCTGTTCACCTGTTCTGCCAATTCGTCACGCATGGTGATCAGCTCCTCTATGGTCTCGGCATTGAACTTATGGCGTAATTCCTCCAAAGCGGCTATACGTTCTTCCACCCACATCAGTCGTTGCGGATCCATCTCTACGTTATTCAGTTTGCGTTCCGCTTCGTCGGTGATGTCTTGGAGCTCTATACGCGCACTGTCAATGCGTTCCTGTAGTTCCGGTGCTGCTTCGTCCAACCGGCATGCCCGCAGAGTTTCTATCGCTCCTCCGCCATCCGGACCTCCATTAAGCGCCGTGACCGCAGTCATCAAGGCCTGACGTATTTCCTCAGCATGGCTCAACCGGTACTGTTCTGCGTCCAGTTCCTCCATCTCGCCTTCCTGCAAATCCGCCTCGTCAAGCATCTTGTACCGGTATTGAATATAATCCGCGTCTTGCAGGCTTTTTTTAGCGAGAGCCTGCAGCCTTTGCCATTCCTCGACAGCTGCCATATATCGGGCATATACGGTTTGATAAGCCTCTAACAGCGTGGTGTTATGAGCTACGGCATCTACTACCTCCAGTTGGAAGGCTGCATTCTCTATCAACAGGTTTGCATGCTGGGAATGGATGTCAATCAGTTTGGTTGCCAGGCTCTTTAACTCCTGCAGACTCACTACGCTGTCATCCACAAACGAACGGCTCTTTCCGTTAGCATATAACTCGCGGCGGATGATGGTGTCATCGAACTCCGCCTCGATAATGCACTTGTCCTCACCATCGGTAATCGACTTGCTGTCAGCGCGTGCGCCTAACACCAGCCCCAGGGCTCCGAGGATAATGGATTTACCGGCGCCCGTCTCACCCGTCAGCACAGAGAAACCCGGACCGAAATCAATGTCCAGATGACTAATCAACGCGTAGTTCTGTATGTGTAAATGCTTGAGCATAATAACTTAACGTTTTATGCAATTAAAAACTTAACGATTTAACAATTTAACGTCTTAACGTCCTGACGCGAATTAGTTGTTAATTCGCTCATACGTATTCTGCCTGGTCGGGTCGATGTCCGTCAGCAATTCATATATATCTTTTTTCTCTTTGTCTGTTCCTTTGCGGAAGATATCCACAAGTTCCTCGGCCTTTGCGTCCAGAAAAGTATTGATGACATATGTAGCGGGTCGCGCACGATATGCTTCTTTGAGCACAGGAAGACCTTCGGCTATTCGAGCCCTTCCGTTGGTCACATTTCCGCTCATCTCATCCAAGCCCAGACGATGATAGTCATAGTAGAAATTACGATATTTCTTGAATGCCTCGTCCAAGAGATTGTTAATCAAGGCGTAACGGTTTCTGTTACTGTCAAAAGCCAGCCATCCTTTTTGCTCGGAGTTATCCATGCTGGCACTCTGGCAGGCACTCACTATCTGCTCACACTGCTGGAAGAACGGAGTTCCGCCTAACCGCTGGAAACTGTCTTGGTCATGGCCGATGATGAGGTAGCAATAGTACGCCAACATCGCTGTGAGGTTGGTTGTAAAAGTATTTTGCTGGTACTCTATTCGGTCGTATTCCTGATAACTGAAATTGAAGGCATTGTCCTTAAAATTCAACAGCGGAGTGGTGTAGGTGGTTCCATATACGGGACGACGGCTTTGAAGGGTCATCTCGCATTTATACAGGTTGTCCGAAACCTCTTTAACCACTATAAGCATATTACATTCGATGCGTTCTTTCTCCGCATAGGTCATGTTCGTCCAGCGGTTGTCATTCATGTACCCCTCAATGGCTGTTTTCAGGGTCTCATACACCTGTTTGTTCGAGCCTTCAATCTGGTCCGAATTGATGGTAACGGTACATTTGAGTTCCTGTGCGGAGAGCCCGACACATGCGAACAGGGCGATGATGGTGATTATCTTTCTCATTTCGAAATAGAAATAATATTTCCGGTTTTGTCGCTGAAAGTAATGGAAGGCAGCGAACCTTTGAATAAGTCTTTGGGCAGAGGGATGTCTATGCCTAATTGTGCAATAGGAATAGTTCTACGGCCTATTTCATTACCCCGATACAACACTTTCACGTCTCCGGACCCCGGCAGGTTATATACAATAGGTGTTACTGCAGCGTTTTTCTTTTTCTTCTCGCTGTTTGCCCATTGTTGGGGATGAAGGGTCACGCTTACAACAACGGTATTTGCCTCCAGGTTCTCGGCATCGGTAAAACCGTTTTCCTCCGAGAAATACAAGATGTTTTTCTTCTCCTCGGGTGCAAAACGAACAACCTTATGTTCTGTGGTTTTGATACGTTTGCCGATGAATAACTCTGTCAGTTCCCGTTCCTGTTTGTCCAACTCCGCCAGAACGAGCTCCATGGATTTGCCGTCAGCAGGAGCATGTTCCACCTCGCCGTTAAGCAGGTACATACGTGTCTCGCGGATGTGGAAAATCTGCTTGGCTACGATATTTGCCTGCGCCAGAGGGGTAGCGGCTTTCAGTACCTCCTCCGGGAAGGGAGGAACCAAGGAGCGTTTTCTATTCTGCTTGGTGTTATTTACTGAAGGAAGGTTGTTTCTTCTCGGTTTGTTGTCTGTATTTGTTGCCGGAAGGTTGTAACCGGTCAGCAAACCCTTCTCGTTGATGGTAAGAAGCATAGGAATACCGCTCCCGGGGAGCACTTTATGGGCACGGTTGAAATCTGCCGTGGTGGAAGTATGTATCTGTGCTTCCTTGAGGGTGTAGGTCGTTTTATTCTCCATAACGGCTTCCGATGCACCAATCATCGACTCTGCGTACTGGGCGTACATACCCGGAATGTCTTTTTCAATAGTGTATTCCAGATCTATCACTACCGTTGTTCTGGGCGAATAATACACCAACACCGGCTCTCCTTGTTCCACTACCTGCGCAAAACTTACGCTAATCATTAACGCTCCTAAAAGCATCAAAAATAATCGTTTCATATCATGTATTACTTATAAATCATCAATAATAAATCATCTCTCCCCGTTCCATATTTTCCACGCTTCCTTTGCCTGGCCGTGTAGCATCTCCAATCCGTTCCTGATGGTTGCGCCGTGCGCTTTGCCGTTCTGAAGGAACAGTGTTTCTGCCGGGTTGTATATACAATCGAAGAGCAAATGTCGTGCCGATATATATTCATATGGGATGGACGGACAGGCATTAGTATCAGGATACATGCCTAATGGGGTGCAGTTCACGATAATCGTGTTCTCCGCCATGATTTCGGGGGTAATATCTTTATATCCCAATATTTCTCCTTTGGGCGTACGGCTGACAAGGGTAGGAGTGATTCCTAATTTCCGGAGTCCGTAACACACTGCTTTGGAGGCACCGCCTGTACCGAGGACCAGAGCTTTCTGGTCGTATTCACGTAACAAGGGACGGATTGAGTCCATGAATCCCAGACAGTCTGTGTTATACCCGATGTGCTTGCATACTACGTTTACAGCCCCGATGGTCTCTGCAGTCTCGTCTAATCCGTCCAGATAAGGGATGATTGCTTGTTTGTATGGAATGGTGACATTAAACCCGTCTAACGTGTCCATCATCTTTTGGGCTTGAACCGCCATTTCTTTTGCAGATGTGGGGTACAATGAATACTCGGCATCGATGCCGGATGTCGTAAATTTCTCATTGAAATATTTCGCCGAGAATGACTGTTTCAATGGATTTCCTATTATACCGAAGTGACGCATAATTTTCCTTTTTTTATTATACCTTGATGCGTTTTGGAGGTAAAAACCTTGCCTCCTTCGCCTTTTTGCAACGCATCGTAAATCTTATCAATCTCCGCGAATCCGTAATCGCGAATGCTTTCATATAATTTAACAATCCCCGCTTCGCGAGTCTCTCTATGCTCCAATAAATCAATGTAACCTTGCATATATTCTGCCGTTTGGGCGATGTGCTCAATTTCTGCTTTGCTGTAGGTCTTGAGCTGCTCCCGTATGGCATTACGGGAGATTGAGGTGTCGCTGTTCGTGCTGTCGGTCACCCATTGGAGGGAACGGATGTCACGCAGATAATGTTCAATATAGTCCCGTGTTGTGCATAATAACGGACGGACGACAGGTACGCCGTTTGGAGCCTCGGGATTGGCACTTTTGGGACGCATACCGGCTAACCCGCGGATCCCTGTTCCTCGCTTGAGGTTCAGGAGTACGGTCTCAGCCTGGTCGTTCTGGTGGTGCGCTACGCATACTGCCTGACAACCTTTGGCTTGAGCCAGTTCTTCAAACCATTGGTATCTCAATGTGCGGGCTGCCATCTCCATACTAATATGGAGAGCGCGCGCGTATGCGAGAGTCTCGAAGGATTTGACTTCCAGACAGACTCCTCGCTGTGCGCATAGTTCCCGGACAAAAGCCTCGTCACGGTTACTCTCCGCGCCGCGCAGGTGAAAATTGCAATGCGCTGCAATACATTGGTAACCTGCGCGGAGGAGTACATCCAGCAAAGCCACACTGTCTGCACCGCCACTCAAGGCTACCAAAACGGGTTCGTTGTCCTGTAACAAGTTCCGTTGGCGTATATATGTCTTAACGCGCCGTAACAATTTTCAATCATCAATTATAAATCATCAATCATCAATTATAAATCATCAATCATTCATCAACCCGCGGTACCGTGCGCGTTTGGGTTCGCAAGCGTCCTCGCCTAAGCGCATTTTCTTGTTCTCCTCATATTCGGAGTAGCTGCCCTCGAACCAGAACACTTTTCCGTCCCCTTCGTATGCAAGTATATGTGTACAAATACGGTTAAGGAACCAGCGGTCGTGACTGATTACTACGGCACAGCCGGCGAAGTTCTCCAAGCCTTCTTCTAAGGCCCGCAGGGTGTTGACGTCGATGTCGTTGGTCGGCTCGTCGAGCAGTAACACGTTAGCTTCGCTCTTCAGCGTCAGCGCCAAGTGCAACCGGTTTCTCTCACCGCCGGAGAGCACTCCGCATTTCTTCTCTTGGTCAGCGCCTGAGAAATTGAAGCGGCTCAAATAAGCACGCGCATTGATTTCCTTGCCGCCGACACGGATAAACTCTGTGCCGCCGCTGATGGTCTCAAAGACGCTCTTGTTCGGGTCTATACCCGCGTGTTGCTGATCCACGTATCCGATTTTCACTGTCTCGCCCACACTGAAAGTGCCTTTGTCGGCTTTCTCGGTACCGATAATCATACGGAAGAGGGTGGTTTTTCCGGCGCCGTTTGGACCTATTACGCCTACTATACCGTTAGGCGGTAACGTGAAATTCAAATCCTCGAACAGCAGTCTGTCGCCAAAAGATTTTGCTACACCTTCGGCGTTGATGACTTTGTTGCCCAGACGCGGACCATTCGGGATGAATATTTCTAATTTCTCCTCGCGCTCTTTTTGTTCCTCGTTTAGCATCCTGTCGTATGACTCCAGACGGGCTTTTTGTTTCGCATGACGTGCTTTGGGAGCCATGCGAATCCATTCCAGCTCGCGTTCCAAGGTCTTACGGCGTTTGGACGCCTGCTTCTCTTCCTGCGCCATGCGGGTGGTCTTTTGCTCCAACCAGGACGAGTAGTTGCCTTTCCAGGGAATACCCTCGCCGCGGTCCAACTCCAAAATCCAACCGGCTACGTTGTCCAGGAAATAACGGTCGTGCGTGATACATATCACCGTTCCGGCATATTGTTGCAGGTGTTGCTCTAACCAGTCTATACTTTCAGCATCCAAATGGTTCGTCGGCTCGTCGAGAAGCAGTACATCCGGTTGCTGCAGTAACAGCCGGCATAACGCCACACGTCTTCTCTCTCCTCCGGAGAGGGTGGCTACATTGGCATCGTCCGGGGGACAACGCAAAGCATCCATAGCGCGGTCTAACTTCTGGTCTATATTCCATGCGTCAGAGGCGTCTAACTTGTCTTGCAACTCTGCCTGACGGGCTAATAACTTGTCAAAATCCGCGTCCGGTTCTCCGAAAGCCATGTTGATCTCGTCGTATTCTTTCAACATGTCCATAATAGGCTGTACGCCTTCCTGGACAACCTCACGGACTGTTTTGGAAGGGTCGAGTTTGGGGTCCTGCTCCAGATAACCTACGCTGTAACCGGGGCTCCATACTACCTCGCCTTGGTACTCTTTTTCTATGCCCGCGATAATCTTGAGCAAAGTACTCTTTCCGGCACCGTTCAGACCGATAATACCTATTTTGGCACCATAGAAAAAACTGAGGTATATGTTCTTCAGAACTTGTTTTTGGGGACCGAAATTTTTACTCAGCCCTACCATTGAAAAGATAATCTTCTTGTCGTCAGCCATAAAGTCATTTACTATTTATACATTTACCATTTGTTCATTTACGCAGATATTCCGCGTAAGTGTAGGCATAGGGATTTTTATCGTCCGCTTCGTGCCGCTCTGCGCTCTGCAGTTGCCACTCGCTCTTTTTGATTTCCGGAAAGAACGTGTCTGCGTCCTCCCAACTATGATGGATATGCGTGATGTAGAGTTTGTCTGCACGTTCCATCATTTGGCGATACACCATTCCGCCGCCAATGACGAAGGCTTCTTCTTCGCCTGCCACTTTTGCGCATAGTTCATCAAGCGAGTATGCCACTTCTGCGCCTTCAAAGGTCTTGCCCGGAACGTCCGTCAAGACGATATTACGCCTATTAGGCAGCGGATGCTTGGGTAGCGAGAAGAACGTCCTCTCGCCCATCATCACGGTCTTGCCGCTGGTGATTTCTTTGAAATGTTTCAAGTCCGCCGGTAAATGGCATAACAAATCGCCTTTCTTACCAATGGCATAGTTCTCTGCGATCGCTACTATAATACTTATCATAAATGTCCAAATGTCTAAATGTCTCAATAAATGACCAAATGGTAAATGACCAAATGGTAAATGACCTATACCGATACTACGCCCGCGATATGGGGGTGCGGGTCGTACCCTTCCAATTGGAAATCTTCGTATTGGAAGCCGAATAAATCCTTCACCTCCGGATTGATAATCATCTTGGGCAGGGTTCTCGGCTCGCGCGTCAGTTGTAATTTCACTTGCTCCAAATGGTTCAGGTAGATATGCGCATCACCGAGGGTGTGTATGAAATCGCCGCATTTCAGCCCCGTTACCTGCGCCATCATCTGGAGGAGTAGGGCATACGAAGCGATGTTAAACGGTACGCCGAGGAAGATGTCTGCGCTGCGTTGGTAGAGTTGCAGACTCAACTTGCCGTCCGCCACATAGAATTGGAACAGACAATGGCAAGGCGGCAAAGCCATCTTCTCCACCTCTGCTACGTTCCACGCACTCACCATCATTCGCCGGCTGTCGGGGTTTTCCTTAATCGTCTTTACGATATTTGCTATCTGGTCTATTGTACCGCCGTTGTAGTCCGGCCAACTGCGCCATTGATGGCCGTATACCGGTCCTAACTCGCCGTTCTCGTCCGCCCATTCGTTCCAGATACGCACACCGTGTTCCTGAAGGTATTTGACGTTTGTATCGCCCTGCAAGAACCATAACAACTCATAAATAATGGATTTCAGGTGTAGTTTCTTCGTGGTAAGTAACGGAAAACCGTCCTCCATCTTAAATCGCATCTGGTGGCCGAAAACAGAAATCGTTCCCGTCCCTGTACGGTCATGTTTGACGGTGCCTTCTTCCAGCACCCGCTTGCATAAATCCAAATATTGCTTCATAATTCTTAATTCTCAATTCTCAATTCTCAATACAACTTATACGTTGTCTTGATTACCTTAAACTCCGTCCGTCGGTTGATTTGATTGCAAATCTCCTGCTGGTCGGCTTTGAGTTTCAGGATGAATGCCTCGTCCAGAACCTGCTCTACGGGGATAAACGGGTATTGTTTGTTGATGGCTTTGTCTGCTATCACAGGTTTGGTCTTGCCATACCCGACCGGTGTCAGGCGTTCTTTCTCGATGCCGTGTTGGATGAGATAGTCGCAACAACTCTGTGCACGTTTCTGACTCAGCTCCTGGTTGAACTCGTCGTTACCTTTCATATCCGTATGGGCACTCAGCTCTATGGTGATATTCGGGTTGTCGTTGAGCAGTTTCACTAACTTCTCCAATTCCGTCTCGCTCGCTTTGGTCAGCTCCCAACGCCCGAATTCATAGAAAATATTGTCCATTTTGACAGGACGGCTTATAGGGTTGAGAGCAAAATTCATCTCATAAGTCTTGCTGTCTTTCAGCCCCTTGGTATGCCATTGTTCTTTGGCGTTCAGGTGTCCGCGTGCCGTAACGAGCATTACATATTTGACGTCCTTTTTAAGTTTGATTTTATATGTTCCGTCTCTTCGGGCATTCAGTTTACTGTTGGTGCCGTCCGAACCTACGATGCGTAACTTGGCGTCAGAGATGGGATTACCCGCTTCGTCGGTGATGGTTCCTTCCGCAATAAACTCCATTTCCGGCAAGCGGAAACGGTAAATCTTGTCATAACCTTTCTTGTCACCTTTATTGGAGGAGAAGAAACCGTCTTGGCTGTTGCCCGCAAACGTAATACCGAAATCATCACCGACACCGTTAAAACTCGGTCCCATGTTATACAGGACCCATACCACGCTGTCCGTCACGGTAGTGTCGCGGGCGGCTTTGAAGATGTCTAATCCGCCATAGCCCGGATGACCGTTTGACGAGAAATAGAGAGTACCGTCCGCATGGATGTAAGGGTACATCTCGTCGGCGCTGGTGTTGATACCCGCACTCAGGGGCTGCGGATTAACCCATTCACTGCCGTCCAGTTCTGCCATCCATATATCTTTACCGCCTTGCCCGCCGGGAGCGTCGCTCACGAAATAAAGTGTGTCGCCGCCGGGATTGAGAGCAGGGTGGCCTACGGTTATCGTACTGTCCTGAAAAATCTTCACTTCCTGAGCCTCTCCCCACTCACCGCTCGCACGCTCGCTGCGACAGATCTTGGCGCCTAAATCCTTGCCGTTGATGGGTTTGGAGTATGTGAAATACATGCTTCTGCCGTCGCGGGTGAATGTGCAAATACCCATTTCGGCACTTCCGGCTTGCTTGCCGCCGCCTGTGGAGTCATTCTCCTGCTGCTCCTCATTACCCTCGCCGTACAGACCTTCTGCCAACTCGATGGACTCCCATTCGCCCGCTGCGTTCTTGCGCGTCTGGTATAACTGGAAGAGTTGCTGACCTGTCACGCTGCTCGGACGTTTTAGTTTTTTAGTGCCGCCTTTCTGTTTCTCCTGACGGTTACTGGTGAACATCAGCGCATCGGTATTATCTCCGATAAACATCGGTGCGAAGTTGCTTGTCCTCCTCTGGTTGAACTCCTTCGCCTCGGAAACCTTGTAACGCGAACCCTCTTTCTTCCATTCGTCAATCTTGGTGCAGGAGTACTTGCCGGCACGGGCTACGTAGTCGTCAGGATGCGACTGCAGATATA
>ODAI014321207.1_pt1 | contig 14191 bp, 12 predicted proteins | sample 1539321 | NCBI WGS metagenome assembly ODAI01 (sample SAMN02144231, study PRJEB22623) | gut metagenome | biome: sheep rumen | host: Ovis aries | place: New Zealand
AACCCTGCCGCGGACGGGGGAACTCAACCCTGACCTGCTGAGGGCAGCTCTCGGAATGGAGCCTCTCCAGGTGTTCCAAGCCGCGAAAACCACTGTTCCAAGACCTCCCGCACTTTGTCAGGGTTGCGGGCACAGGGATTTTTACACCGCTCTTAACAATGTCCTTCGAAAGTATGAAGGATCCAGGGTTTTCGGGGATATCGGCTGTTACACTCTCGGTTACATGCCTCCTTTCCATGCTATCCATTCTTGTGTGGAGATGGGCGCTTCACTCACAATGGCGATTGGCGCCGCCAATTCCGGTGTCTGGCCTTCCGTGGGGGTTATCGGGGATTCGACGTTCACCCACAGCGGAATGACAGGCCTGCTTGATGCCGTCAATTCGGGGGCGGACATCACCCTGTGTATTTCAGACAATCTAACTACCGGCATGACAGGAGGCCAGGATTCCGCCGGAACAGGCAAGCTGGAAGCTATCTGTGAGGCGATCGGTGTGGCCCCTGAGCACATCCGGACGATCATCCCTCTTCCTAAGAATTACCCCGAGATGGAAAGGGTGATTGAGGAAGAGATCAACTATCACGGGGTCTCGGTAGTCGTCTGCCGGAGAGAGTGCATCCAGACCGCCAAGCGTCACGCCGCCTCGGCCAAAGCGAAATGAATATGAAAAAAGATATCATACTATCGGGCGTTGGAGGACAAGGAATCCTCTCGATCGCCACAGTTATCGGGAAAGCGGCCCTGGAGGACAATCTCCACCTCAAACAGGCGGAGGTCCATGGCATGAGCCAGAGGGGCGGAGATGTCCAGAGCAATCTGCGTCTCTCTACTGAACCCATATTCAGTGATTTGATTCCGAAAGGGGAGTGTGACCTCATCCTTTCCCTTGAGCCGATGGAAGCCCTACGCTACCTTCCTTGGTTGTCTCCGGAAGGATGGGTTGTCACCAATTCGGCTCCTTTTGTGAATATTCCTGATTATCCTCCTGTCGAGGAAGTCCTTGAGGAACTGAGGGTTGTGAAGAATGTCGTCGTTCTGGATTGTGATGCGGCGGCGCGCTCGGCCGGCTCTCCACGCGGGGCCAACATGATTCTTCTCGGGGCCGCGGCGACCGCATTGAGTGATATTCTTGACCCCAAGAAGCTCAAGGATGGGATAGCGGCTGTCTTCTCCCGTAAAGGCTCCGCTGTCGTGGAAGCGAATCTCGCGGCATTTGAGGCCGGTTTTGAATTGTCAAAAAAATGATGTTATGAGAGCGGTAGAAAAAAGCGTAATGGATGATGTCCTTTCCCGGATGGAGATAAAGGGCTTGTCCGTGGCCACTATCCGTCAGTGTGTCAATGCCACCAAGGAACTGGAAAGGATCTCCGGCGAGAAGTTCGTCCACCTTGAGTTCGGAGTCCCCGGAATCAAGGCTCCGCAGATCGGAGTCGACATGCAGAAATTGGCCCTGGATGCTGGTATAGCCGCCGTTTATCCTCCGACTGGAGGCATCCCGGAGTTCAAGTGGAACGCGTCGGCCTTCATCAACGCCTTTGTCGGAATCGGGATATCCCCGGAATGTGTGATTCCTACGGTCGGGTCCATGCAGGGCTGTTTCAACCTTCTGATGGAATGTTCGCAGCTCCATGAGGGGCGGAACGCCGTGCTGTACATGAGCCCGGGATTCCCTTCGCATTATCTCCAATCAAAAGTCCTTGGCCTTGAGGCCAGGATCCTGGACATCTATAATTGCCGAGGAGAAAAGTTGAGGGCCGCGATAGAAGAGAAGCTGGCTGATGGCAAGGTCTGCGCCATGCTCTATTCGAATCCAAACAACCCGACGTGGGCTTGCCTGACTGAGGAAGAGCTCAAGATTATGGGAGAACTCTGCACTGAATATGACGTTATCGCCCTGGAGGACATGGCGTATATGTGCATGGATTTCCGCAAGGACAGGTCGGTACCTTTCTCCCCGCCTTACCAGCCTACTATAGGACGCTACACCGACAACTTCGCCCTGATGATCTCCGCTTCGAAGATATTCAGTTACGCTGGTGAGAGAATCGGCTTCGCGGCCATCTCCAACAAACTCTATGAGAGAGAGTATCCTGCCTTGCAGCAAAGGTATGGCCTCGGAAAATTCGGAGATAACTTTGTCTTGACCTTTATCTACGTCAACTCGTCAGGTTGCTCCCGCTCCGCCCAAAACGCTATGTCCGAGATGATGGAGGCTTCGGTCAGCGGGAAATATGATTTCGTCGGAGAGCTCCGTGAATATGCCAGGAGGGCCCATAGGGCGAAAGAGATATTCTTCAAGCATGGTTTCTCGCTCGTCTACGAAAAAGATCTTGACAAGGATGTCAGTGATGGCTTTTTCTTCACGATCGGCTACGAGGGGATGAGAGGCGATGAGCTTCTTTACAACCTCATGCGATGCGGAATCAGTGCTATTACACTGACGGCGACCAGGAGTGACCAGCAGGGAATAAGGGTCTGCGTCTCAATGCTTAACACCGACGATGATTTCACTGCTCTGGATGATCGGCTCGGGTTGTTTGTCAAGATCCGGAGTGAGGAATAAACTGAAAATAAAGTCGATATGAGATATGTTTCCGCCGACGAGGCTGTCTCTCTGGTCAGGTCCGGTGACTGGGTCTTTTTCCAGGGCAGCACTTCTGTCCCCGTGATTATTCAGGAGGCATTGGCGAGGCGCCATGAGGAACTTCGGGACGTCAAGATCGTTTCCGGCTTCAATGTGACAAAGGGGGTCGCCCCTTTCTGCAAGCCCGAGTACAAGGATTCCTTCGTCGTCAACAGTCTTTTTTTATGTGCCGACCAGCGTGAATATGTCGCCCAGGGCTATGGTAGTCTGATCCCTGGTTTCCTCAGTGACCTCCCGGGACTTATCAGGCGCCGTGAGATCCCGATTGATGTGGCGTGTATCAATTGCTCCCTTCCTGATGAGAATGGCTGGGGCAGCTACAACATCTCGGCCGATCTGGCCCAGCCTGCTGTCGATGTTGCCAGAGTCATTATCGCCCAGGTCAATAAAAGTATTCCTTACCTCTATGGATCAGCCATGATCCATGAGAGTGCCATTACTGCCGCCATCGAGTGCGACGACCCTCCTGTGGACATGCGGTTTGGCCCTCCGACGGAGATCGAGGCCGCGATCGGCAAGCACATCGCTGCTGAGATTCCAGACGGAGCGACCTTGCAGATCGGCGTTGGAGGCATTCCAAATGCCACTTTGAACGGGCTAATGGACCATCGTCACCTGGGGCTCCACACTGAAGCGATGACCGATGGGGTTTTCCGTCTGATGAGGGCAGGTGTTATCGACAATTCGCTGAAGAAATATGAGCCTGGACGTAGCGTGGCTTCTTTGGCCCTTGGCTCCAAGGAAATGTATGATTTCATCGACCACAACAAGGATTGCGTGTTCTTCGATGTGGGAGTCACCAATGATCCTTCGTTGATAAGGATGAACCCCAAGGCCGTCGCGATCAATTCGGCGATCGAGGTCGACCTGACAGGGCAGATCTGCGCTGACAGTATCGGGGAAAAGATTTTCTCATCTGTTGGAGGTCAGCATGACTTTATGTATGGCGCTTCTCTGTCCGAGGGAGGGAAAACCTTTATCGCCATGCCTTCCAGGACCGCAAAGGGGAAAGCCAAAATTGTTCCTCGGTTGACTTCAGGGGCGGGCGTTGTCACAACACGGTTCCAGACACAATATGTTGTCACCGAATATGGCTGTGTGTATCTTCGCAACAAGAACCTTGCGGAAAGGGCTAAGGCTCTCATCTCGATCGCGCATCCGGACGATAGGGAAGCCCTTGACGCTGAGGCTTCCAGACGTTTTGGCCTGGTGTACCACAGGCTCTCAATTAATCCATAGTTTTTTCGGCTTTCTTTTTGGATTATGATTCGAAAATTATTATCGCTCACAGGAGTTTTTTCCGCTTTGATGATGTTTTTCCTTAGCTCTGGCGAGGTCAAGGCCCAGGAGGGCAAGTTTACTTACTCCGTCGAGAAAATCTGGGATAAAGGGACTCATGCCGCTTTCACCTCTCTTGTTGAATTCAAAGGGAAGTACTACATCACCTTCAGGGAAGGCTACAGTCATATTTTTGACCAAGATGGAAATGCTGAAGGGAGGATCAGGATTCTGGAATCCAAGAACGGAAAGAATTGGAAACCAATACTTGACGAAGGTATTGAAGGGATTGATTGCAGGGATCCGAAACTCTCTGTCACTCCGGATGGGAGACTGATGCTTCTCTTTGGCGGGTCGATGTACAGGAACCGGGAGCTGAAAGGTCAGCAGGGGTATGTGATGTTTTCTTCCGATGGAAGGACATTTACTGATCCCCAGAAGATTGTCCTGAATCCTGATCCGGTGAATGATAGCAACTGGTTGTGGAGGGTGACGTGGAATGGGGACATAGGTTATGGAGTGGCTTATGGTTTCGGTTCTGCGGGCAGGACGCTGATCCTCTATAATACAAAGGATGGGGTCAATTATAGCCAGCTGAAATCGTTTGATTTTGACGGATTTCCCAATGAGACCACGCTTCGTTTCCTCCCTGATGGACGTATGTTGATGATGGTTCGCCGGGATGCGGATGACAGGATCGGACTGTGGGGAGTCTCGGAACCTCCGTACAAAGACTGGTCGATCAGCGATATGCCGCTCCAAGTCGGCGGCCAAGACTTCGTGATTCTAGATGATGGGACTGTCCTGGTTGGAACCAGGTCGTATTTTGTCGGAAACCATTGTAAGACAATTATTTTACGTGGAACAGCCGAAGGCGGTTTCGAGGAAGTGTTTGTCCTTCCGTCTGATGGCGACACCAGCTATCCGGGCCTTCTTGTCGTCGGCAAGGAGCTCTGGGTCAGCTATTATTCCACGGCTGGTGTCCCCGGCAAAGCCGCCATCTACCTTGCCCGCATCCCGCTCTATGCGTTACGCAAGTCGTAGTCGGCCTTGATCTTGTCGATGATCGCGCACACGACTTCGAAGGTACGGCTCTCCTTGCGGTAGTCCGCGGGGACCGCGAAACCTACCCGTCCCTGGCGCAAAAGCTTCTGGGCGAACGCCTTCTTTTTCTGAATCTTAGGGTTATAGACGGCGATAGAATGGCCTCCGAACATCGAGACTACCTTCATGCTCGGGATGTCAGTCTCTCCGTCACCAAAGTAAATCATGTGGGGATAGGGGATCCTTTTCTTCTCATCAGCCACGCTCTCGTTGACTTTCTTGTTGTCGTGGGCGCTGAATATTCCCTTGCTGATCTTGAATAGGAACTGTGTCTTTGCTGTGTAGTCGACGGCTATTCCCGGCCAGACTGCCTCTCCCTCTTCGTTGTAGATGTAGCTGCAAGCGAATATGTACTTGAATTCTGAGGCGATGGGAGAGCCCTCTATTATCTCCTTGAGACCGGAGGAGTTGATGTAGTGCTCGATCCTCACACCTTTGCTTTTGCCATATTCGTTGACGAGGGAGAACCATTCCTTCACGCCCTCGAACAACTCTATGTTGCCACCGAACTTCCGGAGGTTTTCTTTCCGGAGCGGTATGCTGTGCTTCCCGGCCTCGTCCTTCATCATCTTCATGTACGAGAGCACATTACTGGCGTCCTGTCCGGCTGCCAATCCGTCGCTCATCGTCCAGAATTCCTGTGGGGTCTTGCCGATCGCCTGGATAAATCCGAACTCTTGCATATTGCCAGGAGAGAGGGTTCCGTCAAAGTCATAGATAAGTGCGACAATCGGTTTCTTTTTCATATTCTGGTCTTGATTTCGCCACAAATACGCCTTTTTCGCGGATTAGCGGCCGTTCTCCGCAAAGATAACACATTAATGGATTTGAATTTTCATTCCCGTTAAGTATTTTTGTCTAAACTACAATCTAACTTATGGATCATTATCTGTATCTCCTTCAGCAGGCAACCCGCAAGTTCTGGGACAAGTCCGCGTTGAACACAATCGACGGCGAATCATTCACCTATTCCCAAATGGCGACATTGATCGCCAAGTTCCACTTGTTCTTTGAGACAATAGGCCTCAAGAAAGGGGAGCACATAGCTCTCTGGGCCAGGAACAGCGCCCGCTGGGGCATGTCTTACCTGGCTGTGAACACCTACGAGACCGTGGTGGTGCCGATTCTGGCTGACTTCACCCCGGAGAATGTCGAGTTCCTGCTCGATCACTCTGACAGTGTCGCCCTCTTGACAAATAGGGATAAGTTCAACAAGCTTGATCTTTCCAAGACTCCTGGGATCCGATTCGCGATGGATGTGGACAACTTGAAAGTCCTCTATTGCTCTGATCCAGCGATAAAAGGAATATGGAACAATATTGACAATCTTTTCGCCGAAAAGTATCCCGACGGTTTCGGACCCGAGAATGTGGTCTATCCGACCGACAACTGGGACGATCTGGCAGTCATCAATTACACCTCCGGTTCGACCGGCAATCCAAAGGGTGTTATGCTGACTTACAGGAACTTCTGTGCCACGATCGAGTTCAGTCAAGTCAACAGGCCGACTAACGAGCACCAGAGGATGATCTCCATGCTGCCTATGGCGCACATGTATGGACTTGTCACCGAGTTCATTTACCCTCTCTGCTACGGAACCTCGATCTATTGGCTGGGCAAGACTCCCACTCCTTCGACCCTGATGAAGGCTTTCCAGCAGGTCAAGCCTTACCAGCTGATCACGGTACCGCTTGTCATGGAGAAGATTTTCAAGTCTAAAGTCAAGCCTATCGTCGACAAGCAGCCGATTAAGTTCTTGTGCAAGGTCCCTGGAATCAACAAGGTGATATTCAAGAAGATCCATGACAAGATGATAGATGCCTTCGGCGGTGAGGTCCAGGAGTTTATCCTTGGAGGCGCCCCTGTCAGTCCTGAGGTGGAGAAGTGGTTCAAACTGATTAAGTTGCCTTACATGGTCGGGTACGGCATGACTGAGGCGACTCCTCTTCTGGCTTATATCGGTTACAAAGACTATGTCGCCGGATCCTGCGGGAAACCTGTCACTTGCGCGGATGTGCGTATCGACTCTGAGGATCCTGAGCACATCGCTGGAGAGATCCAGGCCAAGGGAGACAACATCTGCATCGGTTATTACAAGAACCCCGAAGCCTCAGCGAACGCTTTCACCGAGGATGGGTATCTTCGTACAGGTGATCTTGGCATCATGGATAAGGATGGAAATATTTTTATAAAGGGCGGCAGAAAATCAATGATCCTTACGGCGAATGGACAGAACATCTACCCTGAGGAGGTTGAGGCCATTATAAATGACCAGCCTTATGTTGGTGAGTCTGTGGTCGTTGACAGGGCTTCCAGGCTTGTCGCCTTGGTTTATTTCGACCAGGATGCTATCAAGAGGGATGGGCTGGACACTGAGGCTGTGGCGGATTTGCCTGAAAGGGTGAGGATAAATTCCAACAAGAAGCTTCCTTCTTACAGCCAGATCACTAAGGTTGAGGTCCAGGAGTCTCCTTTCGAGAAGACACCAAAGATGTCCATCAAACGTTTCCTCTACAAGTAGTGACAAATTGTCATATCGGGCGCCGTTGGAACGTTATTTGACCATATCGTTCCGTGCGGCGAAGGCTCTCTCTTAACGTGCCGAGGGTGGCAGTGGTTCTGGAGGGGGACCTTTTTAGCACGGAGATGTATATTCAATAAATAGTAGATATGGCAAATAAAGCACAGACAGGACAGATCGGGGTGACAACTGAGAATATATTCCCGGTCATCAAGCAGTTTTTGTATTCAGACCATGAGATTTTCCTTAGGGAGCTTGTGGCCAATGCGGTGGACGCCACTCAGAAGATGAAGACCCTCGCCTCGAACGGCGAGTTCAAAGGTGAGCTCGGGGACCTTAAGGTCAGTGTCGAGCTTGACGAGAAGAAAAAGACTCTCAAGATCATCGACAACGGAATCGGCATGACTGCTGAAGAGGTCGATAAATACATTAACCAGATCGCTTTCTCTTCGGCAGGGGAATTCCTTGAGAAATACAAAGACCAGAACATCATCGGGCATTTCGGATTGGGTTTCTATTCGGCTTTTATGGTCGCCAAGAAGGTCACTATTGAAACACTTTCCTGGAAGGAAGGCTCCGAAGCCGTTCTTTGGAGCTGTGAGGGTGACCCTGAATTTGAGATGGGTCCATGCAAGAAAAACGATCGTGGAACAGTCGTAACATTGTTCCTCGACGATGATTCCGCCAATGATTACGGTACCAAAGGCAAGATCAGCCAGCTTTTAGGAAAATATTGCAAGTTCATGCCGGTGCCGATCGTCTTCGGAAAAGAGCAGGAATGGAAGGACAAGAAATATGTCGATACGGACAAGGACCATGTCATCAATGCCATCGAGCCGCTCTGGACTCGCAAGCCCTCAGAATTGAAGGAAGAGGACTATGTGAAGTTCTACAAGGACCTCTATCCGATGAAGGAAGAGCCCTTGTTCTACATCCATCTCAATGTCGACTATCCTTTCAACCTCACCGGAATCCTTTACTTCCCCAAGATCAAGGAGAGGATGGCGATCGAGAAGAACAACATCCAACTCTACTGCAACCAGATGTTCGTGACGGATCATGTCGAGAACATCGTGCCTGACTTCCTGACACTTCTCCATGGTGTCATCGATTCTCCGGACATTCCTCTCAATGTCTCCAGAAGCTATCTCCAGGCTGATGAGAATGTCAAGAAGATTTCCACCTACATCACCAAGAAGGTCGCTGACAGGCTCGAGGAAATATTCAAAAACGAGAGGTCAGCTTGGGAAAGCAAGTGGGACAACCTCAAGCTCTTTATCGAGTATGGGATGCTCTCGGACGAGAAGTTCTGCGAGCGGGCTCTTAAATTCGCCCTCCTGAAGAACACCGACGGCAAGTTCTTCGCTCTGGAAGACTACCGCAAGGCAATCTCAGACACCCAGACGGACAAGGACAAGAAAGTTGTCTATCTCTATGCGACAGATGTGGACGCCCAGTACCCCTTCATTGAGGCCGCTAAGAACAAAGGTTACGATGTGTTACTGATGGATTGCGAGCTTGATGCCCATTTCGTTAACCTCCTCGAGCAAAAGATCGGTGACACGAGATTTGCCAGGGTCGATTCGGATTCTGTTGACAATCTTATCGTTAAAGAAGAGAAGGTGAAGCCTCAAATGGCGGATGAAGACAAAAAAAACATGGAGACCATGTTTAAGGCGATTCTACCAAAAGATAATGAATACATTATTGAGGCGGATAATCTCGGAGAAGATGCCGCACCTATCCTTATCACCAGAAATGAGTTCATGCGCAGGTATCGGGAAATGAGCGCGTTAGGCGGTGGAATGAACTTTTACGGGGAGATGCCTGAATCGTTCAACATCACGGCAAATCTGCAGAACCCATTGATGATCAAGCTTATAGGAGATCTGAAGAATAACTCTGACAAGGTTGAGGAATTCGCTGCCGGTAGTGATCTTCTTAAGCAGTTGACTGATCTGGCGCTTCTCTCCAACGGCCTTCTAAAAGGCAAGGCTTTGTCTGATTTTATAGCCCGGACAGGCAAGACACTTACAGATTATTACTCCAAATAATAATTTAAAAATGGCCTTGCACGTTTGTGTAAGACCATTTTTTTATTTATATTTGTCCGCTATCACCTTTTGTCCATGGCGGAACTTGAAGTTTTTTACCCTCTCGATCCGGAGAAAACCTACTACTCGATGGATGAGTTGACCCTCGAAACCCCCGAGGGCCCTAAGACATTGAGGCTAGGTGCGTGGCTCAATGAGGATCCTGTCAGGATCCACAAGATGATCATTCGGGAAAAGACTCTCCATGTGGATCAGATTGAACTCTATAACCCATTGATGAGCAAGCTCAGAAGGGCTGACCCGCAGTATTACAAGCAGTACATGGGCTTGAATGTGACAATAGATTTCCCTGGTTTCTCATCTGACATTCTCGCTAAGATTCCTTTCGAGAACGATCCTATCGGTTTCTACAAGTGGTGGCGCAAGGGAAAGCATGAGGATAAAGTCTACCTTTCAAAAGTCAATCAGTTCAGGCTGTTCCAGAAGGTTTACCTGATGGACCCTAAGGTCATGCTCAAAAAAGACATCCAGTTCTTCCAGTCTTTCTAGGCTCTTCCCCGGAGAGGTATTTTTCGCGTTATTTTTTGTCAAGTCAAAGATTTTGTTTACATTTGGCTAATAACACTTGTTAACAACACCTTAATTTTTCATTGCAATGACGTACAAGATTATCGACATCCAGGGCGTAGGTCCTGTTTACGCTGAGAAGCTTATCGCCGCCGGCGTGGTGACTGTAGATCAGCTTCTTGAGAGGGGTAAGACCCCCAAGGGTCGTAAAGAGCTCGAGGAGGTCACCGGAATTACTGGTAAACTCATCCTCACATGGGTCAATCATGCGGACCTCTTCCGCATCAAGGGCATCGGCCCTCAGTTCTCTGAGTTGCTTGAGGCCTCCGGCGTTGACACCGTCAAAGAGCTCCAGCACAGGGTCGCGGCCAACCTCGTCGCCAAGATGAATGAGGTCAACGCTGAGAAGAATCTCACCAGGGTTGTCCCCACTGAGGTGATGGTCCAGAAAATGATCGACCAGGCCAAGGTTCTTCCTCCGATGGTTGAGTACTAGTCGAAAAGACTTTTGTTGTGAGTCGGGACTGAATAGTCCCGACTTTTTTATATATTTGTAAGCTGTAGCGCCAACGACGTTATGAACAGAATCAAACTTGCCTTTATTATCGCTTGCGCATCGGTCCTGGCGGTGTCCTGTGGAGGGTCACCTGAGCGCTCCGGCGTTGTTGATTACGAGATGTCCTATTCGGTCGGGCCTGTCACTTTTGAGATGGCCAAGGCTCCAGCTGGCAATTTCACGATGGGTGTCTCCGCTGACAACCGCCGCAAGGTCACAAGGGGCATTGCCCAGCCTGTAGCTCTGGGAGGATTCGTGATCAGCCGCGAGCCTGTCACGCAGGCGCTTTGGACTGAAGTCATGGGAAAGAACCCGAGCTCGACCCAGGATCCGTCCTCTCCTGTTGACATGGTGTCATGGGAGGACATCCAGAAGTTCCTGTCCAAACTCTCCAAACGCACTGGGAAAACCTTCTCTCTACCGACCGAGGCTCAGTGGGAATATTCCCATCACCTTTTCGGTGAAAAAGACTTTGTCAAGGTGGCGGAATGGTGCTTTGACTATTATGATGAGGTTCCCGGAGACAAGACAAGTGATGACTATTTCAAGCCGATGAATCTGATGGTCAATCCCGAAGGACCTGACAAAGGAGTGGCCAGAGTCGTTCGTACGACTTTGGAGAGAATGCCTTTGGATCCTCACACCCGTAAGGTGAAAGTCGGATTCCGTCTGGTCCAACCTACCGAGGATGTCCTGACGGAGAGTATCATGGGTCCTTTGGACAGCGTCAAGGTCTACAGGGAGAAGGTCGACGCCTCTGCAGGCATCCCGGAGTTCTTCACTGTCGGGGAGACATCCTTTAAGATGGTCAAGGTCCCCGGGGGAAGTTTCACTATGGGATTCAACAACACCGACAGCCCCTATCTTGACTTTAAAGTCCCTGACAATGAGGTTAATGCCCATCAGGTGACTCTTGATGACTTTGCGGTTGGGGAGACCGAGGTCACTGTCGGCCTCTGGCTCGAGGTTATGGGGTCGCTCCCTTACCTGAATGATCCTTCACAGCCGCAAAAACCTGTAGGCAATGTGTCCTGGTACGATTGCCAAGTTTTTCTTCGCAAGCTCAATGCCTTGACTGGCAGGACCTTCCGTCTCCCAACAGAGGCCGAATGGGAATATGCCGCCAGGGGAGGAAGGATGTCCCGCCATTACGGTTTCAGCGGGTCCAACGACATGAATCCGGTTATGTGGTTCCTTGATAACGCCGATTCCAAGGTCAGGAACGTCAAGACCAAGAGTCCTAATGAACTTGGCCTTTATGACATGAGCGGGAATGTCTGGGAATGGTGCTATGACAGGGCCCAGGAATACACCCGTGACCCCCAGGTCAATCCGATCGGAGCGTCAGAAGGAGGCACGAGGATTCTTCGTGGCGGCAGTTGTGCCAGCCGCTGGGATGCCTGCCGGATAAGTAACAGGTCTTATATGCCAGGAAAGAATTTCAAAGGCACTTTCGGATTTAGATTGGCGATGTGACAAGATGGACAAGAAGACTTCCATAATTATACTGGTGATCCTGGCCATCCTCGGGACAGGATATCATTTCCTTTGGAGCGGCGAATCCCCGCAGGAAGAGGAAACGCTGGGAATCGTCCCGGGGACTTCCGTTGAAGGCGGCGATGTGATGACCCGCATCGAAATTCCCTATCGTCTGGAAGACAGCGAGTCGGAGATCATCGAGCACATGGGCTACACGCTCTCCTATAATAATGACTACAGGGTGCCTAACTGGGTGGCGTACGAGCTTTTGGAGACCGAGGTGCTCACCGGGTACAGGAGCCGTGAGGACGAGTTCACACCCGATCCTCTCGTCAAGGGACGGCAAGCTTATGACAGGGATTATGTGGGTTCCGGCTATGACAGAGGCCACATGGCTCCGGCCGCGGACATGCGTTGGAGCTCCCAGACGATGAAAGAGTGCTTCTATCTGAGCAATGTCTGCCCGCAAAACCATAACCTTAACTCCGGCGCGTGGAACGACCTTGAGAAACAGGTCCGCTATGAGGCCCGGTATTACAAGTCAGTGTGGGTCGTCTGTGGCCCCATATTCAAGTATAATAATCCCAAACACATAGGAAGCAACCATGTGGCGGTTCCGGATTCTTTCTTCAAGGCTCTGCTGGCCAGGAGGAAGGATGGTAGCTACGCTTCCATCGGGTTCATATTCCCGAACAGGGCCTGCGAGAGGAATTTGACTCATTACGCCATGACAGTCGATGAGCTTGAGGCTGAGCTTGGAATGGACTTGTTCCATAACCTCGAGACCCGGGCCCAGGACAAAGCCGAAGCTCAGATGGACCCTTATGGGGATTGGAGAATAAGAGATGAGATATTACGAAACTAATACACCATGGAACCAACTCTCAAATTGACCTGTCTACATGACAGTCACCTGGCTCTTGGAGCCAAGATGAGTCCCTTCGCGGGATTCGACATGCCTATCCAGTATTCATCGATCACGGAGGAACACTTGGCCGTCCGCCAAAAAGTCGGGATGTTCGATGTCTCTCACATGGGCGAGATTTTCGTTAGCGGACCTGATGCCGAGAAGTTTGTGAACCACGTGTTCACAAATGATGTCCGTCCTATGGCCCCCGGGCAGATCCTCTACGGTATGATGCTTTACCCGGACGGAGGTACTGTCGACGATCTTCTTGTGTACAAGGAGTTTGAGGCTGATCATTATCTCCTCGTTGTGAACGCCGCCAACATCGAGAAAGACTACCTCTGGATCAAGGATCACAGTGAAGGCTTTGATGTCAAGATTGTTAACCAGTCTGACAAATGGGGCCAGATCGCTCTTCAGGGCCCTCTGGCGGAAGAGACCCTCGTCAAGGTCCTTCCTTTCGCCGCGGAAGCCGCCTCGTTGGCGTTTTACACTTTCAAGGACTTCAAGGACGGAAGTTCACGGGTGATCATCAGCCGTACCGGCTACACAGGCGAGGATGGATTCGAGATTTATGCGGCTCCCGGTCTGATCGTGAGGTACTGGGACGCTTTCCTTGCCGCAGGAGTCGCGCCTTGCGGTCTCGGTTGCCGTGACACCCTCCGTTTCGAGGCTGGACTGCCGCTTTACGGAGACGAGTTGACTCCGGAGATATCCCCGGTCATGGCTGGCTTCAGCATGTTCTGCAAGCTTGACAAAGATGAGTTCATCGGGAAAGAGGCTGTCGCTGACCAGAAGGCGAACGGAACCGCTAAGAAACTGGTCGGTATTGAGCTTCAGGACAAGGCAATTCCCCGTGCCGGTTATCCCGTCGAACTTGCTGATGGGACAGAAGTCGGAGTCGTTACGACTGGCTACCATAGCATATCCTTGGGGAAGAGCATTTGCTTCGCCCTTGTCGACAGGGCCCACGGAGCGCTTGACACTCCTCTGAACATCAGGATCCGCAAGAAGGTTTTCCCTGGCAAAGTCGTCAAGAAGAGATTCTATCAGACAAATTATAAGAAATAGTTAATAATCA
>ODAI012132305.1_pt1 | contig 14187 bp, 2 predicted proteins | sample 1539321 | NCBI WGS metagenome assembly ODAI01 (sample SAMN02144231, study PRJEB22623) | gut metagenome | biome: sheep rumen | host: Ovis aries | place: New Zealand
CCCTTGGCCCCCCCCCCTTAAACCCACCCCCCACTTGAAGTATTCCGGCCCCCCCGTCTCGACGGGCCTGCCCGCCGATAATGTCTGGCCCACGGCATTCCCCGTCTATGGCACGAACTTTGACGGCGAGGTGACGCGTGAGGTCAGCGGAAAGACCTATTCGCAGGGCGACTTCCCCATGTTCGATGCAGAGACTCAATGGAAGCCGAAGGCTGCCGACGCCTACCTGCCTTACATCTTCGGACAGATAGCTCCGCAGGATTACAATGCCGACAAGAAGGTATATCACGAGTTGCGCGTCTATGTCTACGTAAACGAGGAGACTGTCCCCCGACAGCTCATCTACCGCTTCTATATGCGCCTGAAACAGGACATCGACTATAGCTCACGGCTGCGACTGCATACTCACTGAACAAACCACAACTACTCCGGCTCTTGAAAACAGCCGGAGTAACATCGTAAATATACATTGGGGTTTCCCCACTCATTCGAAGGACATCAACAAGGAAAATAAAATAGAAAATATAAGTCATGAAACAGACAACCGATCTCATACTTGGGCTGCGCTCCAGCTCTGCTGGCTTGCTACCGAAGGGAAGCAAGAATGGACAGCCTGACACCACAGCTCCCATCGGCAGCTCCCACTGCCATTCAAATAGTAACCATCATCATCCTTCGGCACCTACCCTCTTATGCCGAGCCATCCTCGTCCTCACACTGCTTGCAGGGTGGGGAATGAGTGCATACGCATTGGTGTTCAACACTTCAAACACGATGAATGCTGGTGCTGTTACTGTGACAAAATATGCGAAAAACAATTTAAATGAATATACTTTTGATGCTTTAAGCATAACGAGCGCTTTGCCAAATTTGACTAATAGTAATATCTATATTCGATGGGACATTAGGAAGGTAAGTACCGGTGAAAATGTTCAGATCAAATGGAATCCTTATGGTAACGAAGGTGTTATTATTGCTGGTCTTGATATGTGGGTATATCAACATCAACATGATAATGATTATAAATATGGCTATTTCCATGGCAAATTATATCCTCAAGCTCCTCTCGACAATATTGTTGGCGCTACGTATAGAGGTCTTAGCAGCCTAGGCCCTTTGGATGACTATGTTTTAGAATGTTACATATCGCAGAATATCCCCAGTAGTTGGCCAGCAGAATATAGTGGAAATCCTCTTTCGGATGCATATACTGAGCCAAACTTTGACCTAAAGTATGAAGTGTTCTTTAATGAAACGGGCGAGGAACCTGTCACCGATGTTTTTCCGTTTGACGGCGACATAGCAACAACTCACGACCCCATCACGCAGAAGCTGGACTCACGTACTGCCACCAGTGTCACACTCGATTGGACTAAGAGCGCAAACACCACGGCGGCGATGAACACCACGGATGTGAGGTACGCCCGTTTCTTTGTTGTGGATGCCAATGGTAATCCTGTAGATGCTACCGACCTGCTGACTGTCAACGGTGGTATAGCTTGCGAAAACCCTGCCCATGGATATTATTTCTACAACAGTGGCAATATCTTTACTCTACCCACTGTGACACTCTCAGCCTCTCCCACGGCAACCCTGCTCGGCTATCAGGTGAAGTGTTGGCTTGCCACCGCCACTACGGGCGTGGCCTTTGATACAGAAGACCCCACAAAGATGACCGAGGAGCCCGACATCACCGATGAGTACGTCTATAGCTTTGAGAAGCCGTTGGTGACCGAAACAAATGTGATAGCAAAAACGATAGACTGGAGCAAGTTTGATATGAACCCCAATGCTTCCACCTACGACATCGCTACAGAATGGGATGCTGCGTGGGAGGATTTGCTGGAGCATCAGTATGTGAAATGGTACGTCATTGATGCCTCCAACACTGTTCAGCGGTTGGCTGTCGGCACGGAGCGGCAGACGGGCACATGGACCATCAACCTTGGCGAGCCGTTTGCCATCGTTGACAACAAGGCCGTGCTGACAGGGGAAAGCTCTTTCACAGAAGAGCAATGGAACGAGGTGTGGGGCAAGCCCTGCGTCTATGCTCCTGCAGGCCTGAATTTTGGCGATGTGAAGAATTGCAAGGTGATTTGCGAGGTCAGCGAGCGGGCCGATGCCAGTGCTACACCCAATGTGCGTTATGAATTCACGATTGTGAAGTCTTTCCTCGGTGAGCTGAAGGAAGGCGGAAGCCAGAAAGGAGAGGTGATGGTGATTGACAATGGTGCTACTTCTGTGACCGTACCCCTTGGCAAAGCTAAGATGAACGGAACGGCGAAGTATGCCCGCGTTTGGCTGACCGATATAGAGGGTGAAGCCATAATCCCTGATGGAATGCTTTCTGTCACGGGAATGTCAACCTTCGACGGCCATCCCTCATACGGCTTCTACGTGTCTAACGAGAGCGGCATCTCATTAAGCGACGCTACCCTGACATTGAGCCCCGGGTCATTCCCCAGCTATCAGGTGCATGTCGCCCTTTCCAGCGATGCCTTCTCAGACACCAGCACCAACGAGCCAGACTACGACCTGGCCTATACTTTCGGATTCCAGTACGACTTCAAGACGAAGTACAGGACCATCAGTTACATCCAAAATGGGACTACAATCACCGTCAATCCTCAGCTGTTGACAAACTGGTATGAGGTGGCTGGCGATTGTGACGTGTCACGTCAGGGTTGGGCAGACAACGGTAGTGTTCATTGGTATTTGATCAATGTTCACACTGGCGAGCGTATCCAGATGGACAATACCGCTAATACCAACAATGGATACACTTACCTCGGCGTGAACGGCTGGCAACGCACAGGGTTTGATAAAGCTAGTCTGACAAGGACTGGTGAAAATACTTATAATCCCAACTTTACTTTTACGCTCCCCACTGGGCTTACTACTGACGATGTGCGACTGGTGTGTGATGCCGGTATCAGCGAAATGATACCTGTGCAGAATCTGTATAGTACCTTTGAAGACGGCACTTCAGAAGGCTGGAATTCTTGGGGTAATAACTCCACCCGTGACATCGCTAATGAAAACGGCAATCATTCCTTGCATTTGGTAAATCCTACTGCCAATACTAATCCATTTGCTGCACAGCTTGCCTATACTTTGCCTTCACCTTTACAGCCTAACACACAATACACTATTCGATTTAAGGCCAAATCTACAAGCGCCAATGGCAGATTGCAGTTCCTGTATCAGAAAAGTTCAGACTATGGGCATCAAGTAACCTACGATCCTTTCACTATTGGAACAGAGTGGAACACTTATGAGCTCTCTTTCCGCACACAGTATAATGATGACAACCGTATCCTATTCAATTTCGCTACAGTGGCAGCTGAATACTGGATTGATGATATCGAATTAGAAACGCTTGAGCCTGTAACCAATATCAGGGTGAAGTATGTGTTCGATTTGATGACGCAGGCACAACTGCAGAATTTGAATGAGACATTCGTCCACTATCAAGGCGAGACGCATCGTCCCTATCAGATTGTGGATGGCAATCCTGGTGCAACAGAGGCTTCGTGGAATTACACCAATGGCCGCATCGACAATACGACTTATGCATCGCAGAATATCCGTCAGGGCGTACATCAGGTAGATTACTATATTTACTTAAATGCAGGTGAAACTGCCGACCTGGCTCTGCCTTTGGAGGGCTGGTCAAATAATGATCATGATAATCCGTCTGGTACTGAACCGCAGGGTTTCTATCGGTGGTACGACTGGAATACTGATTGCACATCAGAGCACCTAACCCAAATAGGCACGATGCTCACACAAAATGATCGTGGCCTTATTTGTAACTGGATTGGATATCAACCAATGATCCACCCCAATGCCTGGGATTCGTGGAGCATTTCAGATAAATTCCGCAATCTTATCGGTGTTGATTTCACAGCACCGGCATCTTTCTCAAATGAAATCGTGGTAGCTTGTGATGTGAGCCGCTATATGGATGGCTTGGACGATTCGAAGCGATATCTCGTGCACGAGCCAACGCTCTCCATCCGCTATCTTTTCCACATATTGCCCGCTACAACCATTGCTAACGAAATTGATAGTAAGGCCAGTATGCTTGAGGGTATTGAAGCGGGTCTGAAGGATGGCTCGATTACGTCGGTATCAGAGGATAGCATTAACAATATGTTCAAACTCACCGAGGACAACGGCCGTGTGGTGGTTTCCCTCAAAGGAACGCAAGGTAAGTTCACACTTCGTGTCAACTTGAAGGAGTTGGGCCATTATCGCATCAATGTTGGTGAAAATCAAATTCCCTGTAGTGATTTACATTGGTACGCCTATTATCAGGACGAGAATGGTGCTCTATGGAAACATCGTGTGAATATGAACGAAACGGTTTACCTCATAAATACATCAGGTTACAACGAAGGTGTCACTACAACGACTCGTGATAAGCTGCGTCTTGCCAAATACGAGTTGTCTGATTTCTTGGGTTCATACACAAAACTCGCTCCTGGAAATGAAACGATGACTCTTAATTCCCTACCTTCTGGTGCCAACTTGCATATAGTGGGGTGCGTAGGCGTAGGCGAAGGCAATAGTAGGGTTGAGAAACCCGTGTCTAGCTATGACCTAGTGTTCCTCGATGCTGCGCCTAAACCTCTGGGAACTGAGACGACACAAATAGAGCAGACGTATGCTTCGGAGATGAACGTGGGTGCTGTTCTAACTTTTGACGATCTGTTCAGCGATGATGAATCCATTCGCCTGGCTAAGCCGACCTCGTCGGCTGAGAACTATGCCCTGATGCCCCAGCAGTGGCCTTTGGGTCAGTATGGCTACTGCTATCCCTCACTTTATGGTCAGGATGCCTCGTCGTGGGCCATCTACCATTCTTATTGGAACGGCTATGGCATCGGCCCTACGCATAGTGACTATATGCTGCTGAAGTCGATGAACATGCCAGGTGTGTCGTATACGGCAGGTCGTGCAGGTGACCCACCAGCAGGAGAAACAAGCCTTTTTGATACGCAGAGCTACTATGCCTGGTGGTATAGTGAAATAGACGGAGTTGAGGGACAAAACCGCTTCCCTAAGTTATTTGATGTGACCCACGAGCGACTCTATGGTAAGGAATATGTAAATGACGGCGATGATGCCAAGTATGGCACCTATATGTATATTGATGCCTCCGACGAGGCCCGTACCTATGCAAGTTTGGAGTTCGATGCCAGCCTCTGTGCCGGTGCTCAGATTTACTATACCGCCTATATCGCCAACATGGCGCCGAACGTAGGAAGGGCAGAGAATTCAGCAGACCGCAAGGCACCCCCTCAGGTGATGTTCCGCGTGACCACCGATGTGGATGTGCTCTCCGAGGATGGTAAGACAAAGATCGGTACGAAGCGCATTCCCGTAGTGTCGTTCCTCACGGGCGACATCGAGAGCATGGGCGCCAATAAGCTGGGCGTGTGGTACATGGTCTCTGGCCATACCCAGATTCCCGCTGAGCTGGAGGAACTGCTCGACGGTACGCCGCGTCACTTCTACGTGAGCATCGACAACTTTGCCGAGAACACCAAGGGAGCCGACTACTGCGTCGACGAAATCACGTTCTACACCACCTCGGCCAAGGTGAAGGCACACGTCACCAGTAGGCGATGCGACCCGGGCGATGGCGTGCTGATCAGAGTGGATGCCGAGGCTGAGGCTCTCCTCAAGGCGCTGGGCGACGGAACAGGCCAGAAGAACATCTTCTACCGCATCTACAAGAAACACGACGACCTCTCGCAGCCCATCCAGGAGGGTGAGGACTTCACCGGTCACGACGTCTACACCGACGGCAGTGGCGCTGCCAACGACCAGTATGGCACGGTGGTCGTCAATCTGGGATTCGACCTGTCGACTGTTCCGGCTTACGATCCTGACGCTGAGACGGTCACGCTCGTGGGCGGGGTAACCCCCAATTCCGGTTTCTACAGCGATGCCGATGGCGTGGTCCACTTCCAGTTCGTGGAGCGTCGCTTCGACCTGACACCCGGACAGGGCTATTTCGTGTCGTTCTACGACTTCGGCTACGACCGTGTCAGCGAGCCTAAGGACTGGGGTAATCCCTACCTGGGCAGTGCCTGTACGGTGTACAGCAACTACTTCTTCTCCAACAAGGTGTTCCTCAAACCCTTTGAGGCCAACTCCGAGCAGGCGGCCAGCGGTGTCATCGACTTTGCCTGCGGCATCACCGATGTGAAGGTCGACTACAACCTGAAGCTGCAGTACCCTCAGGACGACGGCACCTACGTGGTCTACGACAACGTCCACTTCGACTTCTTCCTGGGGAAGATATTGTGGGGCAATCATGAGACGGCTGAAGGCAGTCATCTCGAAGGCAACTCGACGAGCGAGGCCGACTTCGTGAAAGTGAAGGATGCCCTGAGACTCCTGCGCCTGTTCAATAAGGAGTCTCTCACATACGCTCAGCTGCGTGATCTGAACATCAACGTCGCTGAGAACAAGAATGCTGACAATAGCCTGAAGTTCACCGATGAGATGCGCACCCTCCTACTGAGCTATATGGATCCCAACGTCACGGCTGAAGACCCATACGGCAAGTCGAAGCTGCTGCTGGAGGCCTCAACGAAGTTTGAATATAAGTTCACGGCACCCAACGAAAACTACTTCCAGGCCATTGCCGTTGAGGAGGAGACCAACGACGGCGAGGACATCTGCCTGCCGCTGGAGATGATGTTCTTCGTCGACGACTCATCCGGTGGCCCGAAGCTGGCACTGGGCTTCGACGATGTCGACTACCCCGAGTCCTACAAGAAGCAGGGCCTGCGCGTTGGACTGGAGCAGCTGGCGAAGATGCGCGAGCAGGGCTACAAGCTGCACATACCCATCAAGACCTTCGACAACAAGGGTCACGGCAATGCCCGAAGGATCTACTTCCCGCTGGGCGGTGCCAAGCTGACGCTCGTGTCGGTTAACAAGAAAGATCCCGCAGTGACAGAGCCGGCAACCACCGACCCCGTCCTCCGTGCCCAGGAGAATGCCGTCGGCACGCTGTTTGCTGATATAGTGTCGCCCACAGGAAACGGAGATCGTCCTTACGTCGACAAGAGCCACATGTATCTGACCCTTGACCTCAAGGATTGCGAGATCGACTTCCACGAGGGCTATGAGTACGAGGTGTCCACGTCGTTCCTCGATGAAAGCGATGAAGGTCAAGTAAATCCCTGCTACAGCGACCTCTACCTGGTCATCAAGGTGGTGCCCGAGTTCGTCACCTGGGATGCCCACGAGATAGGCTCCACCGGCTACTACAGTGCCAGCTGGTACAACGACGAAAACTGGAAGCGCTCCACACGCGCCCAGCTGTATAAGGATAAGAATGGAGAAACTGCCCAGCAGAATACACCAACGCCGGGACACCCCGATGGCTACGACGACGACACGGAGATCGACTCCCGTCTGGAGGGCAACCCCGGCTTCGTGCCGATGAAGTTCACCAACGTCGTGCTGCTCGGCGGCAACCATGCGCCCAGCCTCATCCGCGAGGTGCGCGTGGCAGCAGGCACGGGACGCAGCGCTGCCAACCAGGGCGGATCGCTCATCGACCCGTCGAACCTGACGGGAACACAGATGCTCACCGACACCAGCCCCTACACCCACCTCTACTCGAGCTATCCCACTGAGAACATCCGCTACGACATGATGGTGCGCTACGGCGACCATGCCCATGGCGGCGAGGGGTGCTTCGGACACCGACACCTGGGTGACGATGGCACCTGGGCCGACCATACGTCGAGTCATGGTCATGGCACTTACGATGCCAATGCGAAGGTCTTCGACGTGGAGAAGTTCTACGGCAATACCTGTAAGGACATCTATTTCAAGCACGGGGCAGAGCTGCTGCGCCAGCAGCGCCTCTACTATCAGAAGGCTTGGGTGGAGCGCGAACTCGAGGCCAATAGATGGAGCCTTGTCTCTACACCGCTAAAGAGTACTTATGCCGGCGATATGTATGTGCCGACGAAGATGACTGACGTGAGCCTGGAGACTCCTGCAGAGGTGAAGGGACGCCAGGTGACAGAGGCCTTCCAGCCGATGAACTTCAGCACCACTGCAATTGAAGCCGACCGTACGAATAAGGTTTCCTCGCAGCCTGCGTATAGTCGTACGAAGTACCCCATCTATCAGCGTTCATGGGCTACTGATGGTTCGTTGGTATGGACGAAGACTGACGACATGCGTCGTAATAACTATAGCGCCAACCTGCCGTATTCGAGCGTCAGCAGTGTCGACGTAGAGTGGAGCCATACGTATAACGACGTGCAGGTGCCCTATCACACGCTGACTGGCTTCAGCATCCGTCCTCATAAGCAGGATCAAACTTTACTTTCCCTCATCCGTCTGCCTAAAGACGACACTTCTTATCAGTATTTCGACTGGACCGATACAGGCTCTAATCCTGCTGGTGGGCAGCAGACGGTGGATAAGTCGGCTATCCAGAATCTGACATACTATTATGGTGACAATAATCCTCACCAAGAGTTGAGTATGTATCGTCTTAAGATTGACGATCCTCAGGCCGATGGAAACTACACTGTCGATGTCAGCGACCTTCAGGTACAGGATAACTACCTGCTTGTAGGCAACCCCACGATGGCGTCTGTTAACATGTCCAAGTTCTTCGAAGTTAATACTGATCTCGCACGTGGTTATTGGACCTACGAGAATGGGGCGTTGAAAGCCTACCTCGTCTCGTCTGACTATACTGTAACGGATAGCGAGAACAATAAGGGTGGTATCATAAAGCCACTGCAGGCCTTCTTCGTGAAGAAAGGTAGTGCTAGTCAGATTAGCTTCACCCGTGGTATGGCTATTGATGGCAACTTCCCTGGCGATGTCATCGTACCCGCTTCTCCTGGCGGTGGCTCACGACCCTTCGGTCTTGTTCTGAGTGCCGCTGGTGTGAAGGGTAGCAGCAGTGCAATGGTGAGTCAGTCTGGTGATGCCTCCAACGACTATGTCGAGGGCGAGGATGTGGAGACGCTGTTCGACTCGAACCTCTCCGATGTGCCTTTGGTCTACACCGTTGCCGATGGACGTGCCGTGAGTATCGATAACCGTCAGGAGATTAGTGTGATTCCTTTCGGCGTGACACAAGCCATGACTGCACCGGTCGATGTCAGTGTGACAGGTATCGCTACTTCAATGACACCTATCTATTTTGTTGATGCTCTTACAGGCGTGAGCACTGAGTTGGCTGAGAATGCAACTGTTAGTGTCCAGCCCAATGACTATGGCCGTTATTTCCTCGTCAGAGATCCCCTGACATTGTCGACCAAAGATGTGAATGGTGGTATCGTGATTAGTGTGCGTGACGGGCAGGTGACTGTGACGGCTAGTGACAACTTGAGCAGGGTCGTGGCTATGTCTGCTGGTGGCGTGCAGACCTTCGCTCAGAAAGACTGCGGACGTACATGCTCTTTCCAGTTGCAGTCGGGCATCTACATCATTGAAGCAAGTACACAGTCAGGTTCCAAGACCTTCAAGGTGATGGTGAAGTAGTTTCGATTATTCTGCCAATTTCTATAGTAACAGCAGCTGCAACTTCCTTTTGGTTGCAGCTGCTGTTGTCGGTACCACTTTTTCGCGGAATTGTTTGGCTGTATCTGCTGTTGCCTTTCCTATTCTACTTTACTATCAGCTTAACGCTCGATGTCTCGCTACCGTTTACTCCCTGCATGACATATATGCCGGGGGCGATGTTGAATGGAATCTCGTAATCGCCATCCCGCATGAAGCTTTGCGAATACACCATTTGCCCGTTGGTATTGAATAGTCGTACAGGAACCTGTAGCTGCGATGCCGCTGCGATGTGGATGGGCAGTCGCTCACCGCGTCTCACCAGTGTGCGTGCCGGTTTGATGGCGAAACGGGCCGACTCCAGCACTTGGGTATCCTCAATGCCGTTGAGGAACTCCGTATCGCGAATGATGGTCTTATAGCTATACCACTTCAGCTGAGCCTTTGCCGGCTGATAGATATTGCGCCCCATGCGCAGACGATAGTCGAAATGCTTCTTGCGTGTCTGTTCACCACGATAGATATAGTCCGTGTTACAGACAACGGCTATCACCACACCATTGGCAGGCTGTTCCTGTAGCTTCATCACTACGTCGCCCTCACCCTCAACTGGCCGTGAGTAGTAGACGTGCCCCTGCCTGGTACGATAGCAGAGTATACACACCATGTTGGCATCCTTGGGTTGAAAATGCAGTTCGATAAGGTTACCGGCCTGTCCGTTTACGTGCAGGGGCACCTGGTTGGCTCCGCTCCAGCCGGGCGTAGTGCGCCATTCGGGCCGCCACCAGCCGGCGCTGTCCACCTCGTTGCATTTGTACATATTGGCATAAGGCGTGGCTCTCCACACATCAACCTTCTTCCAGTAGGGACTCCACTCCTGCTGGATGTTCACCAACCAGTTGTCGTCGATGAGCCTCTGACAGGCTTTCGACCACTGTCCTACGTCAATCATGGCCTGGCGTGCCCTGTACTCCAAGATAAGATGGCGCATCTGGCTGTCGCCCAGAGAGTCGGCCATGCCATCGAGGACACGGTTCGTGCAGTAGCGCCATATCCACGGTATGGAGCCTCGTCCCAATATCTCGCTGACGAAATGCGGGAACAACTCTCCGTACTGCACACCTCCCAGCAAGTTGCGCCAGGTGCACACTTGCTGGCCACCGTTGTACATGTTCACACCTTCGGCACTGGGGCCACCGAAACTGTCGTCGAGCAACCAGCCCGAATAACATTCGATGGGAAGGAATGGAGCAATCATGTTGCCTGCACTCAGCCAGCCCATGCTCTCAGGTTCCTTCCCGCTCTTCACCAGCTCGGCTTCGCCCTGCAGCCATGTGTTGCCCGCCTCTTGATACCAAGCGGAGTTCTTGCAGCCCTCCAGGTCAGCAAAGATTGCATGTATGCCCTCATGCACGCAGGCATTCTGCTGATAGGTCTGGTCGGTGACGGTATGCTTCCAGTTGGGATTGTTGTCGTAGGTAAAAGCAGGGTCGAAGCATGCTATGGGGTAGTAGCTGATGTTTACCATAGGCCATGATGAGCCATTATACCATGTGGCACCTTGCCAACCGCCGGTGGCATACATGTCGGCATTGTCCGAGCGAAGACCGCTGCCATAAACGTAGACCGTGCTATAATACCCGTTGCGGGCGCGCTTGTCGGGCGGCCATCCCATCTCATCGCGGAAGAAGGCAAAGTCCTCGTTCATCTTGTTCAGCAGGTTTGTCTTGGCCGTCTCAGTGACGTATGGATTGGTTCTCGGTCCCCAGGCAACGGCCCACCATCCGTCGGCCATGTATCCCTGGGCGTTGTTGTTCTCGGGTAGCATCCTCGTGGGAGGATCCAGTGCAGGATACTCGTTGCGGTAGTCGTAGTAGAGCGTAGGCGAGTACTTTGGCCATACGTACGACACGGCAGGGTCATAGACTAGATAAGTCAGCTCAGTCACGGCTCCGCATTGACGCTGATAGCTCACCTGATACTCTCCCGGCTCGGTAACCGTCACACTTGCCATAGTAGCTGTCGAGCCGTCGGGTAGCAGCCAGTTCCAGATAGGTTCTTCCTCCTCTCCTTCAGGAAGCACCAGCTTGGGACTCAGAACCTTTGTCGTGCCCTGCTCCCAGATGACGGTGCTATTGTCCTGGAGGATGGCGGGCTGGCATTCATCGCCCAGATAACCCAGAATCTTCAGCTCACGGATGCCGCATGCCTTCTCGCTCCGGACATAGACGCGCAGGCGATTGGTGGTCAGTTCCACCTCAGTAGTGGAAACGCCCTTGGCGTCAGCTTCAGCCAGAGTGCTTCCCTTCAGCCACTGATGTCCGTCCCATAGTGCTACATAGGCATCGTTGGGCTGGAGTATCTGCTCGCCGTCAGATGCCCAGTACGCGCGTACCTCTTTATATATATTGTGGCGGTCCCATCGCAGCTCCACATATTCATACTGCCCCAGCCACTCATCGCCATGATAGCTACTCCAATAGCTAGCGGATCCAATGCGATTGTCGTTGATCATACTTACAGGATGGTCGTCACTATTTACTGAGGCCGACAGACCAATAGCCTTGACAGAAAGATTCGTCAATGTCTGAGCTCCGGCATTTGTGCCAGTCAGCACCATGAGCAGACAGACCGCGCAGATAAGGTTTTTCATCTTCTTCATGTTAGTGTGGTTAGTAATTGATTCGTTAACTTGTCAGCTCGAACGGCTGAAAATCGGGCAAAGATACTACTTTTTATCCTTCCTTGCAAGAAAAGAGGAGAAATTTTTTCCATTTTTCTTGCGACATTCAATAATTGTTCGTATCTTTGCACCATTAACTCAAACCTCGATACCTAACTGACAACTTTATTCAATAACCTAACAAAATCACTACATGGTATGAAAATTACGCAATTAAGAAATCTGCTCACAGCAGTCATCTGCCTGTTCACAGGACTTTCTGCACAGGCACAGTTCACAGGCACCTACGAGCAGCGTGTGGCCGGCACAGGTGATTACAGCACTACACCCGTTTCGTTCAATCTCGATGATGTGGCCGCACAGCTGGGTACTGACGCCACTACGCTGACTTCAGCCTACGAGGCATGGACGGCCGGTACCGACGACATGTTCTTCCTTACCCTGCCTGATGGCACGCTCAGCGCCAACTACACACAGGGTGGCAAGGGAGGCTTCTGGGTGAATGCCAGCGGCGAACCTCAGAGCTGGAGCAACGACAACAGCGCCCTCCGCTGGTACAACACCATCGGAATGGACAGCGGCTACTTTCTCATCAACATCGGACAGTTCCCCAACCAGTGCTCCGTCGACGATGTCTTCACCCCGAAGTTCGTTATGAAGTACAATGACAAGGAGGCCACCTTCGACGTCACCATCAAGTTCAAGGCTCCCATCGCAGTGCCCGAGCCCCTCACCGTCTTCGAGTCGCAGCTGAACATCGTGGGCGAGCAGGAGGTAGACATCGCTCAGGATCCACGTTCGAGCTATGATGCCGACAACGTATGGACGCGCGTTGGTGATGCGATTGTAAAGCTGGGCATCAGCGATCCGATGATACTGGAAGAGGGGCTGGGCAAGATTATCTGGACCACCGCCTTCGACACGGAGACCGTGGGTAAGCTCGACTCGCTAACCAACACGACGACCACCACCGCATCGCCCGGCTTCTGGTACACCGACATCCGCGTCAACGGAGAGGCAACAGGCGAATGCTCGGCCACGGGCTATGGCGGCGGTTGCTACTTCTTCCTCGAGGGCTTCAAGTACGATGCCTCGAAGGACTCCCTCTATGTTAACTGCGGACAATATCCTGACAAGCTCAAGGGCGGCGAGGAGTTCTTCTGCAACGTCTACCTAATCTACGGTGACAAGGCCTACCGCATCCGCTATAACTTTAAGGCCAATGAGGTGGAGATCATCGAGGGCGAAGGACTGGAAGGCTACACCAAGGTAGGCGAGATTGAAGAGAACGTCACCCTCACCATCGACGGCGGCTACACCTACAAGTCGGTAAATCCAGACTTGGATGCAATCGCTGCACTGCTCGGCTGCGGAGCGACAGAGATGCAACTTGTGGGTATAAACCTGAACAATGAGCTGCAAGGCTCTGAGCCCGATGGTACCCTAATTGGAGCCCAGTCAGCCAATAACGGAGGTTGCTGGTTCGACGAGGAAGGATGGGTTGTAAGTTGGGGCGGAAGTGCCCGCATGTTCATTGAGCCTGCTAATGCCGGAGACTTCTCCGACCTGCATGTAGGACAATATCCTGGCAAGTCGTACGACGGAGAAGAATTGGTGGGTAAACTATATTGGATTAACGGGAAAAACTATGTTGCCTATACGGTACACCTGACCATGAAGGATCCCACTGTCGTCGAGGGCGACTTCTACAGCGTGGCACAGCGCAGCTACTCCATACAGCAGACACCGTCGGAGTACATTTGGACACCGGGCATCGCAATACCCACCGAATGGGTGGAGGAGCAGATCGGCACCTCTGACTGGGTGGTCTATGGACTCTCCGGAGCTGCTGACGGCAGCGACGATCCTGAGACACGCACAGGCAACGACCGCTACACAAGGAACTACACCTGCACGCCCTATCCCGGCTTCTGGATGGACGG
>ODAI014622849.1_pt1 | contig 14187 bp, 15 predicted proteins | sample 1539321 | NCBI WGS metagenome assembly ODAI01 (sample SAMN02144231, study PRJEB22623) | gut metagenome | biome: sheep rumen | host: Ovis aries | place: New Zealand
CAAACAACGGGCTTTCGGGCCCCAGGGGCTGCAGCCCTTATTCCCTCCTTCGCTCGAGAAGGGTCCGGTTCATCCAGCCGCTCATTCAAAGCAATTTATCAGGGGCATGCCGTACCCGCACAGGATAATTCCTGACACCGGAAGCGCATGCTACTTTTTATTTCAATATAATGATTTGGCTAACCTTCCAAAAGTGTCGCCTCTGAACAAGGATTTTGGGGGCTGGATGATACTTTCTGGAGGGGAATGATGGGTCCGGAGGGAAGGTTTTGAAGGAGCGACCAGTTTTTCATGATCTTTATGGAAGTGAGGGAGAGGGTGAGGGAGGCAGTTCCTGCCGACCGAAAGCCCGCAATGTTTGAGGTGTCCGTTCATTGGGAACGGACACCGAGTTCGGAGCGGTCCCTCTCCTAAACGACAGAAAGATCATAGAAAAACTTCGCGAATTCAATACCTCCCTCCGAACCCATCATTCCCTTTCCCAAAAAAAGGCTGCCGCACCAAGAAAAACAATTCTTGATGCGACAGTTTTTTTAGTGCGTTTCCTTCCACCGCCGGATCGCCTCAAAGCGCTCCTTATAGCGCGCCTCGACGCCCTGTTCAGTGGGCAGGTAATACCGTCGGTCCTTGAGGGAATCCGGCAGACACTGCATATTCGTCAGCTTGTCCTGAGTGTCGTGGGCATACTGGTAGCCTTCTCCGTAGCGAAGCTCTTTCATGAGCTTTGTGGGCGCGTTGCGGATCACCAGAGGGACGGGCTCTGCCAGTGTTCGCAGCGCATCCTCTTTGGCGGCGTAGTATGCGACCTCCATTGCGTTGGACTTGGGGGCTAGAGACATGTAGACGACAGCTTCCGTCAGGTTTACCGAACACTCCGGCATGCCGATATAGTGGCATGCGTCATAGGCGTCCACAGCGATCTGTAATGCCCTCGGGTCTGCCAGGCCGACATCTTCGCTGGCAAAACGGATGACGCGGCGCGCCACGTAAAGCGGGTCTTCGCCGGCTTCGAGCATTCTGGCGAGCCAGTATACGGCGGCGTCCGGGTCGGAGTTGCGCATCGATTTGTGGAGCGCGGAGATGATGTTGTAGTGTTCCTCGCCTTTCTTGTCGTAGAGCAGGGACTTGCGGGAGATCAGCTGTTCCAGTGTCTGTGTGCTCACGGTGGAGACGCCGTTCTCATAGTCCGCGTTCAGGATCGCCATCTCCAGCGTGGAGAGTGCGGAGCGGGCATCTCCGTTTGCAAAATTTGCAATCGCGGTCAGCGCGTCGTCATCGATCCTTACCTGCTGTCCGCCGAATCCCGCAGGGGAGCTGAGCGCATGGCGCAGAACAGACAGAATGTTCTCTGTGGTCAGCGGCTGCAGGACGAATACCTTGCAGCGTGACAGAAGAGCTCCGTTGATCTCAAAGGACGGGTTTTCCGTGGTGGCACCGATCAGGATGATCGCGCCTTTCTCCACAAAGGGAAGGAAGGCGTCCTGCTGGGCTTTGTTGAATCTGTGGATCTCGTCCACGAAGAGGATCGTTTTCATGCCGTAGGCTCTGGCGGCGTCGGCCTGTTTCATGACCGTGCGGATCTCTTTGATGCCGCTCGTCACCGCGGAGAAATCGATAAACTGGGACTTTGTATGGGAGGCGATGATCCTCGCGAGGGTGGTCTTGCCGACGCCGGGAGGTCCCCAGAAGATCATCGAGGAGATCTGGTCGTTTTCGATCAGTCGGCGCAGTATTTTGCCCGGTCCAAGGAGGTGTTCCTGGCCGGCATATTCATCCAGCGTCTGCGGGCGCACACGCGCGGCGAGGGGCTGGGGGGCATCCTGTTCAAATAGGGAAAGTTGTTCGTTCATTAGATTCACCATGTATATTAATTGACCTGAGCGATGGGCGCTCAACCTATTGTATCATCGAGCAAGGGCAAAATGCAGTATAATCGCCGCGAAATTAGTGTTATACTATGAAAAGAAAGGCAGGGCACAAACCGATGGCACGAAACACTGACCGAGGGAAGAAAACCCGATATAACAGCGAACATAAGAGCGAACCCGGAAGGCAGTCGCTGCTGAGAAGCTTCGCAAATGCCTGGAACGGCATCATGGTCTGCGTCGTAGAGGAGCGGAATATCAACATCCACATCTTTGCTGCAGTGATGGTGCTCATCTTCGGCAATATCCTGGAGATCTCGGTGACAGAGTGGTGTATTTGTTTTGTCCTGTTCGGCCTGATCATGGGGATGGAGCTGATGAATACAGCCGTGGAATCCGTTGTGGACCTTGTGACCGAGGAGTGGAGACCCTTGGCGAAGAGAGCGAAGGACTGCGCGGCGGGAGCCGTACTGGTCTCCTCGGCCTGGGCTGCAGTGACGGGCGGGATCATTTTTTTCCCCAAGCTGTATCGCCTCATCGTAAGCATGATCGGGTAGAAGACCGGAAAATGAGCGATCAAAGACACAACAAGGAGGATAGATCATGGATATGAAGCTTGGTGACGGACTCAAGAAACTTGTTCTTATGGGAATCGGCGCAGCGGCAATTACGGCTGAGAAATCCCAGCAGATCGTTGACGATCTGGTAAAGAGAGGCGAGATCACGGTCGAGCAGGGCAAGGAGCTCAACCAGGAGCTCAAGCGCAATGTGAAGAAGAGCTTCGATGAGATGTCTGCTTCTGTAGAGGAGAAGGAAGCGGAGATCGAGAAGGAGGCGGATTCTCTCGAGAAGAAAGTGTCGGAAATGACCGTCGAAGAACTCGAGAAACTCAAGGAAATGATCTCGAAGGCAGAGGAAGCAGTTAAGAAAGAAGATTGATCATTGAGCGCTGATGAGATGAACAACGCGCAGCAGGAGGCGGCGCCGTCCGACAAGGGCAAAATAGACAACAGGGAAAGGCTCCGGGAGATCACCGCGGTACTCCGCAAACACCACATTACAAGAGGTGTCACTCCCGAGAAACTCCGCGAGATCCTGGAGGAACTGGGACCCACATATGTCAAGCTGGGGCAGATCATGTCACTTCATTCCGACGTGCTGCCGCAGCGCTATTGTGATGAGCTGATGAAACTGACCTCCGAGGTGACTCCGATGCCGTTCGAGACCGTGGAGGAAGTCATCAACCGGTCCTACAGAGAGGACTGGAGGCGCATTTTTTCTTCGATCGAGAAAGAGACGCTCGGTTCGGCGTCGATCGCGCAGGTACATAAGGCGAAGCTTCTTGACGGGACAGATGTCATCGTCAAGGTGGAGCGCAAGGGTATCTACGACATCATGGCGAGGGACATCGGCCTTCTGAAGAGGGCAGTAGGGATCCTTCCTCCGATCGGCGGACTCAAGAATGTGGTGGATCTGGAGATGGTCCTGGACGAACTCTGGTCGACGGCCCAGGAAGAGATGGATTTCCTCAAGGAAGCCGCCAACATGGAGGAATTCACCAGGAACAACCAGGGGATCCGCTATATCCGATGCCCGAAGCTGTACCACGAGTATACGACTTCCCGTGTTCTCGTCATGGAGTATATCGGCGGATGCCCGGTCGATGACAAGAAGTGCCTTGAAGCGGAGGGCTATGACCTCGGCGAGATCGGCCGGAAGCTTGTCAACAACTATATCAAACAGGTCATGGAAGACGGCTTCTTCCACGCGGACCCGCATCCCGGCAATGTCAAGGTCATGGACGGCAAGATCGTCTGGATCGACATGGGCATGATGGGGCGCCTTACCAACCGCGACAGGAACCTGATGGCCAATGCGGTGCGGGCGATCGCGGTGGGAGACATCGCGATGCTGGAATCAACGATCATGGAGCTGGGCGATGTCCAGGGCAAGATCGACTCCGGCAAGCTGTACGGCGAACTGAGAGACCTCATGGACCGCTACGGCAACGCATCTATGGGCAGTATAGACGCGGTGGAGTTTTTCAAGGACACGATGGAGGTCATGAAGAATAACTCGATCCGCCTTCCGCACGGCATGACAATGCTGGTGCGCGGACTCACCCAGATGCAGGGCGTCCTTCTGAGCATCAGTCCCGACATCAATATGGCGGAGATCGCTGCGGGAAGGCTCAAGGAAGAGATGCTTCAGAATTTTGACCTGAGGACGGAAGCGGGGAAAGCCGGCAGAAGGATCTACAAGGCGGCCGGCCGCACACTGGACATTCCGCCCCTTGTCAAGATCGCGCTGGAGGAGTACTTAAAGGGCCAGGCCAGGATCAACATGGAACTGGACGCGACGAAGAAGTTCTCTCAGCTGATGCGGCGGCTCGTGCGAAATCTCGTAATGGGACTTTGGGTCATGGCGCTGCTGATCAGCTCAAGTATCATCTGCACGACGGATATGAAACCTCAGCTGCTGGGGATTCCGGCGCTGGGATTCTTCGGGTATGTGCTGGCATTTGCCATCTGCCTGTATATATTTGTCCGGCACTTATTAACGAGGAACAAGTAGGCTGTGGGCATTGCGTCAGGCTTACCGGTTTCTTCTACGGGGGTACGAAAATGAAACTCGGAATTATCGGGACCGGCTGGATCGTCAAGGATTTTCTGCCGGAACTTGTGAAGATGGAAGGGCTTGAGATCGTCTCGATCATGGGGAGTCCGACCGGATTTGAAAAGGCAGAAGCGCTCAGCGGGGAGTACGGGATCCCGCATGCTGTACACGATCTCGATGAACTGTGTGAGACGGGGATTGATACGGTCTATGTGGCGGTTCCCAACAATCTTCATTTCATGTACTGTAAAAAAGCGCTGGAAAAGGGAATGAATGTCATCGTCGAGAAGCCGATGACGGATAATTCCGGCGAAGCGGAGAACCTGGCCGCGCTGGCGCAGAAGAAGAAACTCTTTCTGTTTGAGGCGATCACAACGCTCTACATGGACAGCTACGTCAAGATGCAGCAGTGGCTGCCGCGCATCGGGGAGATCAAGCTCGTCCAGAGTAATTTCTGCCAGTACTCCAGCCGCTATGATAACTTCAAAAAGGGCATCATTGCACCCGCGTTCGATCCCAAGAAGTCGGGCGGCGCGCTGATGGACCTCAACCTCTACAACATCCACTATGTCATGGGGATGTTCGGAAAGCCGGAGAGCATCTCATATTACCCCAATATGGAGAGAAATATCGACACGAGCGGTGTACTGATGATGCTTTATCCGACCTTTATGGCCGTATGTACCGCTGCCAAGGATTGCAACGGGGAACCCGGCGGAATGATCCTTGGAACAGAAGGGTTTATCAGAAGTATGTCCACACCCAACAAGGTCGGCAATGTGGTGCTGCAGCTTCGCGACGGCACGACAGAGACATTTACGGAAGAGAACACTGAGCGCAGGATGTACCCTGAGTTTACGCAGTTCATCCGGGCGATCGGGGAGAAGGACTATGAGTTCTGCTATTCCCGTCTGGTCAAGAGCCTTGAAGTGAACGATGTTTTGAACCGCGCCAGGATACAGGCGGGGATCCGTTTCCGCTAAGAGGCCTGAAGTTCGAAAGGACGACTGATTTATATGAAACGAAAAGATGCCCGCCAATCCGCAATCAAATGCGGTTTGGACGGGCAGCTTTTTATAAGATCATCATCCCTTACTCATCAGGTCAAATCTTCTGAAATAATTCTGATCAGGCAAGCACTGTGGTCAGAACTGCTGCGATACGCTGCAGGAGGCTGGCCTTCTTCTCTGCCTTCTTCTCATAAAATGCGTCACAGTACTCATAGCGATCAGCCATTACCCAGCTCTCCTGATACTGCAATGCCTTGTAATCTTCGTAGTTCACTTCTTCCATGATTGTCATAACTTGTTCCTCCCCTTATATTGAACCGGCCGGCCGAATCCGGCATCTGTTGTTTGAGTTCTTTCTTGATCTCTTTGTGTTGTTCTTTAAGTCCATAATATCAGAAACAATATACAATGCTATGGGCAGCATACTAAAATAAAAATGCATAAATTGTGCTCGCAGCACATATAGAGTATAATGATGGAGAAACTATAGGGACAGCGCGAGTGATTGTGAGAGTCCTATAGGAAAGACTTACAGGAACAGACTCTGACATATGGAGGTAAAGCATGGGGTTTACGATCGAGGATATGCTTGTTGTATCACAGGACAGATATAAGATGAAAATGGTTGCCGGAAGCCGCGGCTGGTCAAATTCGATCAGCTGGCTGCTGGTATTGGAAGAGCTGACGATCATCCACAACTTCTCCGGAAAGGAGCTTTGCATCACTACCGGTCTGGGATTTCAGGCGGAGAACGAAATGCTGGAGCTTGTCGAAGAGCTCTATGCGCACAATGCCTCCGGACTGATCGTGAATACAGGGTACTATGTCAAAGAGATTTCGCAGTCGGTCATCGATTACTGCGACGCAAACGGGTTTCCGCTTCTGACAGTCCCATGGGAGGTCTTCCTGGTCGATATGATCAAGGACCTGAGCGTGCGGATCTTCCTGCAGTCATCGACGGACGAACAGATTTCAGGCGCGCTCATCAGTGCGATCGAGCAGCCGGAGGCCCGGGACCTGTATACGAGAGACCTTCTCCCTCATTTTGACCTGGACGGGACGTTTCAGATCGCGCTGGTATCGACGGGGGATCTCGACCGGATGGATACGGTTGAGAGAAAGAGGATCGCTTACCGCATGCAGATCTATCTGACGAACCTGACCCACAACGGCCACTTTTTCTATTATGATTCCTATTTCGTGATCATCATGAACGCGATGAAGGCAGAGGAGTGCGCAGAGATCATAGACTCCTTCGCGGACCGTCTTCGCGTCAAGATGTCGGACAGGAAAGTGGTCATCGGCGTGAGCGATCCGGTGACAGACATCGAAAACCTGCATCTGACCTATAAACGCGCGCGGGCAGCCGTCAGGATGGCGGAGAAGGCGGCAGGAATGGGGCAAAAGACAGAGGGAGAGAACAGTTTTGGAAACTGGGCGATGGGTTCTCATGAAAAGAACCATTCAGGAAATGTCACTCTTCAGTATTTTGACCAGATGGGACTGTACAGAATGCTCTATCTGGTCGAAGACAGGGCGCTTCTGATTGACCTGTCGGACAAGCCGCTGGCCCCGATCATCGAGTACGACCGGGAGCACAACGGCGAATATCTTGAGACGCTGGAATCGTTCCTGTTAAACGGCGGAAGCATCAAGGCGATGTCGGAGGAGATGTTCATTCACCGCAATACGATCCTCTACCGCATGGCCAATATCAAAAAACTGCTGAACTGCAGCCTGGAGGATCCTCTGGAGAGATTTGTCTACATGGCGGCGTGCATGATCAGAAGGATGTAAAGGCCGGACAGCGCGGCGCTTACTGCGCTTTCTGCTCCAGGACAAAATAGGTGAAGAGTCCGGTGGCGATCAGCTTGTCGCTGTCATTTTTGATATCAACGCTCAGAACGATGGTCTTGCGGCCGAAGTGGATCACTTTGGCGATCCCGATCAGCTTCCGGTCGTGGATGGAAGCGGCGCGGATGTAGTTGAGCTTGCCCTCGATCGTGGTGCATGTCTGGCCTCTGGACCTCGATGCGCAGCCGGTCACGGTATCAGCCAGCGTAAATGCGACGCCGCCGTGAAGGGAAGCGATCGTGTTGCCGTGCTGGGGAGCAATTTCAACTTCTCCTTCCGCGTACCCGTCGCTGACGGTGGTCACTCTGACGCCTACCGAATTGGCGAAAGGATTAGCGGAATTGTAGGTGTTCATCAGCTCTTCGTAGTTCATGGAGTCTCCTTTTAAGGTCAGTTTGTGTTCTGCATTAGTTATTATATGCTTTAAGCGCGGGCTGAGCAAATGAAGAATTTGGAGCAGATCAACATTAATCGTGTATAATAAAGAAAAATCAGAGGAGGAGGGAAGTCAGATGTATGTGATCTTTGATATGGATGGCGTGATCTCCGATTCCGAGGCGGTCTATCTGGCCGGCCATCTGCACGCCGCAAGGTTATACGGTCTTCCGGAGGAAGATATGAGGAGAGCCGTAGGTCTGGCGGTCGGCGTCACGGACGAGATTGAACGGCGGATCATGAGGGAGACATTCGGGCATCTGCCGCAGTACGACTACGACAAGGCGTTTCGCGCCTGCAGAGAGTATTTCTCGAACGTAGTAGAGTCAGGGCAGATGGAGCTGATGCCGGGGGCTGAAGAGATCCTTCGCGTCCTGCATCAGAAAGGGGTTCCTGTCGGACTGGCTTCGTCTTCGCCGCGGCATATGATCGAAAAGGTGCTGGAAAGGCACGATGTGCTTCAGTATTTTGACGTGATCGTGAGCGGAGATATGGTGGAGCGAAGCAAGCCGGATCCGGAGATCTTTCTAAAGTGCGCGGAAAGGCTTGGCATCCGGGAACAGGATTACGCGCGGACCTATGTGATCGAGGACTCCTACAACGGGATCCGGGCGGCATATGCAGCGGGAATGCGGCCGGTCATGGTGCCTGACCAGCTTCCCGCGACGGAAGAAATGCGTCAAATGGCTGTCGTGTTACCATCACTGAAGGAAACGCTTCAATGGCTTTTATCATTAGAAACAGGAGGAGAAGCATAATGACTATCAGATCTGTTGCCGTTCTCGGCGCTGGCGCGGTCGGCGCATACTTTGTCTATGGGCTTGCAGACAAAAAAGGGATCGATTTCTGCGTCGTGGCCAAGGGGGAGAGAAAGGCCCGCCTCGAGAGAGACGGGATCACGATCGATGACAAAGTAAAGACCCGGACTTTCAGGCCCGCGATCCGGACGCCGGAAGAGGCCAGAGGCGTAGATCTTCTTCTGGTTGCAGTCAAATACACGGCGCTCGACGCGACGCTTGAAGACATCCGCGAGATTGTGACGCCGAACACAGTTGTTCTGTCTCTGATGAACGGCATCGACTCCGAGGAGAAGATCGGAACAGTGATCGACCCCTCGCAGATCGTCTATTCGCTCATGAGGGTCAGTTCAGAGCGCAGGCGCCGGGAGGACGGCGTGGACGTGGTCACCTTCGATCCCACGATCAAGTGGGGCGTCTATCTCGGTGAGAAGGGATCCCCCGTCAAAAGCGAGAGGATCATCGCTATCGAGGAGCTCCTTGAGGGGACAGTGTGCAATGCGTTCTTTGTGGAGGACATCATCGCGGACCAGTGGGCCAAGTATGCCTCGAATATCTGCTACAATCTGCCGCAGGCGGTGCTCGACCTGCCCTTTGGCGCCTATTTTGACTCGGAACATGTAGCTTATATCAGAACGAGAATGTTTGATGAAGTGTTTGCTGTCGGAGCGGCGCTGGGGATCAAGGTTGAACAGCCGATCCTCGGCTGGAACAGCTGCGCCAAAACAGCCAGATTCTCGACGCTCCAGGACCTGGACGCGGGCAGACATACCGAAGTGGACATGTTCGCGGGTGTTCTGGTCAAGAAAGCGCGGGAAGTCGGAGTGAGCGTTCCTTTCGCGGAATTTGCCTATCACGCGATCAAGGCGATCGAAGAGAAAAATGACGGAAAATTCAACTATTGATCCCAAAACGGAAATGGTGCCGGACAGCGGCAAGGCTCCGGGAAGAACCCCCGGTGCGGTGAGAATCTGGATCACCGGCGGTGCGGGCAGCGGAAAGTCTTCGCTGGCACAGGAACTTGCAGCCGCGCTCTCTCCGAACGGAAAGCGGTACTATGTCGCTACGATGGTCCCGCGGGATGAGGAGGACCGGCGCAGAATCCTTAAGCACATCGAAGACCGGCGCGGAATGGGGTTTGAGACCATAGAATGCCCCAGCGGGCTGACAGAACAGATCGTGCGGACGGTAGGCGCAGATCTGTCTGAAGGAACTTTTCTGCTCGACAGTATGACCGCACTCCTCACAAATGCCATGTTTGGCGCGGAGGAGTTCAATTATGATCCTGCCGCCGCGGAAGCAGTTCTAAATGACCTTCGGGAGTTGGCGGATAGGGCCGGCAATCTGATCGTCGTCTCAGACGGCATCTACAGCGACGCGCTGCTGTACGATGAAATGACGGAAGGATACAGAAAGTCGCTTGCCGTGATCGAGCGGAGGGCAGCGGGCTATTTTGATACACTCGTTGAGTGTGCGGCAGGCGGAATGATCCTGCACAAGGGGAAACTGCCGGACAGACTGACGGGCGAAAGGCCGGAGGAGGTCAGCGGAATGGAACTCATCATCGGCGGCGCCTGTCAGGGCAAAACGGAATACGCCAAAGAGAGATATCATCTAAGGAAAGAAGAGATCTTCGTCTGTTCCGAGGACAGAGAGCCTGATTTTGGGGCGAGAGCTATATGTCACCTGGAGCGCTATCTGCGAAAATGCGCGGCCGACGGGACGGAGCCGGTCTCACCGGACAAGTTCCGGAGCGACGCAGTGATCCTCTGCGATGAGATCACCTGCGGCATAGTGCCGATCGATGCGCTGGATCGGCGCTGGCGCGAGATGACCGGCAAGTACCTGAGCAGGCTGACACGGTATGGCGTCGGGGTGACCAGAGTTTTCTGCGGTCTTCCCCAGAGGCTGGCGGAACCGGTTCGGGTCAGGGAGATCGTTTTGGTGCGGCACGGGAGAACGACCGCCAATGAGAAGCATCTGTACTGCGGTCGAACGGATCTGCCGCTGAGCGAGGAGGGGAGAAGCGAACTTATGAAACTCGCGCCCCGTTATGCCGTGTATTGCAACCAGCACACAAGCTTCTACACCAGCGGGATGAAGAGGACCGATGAGACCCTGAGGATCCTGTTCGGGGAGACTGACTTTAGCAAGGAGGCGGCGCTCCGGGAGCTGGATTTTGGCGACTTTGAGGGAAAGTCCTACGAGGAACTGAGGACGGACGCGGCGTATATTAAGTGGATCAGCGGGGACAACGAGAGAAATATCTGTCCGGGCGGAGAGAGCGGAGAGCAGATGAAAGAGAGAGTCCTCCGCGCCTTTGAGAGGATTCTTGAGGATGACCCGTCCGAACGGATCGTGATCGTGACGCACGGAGGTCCCATTGCGGCGATCCTTGAAAAACTGTTCCCGGATGAAAATGGCAGCCGTTACGATCGGCAGCCGGCATGCGGGGAAAGCGTTGTTCTGAGACGGGAACGAAGATGGACAATTGAGAGAAAGAGGAGACAACTGTGATCGCGAACTATCACACTCATACAACGCGATGCCGCCATGCGGAGGGCTCAGAGAGAGAATATGTGGAAAAAGCGATTGAGGCGGGACTGAAGGTCCTTGGCTTTTCGGATCACACACCGCAGGTCTACCCGCGCGGTTTCAGGTGCCCGGTCAAAATGCTGCCGCACGAACTCGAGGACTATGTGGACACGGTCCTGGACCTCAAGAGGGAGTATAAGGACGATATTGAGATTCTTCTCGGGCTTGAGACGGAGTATCTGTACACGATCTGGGAGTCGTTATTAGAACTTCTGGAACCGTATCCGATCGAATACATGATCCTCGGGCAGCACTACCTCGGAGATGGGGTCTATGAACCGTTTACAGGCGAGCGAACAGCAAGCACGAAATACCTGAAAGCCTATTGCAAGCAGACAATGGAGGCGCTTGAGACCGGGAAATTTCTGTATTTTGCCCACCCGGACGTGATCTGGTACACAGGTCCGAGCGAGATCTACGAGGAGGAGATGACGAAGCTGTGCAGGTTCTGCGCGGGAATCGGGATTCCACTGGAGGTCAATCTCCTGGGCCTGCGTCTGGGCAGAAATTACCCGTGCGAACAATTCTGGAAAATTGCTGCACGGGAGGGAAATACGGTGATCTACGGGGCTGATGCACACGATCCGGCACATGTCTATGTACCGGAGGCAATCGCCAAAGCGGACCGCTTGATGGAAAAATGCCAGATCCCGCCGGAGCGGGTGATCGACAGGATTGACCGAAAGGCACCTGGCTGGCTCAAATAGAGACGGAGGGAAATGATCCCTCCGCCTTTTTATTAATTCATGAAATCGATGGTTGTCGTCTCTCCGGGGTCGTAAGTGGCGTCGTAACCTTTTCCGGTACGGTAGATCTTATAGAGCGCCCAGGTCGCAATGTGGTCATCCAGATCCTCGAACAGGCGGACAAGAACGCCTCCATCCGGTTGCTCTTCGATCCTGAACAGGGGCGGGAACTCGTTCGCCTGCCTGCTGTAATAAGCCGCGGCACGGTAACCGAGCACTTCGTTGGACCAGCCGTCAAGTCCGGGCACCGACAGCGAGCGGATCTCGATCGCCTTGACCTGCTGGCTGCTTACGGTGATGATATATTCGCAGGCGGGGAAGACAGGGACCTTGTTCTCAGTTCCTGAAGCCGATGTCTGTGCTGACCCGCTGAGCGGGACAGTCAGCTTATACCTGGTCGTTCCACTCTTGTCGTGAGTGCTCTCCCAGGCCACCGGGAACTGGTTGAGGATATACTCCAGTTCTCCTTCGCTGATACCGACCTTGATGTCGATCTTTCCGGGGATCTCCAGTCCTCCGGGGGCAGTATACAGTTCGATGATCCTCATTATTCTGCCCTGTTCATCCAGCTGAACAGATAGCTGTTTGTCATCGCGCTTTATAATGAAAGGCTGTCCGGCAGCTTCCTTCGCTGATGCGGAGGCCTCCCAGCCGTCTGCAGCGAGCTGCTCCATCGTCAGAGGCAGCGCGTGATCTGTACCGGCGATCCGGATCGCGCTTAGCCGTGTGATCGCTTCTGTCTGGTAGGCATAGAGGGAATTGCTGCTCTCTGCAGCCATTGTGGTGGCATAGGCAGTCAGCGCGATGTCGTCCTCCGGTGCAGCTGCCTCAGTGACTTGAGGGGCGCTTTCGCTGTAAACCGGGACACCTGCTGCTATAGAAGATGCGCTGAGCGCGAGGACTGTCATAGAAATAATAATTCTGCTTGAGATCATTGAATCTCCTTTCCTGTGTTTTTTCTGCTATAATCATACCACAGAACCGCCTAAAAGAAAAAACAGCGACAGGCGGCCGTCACTTTGAGGTTATTATAAATGAGTACAACTGATCGGTTTTCTGTTTCGGCGCTCATGGTCATCGTGAGCGCCGTTCTATGGGGACTCTATGGTTCCTTTGTTACGCTTCTCACTTCGATGGGGCTTTCCGGGAACACAATTGTTTTCCTGCGCATGCTCGCCACTTCTGCTCCGGTAGGCATCCTGATGCTGCTTACGGACCGGAATGCGTTCAAAGTCCGCTTGAAGGATATTCCGCTTTTTCTTGCCAACGGCCTGATGAGCCTCTTCTTTTTCGTTTCCTGTTATACGGCCGCCATCAAAGTGACTAAGATCGCAACGGCCGCCGCACTTCTTTATACTGCGCCGGCGATCGTCATGGTGCTCTCTGCGATCCTGTTCGGCGAGAAGCTTCACGGGCGCAAGGTTTTTTGCTGTCTGCTGGCAGTGGCAGGGTGCGCATTTGCGTCCGGAATAGGAGGAGAGCTGGCAGGCGCGGGCAGCGCCGCCGGAAATGTCTCTTCAGCTCCTGTGATCACACTTTCCGGACTCCTCCTGGGTCTCGGGGCAGGGCTCGGCTATGCGCTGTACAGTATTTTCAGCAGAATGATCCTTAATCGCGGCTACACGGTATATACAAATGTCTTCTACAGCTTCGGCATAGCGATGTTTTGCTTTCTCGCGCTGTCCATTGCGGAAGGCTCTGTCGCACAGATCTTCGAGAGTCCCGCGCGCACGGCGCTGGCTCTTCTGTGCGGACTGCTGACGGGAAGCATGGCCTATGTGCTGTACACGGCAGGAATGAAGGGGATGGAGACATCCCGGGCCGCGCAGCTCACCACCATAGAGCCGGTCACTGCCGCGATCCTTGGAAGCGTCTTGTTTCATCAGCCTCTCTCTGTATGGGAGATCATCGGAATTGTGATGGTCGTCGGATCCGTCATTTTGATGAATACAGGCGACAATAAATAATAGAGCTGACAGCAGCCTTTGTCAAATAAAAACTGCCGCACCGGAAATCTCCCGGCGCGGCAGTTTGCAGTTTATTAGTGTTTTTTAAACAGTCTCGACTGGTAAGCTGTCCAGAAAGCTTTGTAGATCTTGTAGTTGGTGAACAGCAGCAGCATTGCGGCTTTGTCGCGGTGAGGCGCGAGCGGGTCGCGCATGATCTCCATACGGTGATGGAGAATAAAGCGGATGATCCTGCTCCGCTCCTCGTCATAGCCTTCGGCATGCAGCATCTGGTTGAGAGTGCTGAATCGGGAATAGACTCG
>ODAI010812945.1_pt1 | contig 14184 bp, 11 predicted proteins | sample 1539321 | NCBI WGS metagenome assembly ODAI01 (sample SAMN02144231, study PRJEB22623) | gut metagenome | biome: sheep rumen | host: Ovis aries | place: New Zealand
AAATATGAAAAAAATAGTTATTGATTAAAAATAAAATAAAGGATGTTAATAGTTTAAAACATCCCCTGCGGTGTAACAGTCAACATCTTTTTTTCTTGCCAATTCCAGTTGGAAGTTGATGATTTTATCATAAAGCTCATCATTTAGGGATATGTCACTAAATTGTCTGATTAATTCATCGAACTGGCAGGTTCTTCTAAGCAAATCTGCTTTAATCATCATTAGGTCTTTATTCATATCAATTTTTGGAAGTGTTTTCAGTGCCATTTTTCTTATTTTCACTGCAAGTTCATCTTCCGCATCGTCGCATGCCCATGTACAATGAAGCAGTGCAAAAAATGCAGTTTCATAATCCTTTTTTTCATTGCCAATTAAATATTGTCTGTAAAACTTTTTGGATAGCTCTGATTTGAATTCCATATTGTCGCAGATTAAATATTCATCGGTTTTTAAAAAGTCAGGTGACAGTTCGAGTTCCTTTTCAATATTATGTGACACGTATCCGCAATGAGGACATTCGAAAACCCAAAGGTTCATGGTTTCCCTTTGAAGGGGCGCAGGTCTGGTGTCAAGGTCTGAATAGTCTAGGGAACATGTGCTGCCCAATACTGGCTGTGATGTGGTTTTGCCACAGACAGAACATGTTCTGTCAAAATTGTTAATGGTTGTCATGGTTTTATAGGGGTTGGGATTGTATTTAAACTTTGTGTCAATAATGTGAATATTTCAAATGGATGTCATTTTTATTTATTAAAATCTTTTTAACTAATAATTTCGTTTGGTTTAACTTAATTAAGGCATACCTAAATTCTAATTTTTAAATGCATTCATATCTATAATTTAAATATCATAAAAAGAAAATATAATCATATTTAGAAAAATCTATTTTTTTAAAAAAGGAATTTGATAATTCAGAGGAGTGTAAATTATTTCTTCATGAAATTCAATTGAATTTCGGTGAATGGTGGATTAATAATGAAAAAATTGATTGTTGGATTGGCGGGAAATCCAAACGTTGGCAAAACAACAGTTTTCAATGAATTGACTGGTATGCATCAGCATGTCGGAAACTGGCCTGGAAAAACTGTTGAGCAGGCAAAAGGCCATTTCTCACACGGAGGATATGATTATGACATTATTGATCTTCCGGGAAACTATGCATTAACCGCACACTCAATAGAAGAGATTGTATCAAGGGATTTTATCGTTGATGATGACTCTGATGTAATCATTAATGTTGTTGACGCAGCAAACTTGGAACGTAACCTATACCTTACGGTTCAGATGATGGAGCTTGGGGCAAATCTTGTTCTTGCGCTAAATATGAATGATTATGCAAAGAGGAAAGGCCATATAATTAACATAGATTTGATGAATGATTTGTTGGGATTTCCAGTTGTTGAAATCAATGCTAAAACAGGTGATGGAATCGATGAGCTGTTCACTATTGTAGAAAAGCAAGCCGAAAATCCGGTCGACTCCAGTGTAAAATTGGCATATGGTCCTGAATTGAAAGAGCATCTGGGGGATATGCAGGCACTGATTGAGAAAGATGAAAACTTGCTGGATGTACCGTCTCTCTGGATTGCAATCAAGCTGCTTGAAAAGGATCCGATTGTTATTCAGAAAGTTCAAAAATCACCTCATGCATCATCAATTTTCATAGAGTCCGATAAGGTATCCAAACACCTTTACGATATTTTCGATGAAGGCGTGGAGGAAGTTGTAGCTGGTGCAAGATATGCATTCATTGACGGTTTGATGGCGGAAGCCGTTGAAAGGCCTGCCGTTGAAAGTGAAAGCATCAGCGATAAAATTGATAATGTCGTAACAAACAGGTTTTTGGCAATTCCAATATTTATCATCGTGATGTTTGTAATGTTTGAATCGACATATGTTCTGGGAGCTCCTTTCCAGGAGTTGATTGAACAGGGCTTTGCAATGCTTTCAGGATTTGTAGCAGGATTCATTTCAAATCCTTATCTGAAGTCATTCTTATGTGATGCGGTTATTGGAGGTGTAGGTGGAGTCATCACTTTCCTTCCGATAATTGTTATAATCTTTTTATTCTTAAGCATCCTGGAGGATTGCGGATACCTGGCGAGGGCTGCATTTACAATGGATATATTCATGCATAAGCTGGTTGGTCTGCACGGTAAGGCATTCATTCCAATGATTTTAGGATTTGGTTGTGGTGTGCCGGCTATTATGGCAACAAGAGTCCTGGAAAGTGAAAATGACCGTAAGCTTGCAATGATGCTTGTGCCGTTCATGTCCTGTACAGCCAGGCTGCCGATTTATGCAATTTTCATTGCGGCATTTTTCAAGGAACATAACGCAATTGTATTGCTGTCAATCTATCTTTTGGGAATCCTAGTTGCGCTTATTGTAGCTGCAATCCTTAAAAGAATATTGTTTAAAGGATTGTCAACTCCTTTCGTAATGGAACTTCCATCATATAAGATACCTTCACTCAAGGGTGTATTGCTGCATACATGGGAAAAGGTTAAAGGATTCCTCAAAAAGGCAGGAACAGTAATTCTTGTCTGTTCAATGGTGCTATGGGCTTTAAGCATATTCCCATTGGGTGTTGAGTATGGGTCTGCTGACAGTATTTTGGGTATGATTGGTGAGTTTATTGCTCCTGTTTTCGCTCCATTAGGGTTCGGAACATGGCAGGCTGCAGTGGCTATTATAGCAGGATTGGCTGCTAAGGAGGTTATTGTATCCACTTTCGGCACTCTTGGAGGTATGGAAGCTGATGATGAAAGCGGTATAACTCATTTGATACATAACACATTCACTCCATTGTCTGCATACTCATTCATGGCGTTTACTTTATTGTACACTCCATGTTTCGGTACTATTGGTGCGATAAAGCATGAAACCAATGGATTTAAATGGGCATTGGCAATGTGTGCGATAACCCTTACAACTGCGTATGTTGTTTCATTCCTGATTTATAACATAGGTCTTTTGGCAGGATTTGGATAATTTTGTTTGTGAAAATAAAATTATAACTATTAATTCCTACTTCAAATAGCTTCAATCTTTTTTTTTTATTCCGAGAATCTTTTAGAAGACTCTCGTACTTTCTATTTTCTTTTTTTGTTGTGTTAACTGTATTTTTTTAATAAATGCTCATAAATTCGACAATGAGATAATTTCTTCTTAATATTTGGATTCATATATCAAATTGTAATACTTTTAGTTAAATTTATATTATAATAAATAATAAAATATTATCAATTGTTATTAATTTTTTAAAATTATAGCAATTTAACATTTAAGAACCTATTATTGGAGAATGAATATGGATAAAAAGTACATTATTGGTATAATAGCAATTGTTTTGATTGCAGTTATAGCTGGAGCCGTCATGATGGGTGGTTCCACCACACAAAGAGCCGATGATGAATTGGTGGTTGCCGCTCTTGGTCACAACGGGGAACCTGAAGCAGGTATGGACCCAATTCTCGGTTGGAATTATTACTCTGCACCTTTAGTACAGTCTACATTACTTAAGATGAACAGAGACATGACATTTGAAGACGATTTGGCAACAGACTATGAAGTAAGTGATGACTATAAGAAAGTTACAGTAAAACTTAGGGAAGATGTGAATTTCACCGATGGCACTCCATTGACTGCTGAAGATGTTGCATTCACATATAATCAAGCAAAAGAAAGTGGAGCAAGCCTTGACTTCTCTAATATGAAAAATGCTACTGCTGTTGATAACTATACAGTTGAATTTGAATTGGAAGAGCCTGACTCATCATTCATCTGCAAATTCCCATACCTCGGAATTGTGCCATCCGATTCATACAACAATGAAACCTATGGAGAAAACCCTGTAGGATCTGGACCATGGAAATTCGTTCAATGGGACAAAGGTCAACAAATTATCCTTGAGAAAAACCCAGATTACTATGGAAAAGAATGTGAATTTAACAAATTGACAATACTCTTTAAAGAAAATGAAGCTGCATTACTTTCCACTAAAAACAAAGAATTGGATGTAGCTGCAGTACCAATTGAATATGCAAATGAAACAATCGACGGATACACCAGATATCTTATGGACAGTTTTGACGTAAGAGGTATTGCATTGCCTGTTGTAAACAACACTGGTGAAGTAGGTGAAGATGGTGTTGCATTAGGAAACAACGTAACAGCAGACAAGGCAATAAGGGACGCATTGAACTATGGTATCGACAGGGAAGCAATCTGTGAAGGTGCATTGAACGGTGCAGCTGCACCAAACTATGATGCAATGTCAAGCTCAGCACCATGGGGAAACCCAGATGCGGCAATTAAAGATGGAGATGTCGATAAAGCAAAACAAATCCTCAAAGAAGGTGGATGGGAAGACACTGACGGTGATGGAATTGTAGAAAAAGACGGTCTCAAAGCATCACTCAACCTTTACTATCCGGCAAACGCTCCTGAAAGACAAGCAATTGCAGTAACTGTTGCAGAACAAGCAAAAGAATTTGGAATTGAAATCAACGCAACCGGTTCAGACTGGGATAAAATGGACCAAATCAAAAACAGTGAATGTGTAGTATGGGGTATGGGAGAACCTGATCCTTCAACACTTAAATTGGAATACTACAGTGACCTTGCAGGTCAAGGATATTCAAACCCTGCATTATACAACAACAGTGTTGTTGACGGATACATCGATTCAGCATTATCCAAAGAGGGTAAAGATTCCTACAGTGAATTGTCCAAAATTTCATGGGATGGAAAAACAGGTGTTTCACCTAAAGGTGACGCTCCTTGGTTATGGGTTGCAAACATCAAATACGAATACTTCGTAGATGACTCACTTGATATTTCAAATGAAACTGCAAATATCCAACCTCACGCAGGAGACATCTTCTCCAACCTTGAAGATTGGCACAGAGTAAGCTCAATCGAAAATAGTTAAAAGAGTATTAATTACTCTTTTAATTTTTCTTTTTTTTTAAAATAGTTTTTTTTTTAGAATTTGTATGATTTAACTTAGTTTTTGTTCGTGGTGATGATGCATATGTGTTTTCATCATTTCCTCTTGTTTATAGCTTTTGATGTTGAAGCTTTGAAAGTGTTGTCGGAATTGTTATATACATATGATTGACACATTTTTAATCATACTTTAAGTTATCGGGTGTTGGTGAAAAAATGGTTTCAAGGAATAAAATATGTTTATCATTAATGATAAGTTTTTTAATATTGATTTGCGGTATTTCTGGTGTTAGTGCTGCAATGGCGATAGAAGGTGGGGCTTTTTATACTGCTGGGGGTTTAGATGATTTGACTTATGCTTCCATTGATGTGGGCAGTCAGTATTCAGGTGATGATGTGATTATACAAATTTTCTACTCTCGTGACGGTTCTGATTTAAATGAGGGGAATATGGTTCCAAAGACTGTAAACTCTGAAGGATTTATCAATGTTAAAAGTGCAGAGCCATATAAATATTTCCCTGATCATGCAGAAGTTAAGATATATGATACAAACAAGAAATTATTGGATTCACAAGAGGTAAAATTATCTCCGAATAAAGGACTTCAATTTTTTGGTTCAGAAGACTATGACTACAACTATATAAAAGATTCTAGTGCTACTAATGATGATCCCGGTGCTTTTTACAGCGCACAATCAAACAGTATGATTTACACTGGGGATGTGCAGGAAGGTCCGGACGGTCATACTTGGAGGCATTTGGGATATAATCAATGGGAAAAAGTTGATTAATCAACTTCAAAGTATAGTGGATGCAACTTTGCATCTGCAATTTTCTTTTTTTTACATCTTGCAACTGCTACGCTACTTTATATGAACCGAACATCAAACATTTCTTAATTTCACATTATTGAACATGTTCACCGGAATATTCAATAATTATATATCTTTCCTGATTGATATCAATTAATAAGTAAAACTTGAATAAATTCAAATCTTTTTTTTTTGTTTTGCAGTAAAAAAGTAAGGGAATGGTAATGTGAAGAAAACAAAAGTCATATGTACTATAGGTCCGGCATCCAATTCTGTTGAAGTTATGGGCAAAATGGTAGAAGCAGGCATGAACTGTGCACGCATTAACCTCAGTCATGCAGATGAAGAGGGAATATTAAAGACAATCAGTGTTGTTCGTGAAGTGCGTAAATCCTGCAATTTGCCGGTGGCCATCATGTATGATACAAAGGGTCCCGAATTTAGAACCTTAAAGTTTAAGGACGGTGGAGTGACTCTTAAAAAAGGTGACACCATAAAAATGAGTAAAAGCTGCGTACAGGGAAATGAAGAGGAATTCGGTGTCAATCATAGCGATGCAATTGATTTTATAAAAATCGGAGACAAGGTACTTATAGACAATGCATTGTTTGAATTGGAAGTCATCGAAAAGGAAAATGATTTTGTAATGCTTGAGGCGTTATGTGATGGAAAAATCCAGAATCACAAAACAATCAATGTTCCGGGAGTCAATTTGAAACTGGATTTCATGAGTGATGAAGATAAAAAAGACATTACCTTTGCGGCACAGCATTCATGTGATTATCTGGCCCTGTCATTTGTAAATACAAAAGAGGATGTTTCTAAAGCTCGTGAAATAATCAAAAAAGCTGGAGGAGATGCCCTAATCATTTCAAAGATTGAAAGTCATATGGGAATTGAAAATATTGATGAGATAATTGATGAATCTGATGGAATTATGGTGGCTCGTGGGGATTTGGGTGTTGAGATTCCGATGGAAGAGTTGCCAACGATTCAAAAGAGCATTATAAGAAAATGTCGTCAGAAGGGTAAATTTGCAATTGTAGCAACTGAAATGCTGGCTTCCATGTATGAAAGTCCAAGGCCGACAAGGGCGGAAGTATCGGATGTGGCTAATGCGATATTGGATGGCACTGACTGTGTGATGTTGTCTGGTGAAACCACCATCGGCAAGTATCCCGCAGAGGCCGTGGAAATAATGAGTAGGATTTGCGAGCATGTGGAGTCAACAATTGATTACTCAAAGCATATATCCTACGAGGGATCAATTGGCATCAGCGACACTATAGCTAAACTTGTCAGTGAAGCTGTTGAATATGCGGATATTAAGTTGATAGTCACAACCACAATGACCGGATTCACTGCACGTAAAATCAGTAACTTAAGGCCAAACTCAATAATACTTGCTTGCTGTCCATCCAAGCATATAGCTGAGAAAGTCGTTTTGAACTTTGGTGTAAAACCGATTATCACGGACATTTATGAGGCTACAGATAAAATGGTTGAAAATGCAAAAGAAATGGCCAAAAAAGAATTTAATTTGAATAAAGGGGATTTAATAGTGATAACTGGCGGATTTCCAATTGGCAAATCACGAAAAACTAACTATTTGAGGATTATGGAAATATAATTGTGAAAAGTATATTCATAAAAATTTAGCAAATTATTGTTTAATTCATTTAAATCGAATAAAAAGAGAGATAATAGGTGTTTAATTGACGTGTTAAACACCAGAAGTTTTGAGGAAAAATTATATTTGTTTGGCAGATTTTTTAATTTTCCTACGACTTGTATCAAATTAGAGAAATTGTGAAAAATCTAATTCAACACAGATTCTAAATTTGGAGAGTGTATTATTATTTGACTAATAATGTGAGAGTGTTTTAGGTTTACCTAAATTTCATCTCTACTTTATAGTTTGTTATCATAGTATATAAATCTTTCTATTTTTTTAGGTTAACCTAAAAATTAAATTGCTAATTTTAGGTTTGTGATCGGATTTTTTCAATGCCCTGATTAATTTCAGTGATTTTCGTCGGATAATCTATTGTGTAAATGTCTCATTTGAGTTTGATGATGTAGACCAATCAATTCAATGGAGTACAAATTAATTGCTACTTTTTTTATTTCAGTTTCAGGAAGCATTAAATTATGGATTCTGATAAAAGTATGGATTTAATGGTATCTACAGTAGGTTAAAATAAATGTTAACGTCAACTAAAATTTGTTATAGTATTTGAGATTTAGTTTGGAAAAAAATATATTACATCTTGTAGATAACTTATGTTGTAAAGTTATTTTTTGTGAAATTATGATTCAGGATAAAATTTATGGTATAATTGTATGTCTGATTATTGCAATTCCCGCCTTGGTTATCGGAAATTTGTTCCCTATAATCGGCGGACCAATCATTGCAATAATTTTAGGAATGCTGATATCACTTGTATGGAAAAACAAGGACAGGTTTCAGGAAGGAATTGGATTTACCTCAAAATATGTCCTGCAGCTTGCAGTAGTGTTTTTAGGTTTTGGGCTAAACCTGACTGTTATTTTAGCTACTGGAATCCAATCCCTGCCAATCATTGTTGGAACAATTGCAACAGCGCTTATTGTTGCATATGTAATGAAAAAAGCCTTGAATATGGAGAAAAACTCAGCGATACTGATTGGTGTGGGTTCATCAATCTGTGGAGGATCAGCTATTGCTGCGACAGCTCCTGTAATTGGCGCAGATGATGAGGAGGTTGCACAGTCAATTTCAGTAATATTCTTCTTCAATGTTATTGCAGCAATAATATTTCCGATGTTGGGAAAGATGCTCGGCTTTTCAACCATTAGCGGAGATCCCTTCGGCATATTTGCAGGAACCGCAATCAACGACACATCCTCTGTAACTGCAGCCGCTGCAACATGGGACAACATGTGGGGCCTTGGAAGCCAAACATTGGATAAGGCAGCAACCGTGAAGCTGACCCGTACACTGGCAATCATTCCCATAACATTGGCATTGTCATTGATTACACAAAGGCAGAACAATTTCAACGGCGAAAAATTCAGTCTGAAAAGAGCATTACCTCTGTTTATTGTGTTTTTCGTGATTGCATCAATCATAACAACAATCTGCGTTAGTTTTGGTGTGGATGCAAATGTGTTTATGCCTTTAAAGGAATTAAGCAAGTTTCTAATCATCATGGCAATGGCAGCTATCGGATTGAATACCAATTTGATAAAGCTTGTAAAGTCCGGCGGGAAACCTATAGCATTAGGCGCAAGCTGTTGGATTGCGATAACTGTTGTCAGTTTAGCATTGCAGCATCTTTTGGGACTTTGGTAATTATGGTTTATTATTTCTTTTGGGAAGTGTAATTGTTTTATTCCTAAAATAATACCTTCATTTTATTTTTATTAATTTATAAACTGGTTTTTATGTAATATATTATTGTTTAATCAGCTTATCTCTTTAAGTAATTTTAGAATTCTTTCAGATAATATTTTTGATTCGTTTATCATTAGACCTAAAGGTTGATCGATAATTTTATCGTAATCTGCTTTATTTCGCATTTTTCTTAATTTATTCAAATTTTTTGAAATGATTTTACCTTTTTCATCTTTTTTGTAAGCTTCATGATGTTTAAATATTTTTGAAGTTTCTCTATGGGCATCTGCACTTTTGGAGGTCATAATTTTTTTAGATTCATTGTCTATGTAAGTTCCTTTTTTATTTATTAAGTCTCTTGATGAGCAAAAAGCACCATAATAAAATCTACTAATTCCTGTTCGTTGTTTTGCTGGATTGTTATCATTGATATACTCAATTCCGAGATCAATAAATTCACTCCAGTTAAATTCAATAATTTTCTTCATGTTATCCCTCAATAAATATTAAGATTTTGTCTACTGAACTTTCAATATATTTTTTGTATAAAATATGTATGAATTCATCTTCTTTTTTTAATTGAGTATTGAAATCTAGCTTAGAAATTATTGTAATCTCTAATATTAGTTCATCCTCCTGAAATTCATCATAAAATGTGATTTGGAGGTTATCATAATGAACTTCATTTTTAATTGTATCTGGCAGTTCAAAAATTATTTTTTCAAGTTCCTTATCCTGTTTAATAAATTTACAAATCTTTTCTATGTTATTGTCTGGAATTTGGAAATATTTTGTTATGAAATTCTTCAAGTTTTCAGTGCTAGTTGTTTTGATATCTGCAGGAACAAATACATGCTCTGTCTCTTGAAATCTTTGCATCATTATATGTCCTCATGTGGTGTTTATTTATAAAAAATAGTATATTCCGCATGATATTTAAAGATTTGGTGTTTTATGAGGTCAATTTTTCTAAATGAAAGCAATAATAGTTAAGTTTTAAAAAAAGAGTAATGTTAGATACTCTGGGAGTATCTATAATAATTTTTGAATTTCTTCACGCACGATCTTATTGACCATACCACCATCGGCTTTTCCTTTAAGTTGTTTCATGCACATTCCCATTAAAGGACCCATGGCGCCCATTTGACGTTCTTTCACCATTGCCTCATTGTTTGCAACAATTTCAGCAATGATTTTAGCAACGTCATCTTCACTGAGCATTGTCAAGTTGTTTTTCTCAGCAATTTCTGAAATTTCCATATCAGGAGTTTTGATAGTTTCAATTGCTAATTTACGTACGCTGTCCTTTGCGATTTTGCTGTCAGCCAAAAGGGTAAATATGCCTTTGAAGTGATCTAATGTCAATACGTTAATGTCATGACCTTCCCTTTTGATTTCCCTGAGGTCATATGCAAGAAGTGATGCCACAGGTGTTGCATCCACATCAACATCAGCCAAAATGGCCTCAAACATGTCAGCTTCCTGCCTTTTGACAAGCTGTGTTGCAAGGTCTTCACTTAACTTGTACTCTTCAATGATTCTTGCCTGTTTGACATCAGGCAATTCAGGTAGGTTGTTAGCTATTGGTTCAACCCTGTCGGATGTGATTTTAAACAACGGAATGTCGGTTTCAAGATACATTCTGTTTGCTGTCGGAAGAGGTCTCATGTATTCGGTGTTACCGTCATCCAATGCCTTACGGGTTTCCTCTACAACACCTTCAAGACCTAGGTTTGCCCTTCTTTTAACTTCTTCCAAAGCGGAAATTGCGATATCCTCATCATGAGCCACGATAATGAATGCATCTTCCTCACCTATGTTCAGGAAATCGGTGACTTTGTCAACTTCTTCTTGTGTAATTCCGTAAGCAGGCAATTCGTCAGAGTGGAATATTCCTGATACTCCACGTTTTTTAGCATAGCTTGCAATTTCAGTACCGAATCTTCTTCCAGGCTGTACTTCACGACCAATCAATCCGTCAAAGCCCTTAAGCACAACAGCCTTAATGGTTTCAGCTGATTTTAATATTTTTGATTCGGTGTTCTCGAACAGTTCATCCAAGTCATGAATCTCTTCTAAAACTTCAGCGTTTCTTTCAGCCAATTGCTTTTTGATGTCGATTAATTCCAATTGTCTTTGTACTTCACGGTTTACGATTTCAGCCATCAGGTCAAGGTCCTGCACACCCTTGATTTCCACACGTGCTCCTTCAGCAATGGAAATGTTAAGGTCTTGTCTGATTGTTCCGAGACCTCTTTTAACATTTGTACTTCTTAAAATCTGACCGAGCATATATGCGACTTCCCTTACTTGATCCGGGTGGTGCATTGAAGGGTCTGTTGTGATTTCAGCAAGAGGGATACCTAACCTGTCAAGTCTGAATTCGGTGAAACCGTCTTTGGTTTCAACTCTTCTTGCTGCATCCTCTTCAAGTCCAAGACTTTCGATAACCACTTTTCCGTAAGGTGTTTCAAGGTATCCGTCGGTTGCAACCATACCGGTTCTCTGGAATCCTCCGGTGTTACTTCCGTCAATAACCTGTTTTCTCATTGTATGGAATTCATCCACAATGTGCATGTTCATAAGACAAGCTATTGTAATACATATATCCAATGCCTCTTCATTAAGGCTGTGAGGTGGTTCATCATCGTTTTCAACAAGACAGGTGTGGTTTTCAAAGTTTTCATATTTGAAATTCAATCCTCTTAAGGATTCCTGAAGTGCAGCCCTGTCGATTTCTCCAAGCTCAGATTGTGTTGGCCTTAATTTTCTTTGGACCAATTCATCAAAATCATCATCAACAAGTTCTGTTTTACATGGGCAGAATAACTTATGTTCACTGTTTAACTGTTGGTGAATTTCAAGCCCCATTTTTAATCCTAATTTTTCGTAATCCATATCTAACCACCTAGTTCAAGAAATCCTTAATTGATGACTTTTTAGAAAATTCTCCTGCAATGTTCTTTTGCATAAGTTCATAAACTTCATTGATTTCACTGCTTTGACCTAATGCCCAACATAATTTTACATATGTTGTTTCAGGGGTCATATCAAGACCTGAAATTACTCCTGCATCAATTATTTCACGTCCTGTTGAGTAAACGTTCATGTTCACTCTTCCGTAGAGACATTGTGAAGTCATGATTACTGGAATGTTTGCATCGGTTGCTCTATTTAATGCAGGAATGAGATTGTCAGGAACGTGTCCGAGACCGGTTCCCTCAATGACAAGTCCTTTGTATCCTTTGTCAATGTGATATTCGATGAATTCTTCGGAAATGCCAGGGAAGCTTTTTATGAATCCTACTTTTTCTTCAATAGCTGTGTTTAGTTCCAGTTCGTTTTCTCCACGTTTGGTGTATGCATATTCAGGATTGATGTTGACTTTCTTGTTTTGGATTTTAGCTATTGGCTGAGCATTGATGCTTCTGAAAGTGTCCCTTCTTGAAGTGTGCATTTTTCTGACCTTTGTTCCTTTGTGAAGGTAGGTGTACTCGTCGTTTAGGCTTCCGTGCATGCAGACGCAAACTTCTGCAATGTCGCTTTTTGCAGCAATCACGGAATCAATCAGGTTGATGTTTGCATCACTTGAAGGTCTGTCTGAGCTTCTTTGTGCACCAGTGATGATAACTGGAACTGGTGTTTTAAGCATGAAGCTTAATGCTGCGGAGGTGTAATGCATTGTGTCTGTACCGTGAGCTATCACAACACCGTCTGCACCTTCGGAAATGTCATTAGCTATTTCCTCTGCAGCTTTTACCCAGTATTCCGGTTTCATGTTTTCACTTAGGATATTGTACAATGCCTTAACATTGTAGTTTGCATAATCCAATAGTTCAGGGTTAGCTTTTACAAGGTCTGATGCTGTGAATTTAGGGTGCACTGCTCCTGTCCGGTAATCGATTACAGAGGATACTGTACCTCCTGTGGATACGATTGAAATGTTTTGTTTTTCAGGATCGTTTGGAATTTCGGTTTCATCATAGCCTATTTTAGGTTTGTCACCTTTTTCCAAAAGTTCAGCAGTAGTGTTGTCGATTGCCACACCAATGTTGTAACCGCTTGATAACTTCAAAACCAAATAGCCGTCATCAGCATCTTCGGGCCTATCAAGTAAGATACCAGTATAGGAGATGTCTTCCTTGTTGACTTTAATGGTATCTCCAATACTTAAATCGTAATTTTCTATATATTTTTTAGCATTTTCTTTATATGTCATCAAATCACACTATGAATTGTTTTTTAACCATTCTGCTCCAGCTTTCAAAACATCAATATTTACGTCAATGACTTTTGGTTTAGCTGCAAACATTTCACGAATAGCATTTTCATAAGATTCACGTTTTAATACATCAGTTAATTCAGTCAATGCGCCCAGTAGTGCGGTGTTTGCGGTTCTTGCGTTTCCGTGTTCTTCTGCAATATCCACACATGGCATTGCAATGACCTTAACGTCTTTGTCTGTTGTGAATTCTCCTATATGTGAATCGTAAAGGATTACTCCACCTTCTTTAACGTCCTGTGAGAACTGTTCTAAAGATGGCTTGTTTAAAGCAATGAGAATGTCAATATCGTCAACCACAGGAGTTCCGATAGTTTCATTTGAAATTACAACAGAACAGTTGGATTTTCCTCCACGCTGTTCAGGTCCGTAACTAGGATACCATGAAACATGTTTTCCTTCGGCACATGCGGATTGAGCGATGGTAAGTCCTGCGCTTAAAACTCCCTGACCTCCGAATCCTGAAACCTTGATGCTTACAGGTTCAATTGCATCGTCAACATATCCGGAGTCTTCTCCTCTGTTAACATTGAATATTTTATCCAAGGATTCGGTTGTAAAGTCGCTTTCAGGTCTTACAACAGGTTCCTTTGTGTATAAATTATTTCTGAAGTTTTTGACTGGGAACTCTTTTTCCATCTGATTTTCAATGAATTCCTGTGCACGTTTCACGTCCTGTTTTAGGTTGGTAGGGCAAGGTGACAATATTTCAACAAAGGAGTATCCTTTTCCTTCTTTTTGAACGGTCAATGCCTGTTTG
>ODAI014292093.1_pt1 | contig 14182 bp, 14 predicted proteins | sample 1539321 | NCBI WGS metagenome assembly ODAI01 (sample SAMN02144231, study PRJEB22623) | gut metagenome | biome: sheep rumen | host: Ovis aries | place: New Zealand
TAGGTACAGCATTAACAACTAATCAGGGGTGGCTTCTTAGAAAAAATGCAGAAGAAGTTATACTAGGGTTTGATTCAGATGGTGCAGGTCAAACAGCCATTATGCGTGCAATGGAAGTTATGCAAAACATGGGATGTGACATGAGAGTTTTACAAATGAGTGGTGCAAAAGACCCTGATGAATACATTATAAAATTTGGATCTGCTAGATTTCAAAAATTGATGGATGAGGCAATTTCTCTTATAGAATTTAAGGTTAAAATTTTAAAACAAAGCTTAAACTTAGAAGTTGCAGGAGATAAAGTAAAGTTTTTAAATGAAATAGCAAAATTAATTTCAAAAATTGATAACTCTATAGAAAGAGAAATTTACATAGAAAAAATAGCAAAAAGTTACAATATTTCAAAAGAAGCAATTTTTGGACAAGTAAATAAAATTCAATATTCAGGGAAAACTAAAACAAAAGTCTTAGAAAATTCTAAAAAAATAATTCATAAAGAAGAAGAGAATGCCAATACTCAAGTAAAAGAAGAAACCATAAAAAGAGAAAACATAATTATATCAATTCTAATCAACAATCCAGAAAATTATGAATATATAAAACAAAATATTAACATAGAAGACTTTCAATATGAAATTAATATCAAAATTATAAAAGAACTATACCAAGAGTTGGAAAAAGAAAATAGTAATGTAAATTCTGTGCTTGATAAATTACAAGATGAAGAAATTCAAAGTCATTTAACTGCTATAATGGCAGAAGACTATGGAATAACAGACAACAAAAAAGCTATAGATGACATATTAAAAAAATATGAAAGAGAAAAGCTTGAAAAAAAGCGTGATGAATTAATTAAACAAACTTCTCTTGAACAAGATAAAGAAAAGAAAAAGAAATTAGGAGAAGAATTAAATGAGATAATTTTAAAATTAGTAAAAATTAAATAGAAATTCAAGAGAAAGGAAGGTAATAAGTTGAAAACAGAAAATAAAAAAGAAAAAAAAATAAAAACAACAAAAACTACAGAAAACGCCGAACTTGAAAAAGAAACAAAAAAGAAAACAAAAAAAGATGAAGAAAAAAAAGTAACTAAAAAGGGTCAAGAAAAAAAGGATATAAAGAAAAAAGATGATAAAAAAGAGGTAGAAAAAAAAGAAACAAAAACTGTTGAGAAAAAAAATGAATCTAATAAAAAAGAAAACATAAAAGAAAAAAAGATAAAATTAGATGAAATAAAAGAAGAATCGAATAAAAATGAAGAAAAAAATGAAATAAAACAAGATGAAAAAGATCAAGCAAAAGAAAAAGTAGAAACAATAATAAAAAAAGCAAAAGAAAAAGAAAAATTAACTTATGGAGATCTTGCAACAGAACTGGATAATGTTAATCCAGATCAAATAGAAAAAGTATTTGATGCAATGGAAGAAATGGGAGTAGATGTTCTAAAAGACGACTTCGAAGATGAACCTAATGAAGAAGATCTTAAAGAAGTAGAAGATTTAAAATTAGACGAAATATCTGAGAATGATACATTTGAAGGTGTAAATGTAGATGATCCTGTTAGAATGTATCTTAGAGAAATTGGAAGAATAAAACTTTTAACATATGACCAAGAATTAGCATTAGCAAAAAGAATTATACAAGAAGATGGAAATGACGATGATGATGCAGAAGATGCAAGGCAAGAATTAGCTGAAGCTAACTTAAGGCTAGTTGTAAGTATAGCAAAAAAATATGTTGGTAGGGGAATGCTGTTTTTAGACTTAATACAAGAAGGAAATATGGGATTAATAAAAGCTGTAGAAAAATTTGATTATACTAAAGGATTCAAATTTAGTACTTATGCAACTTGGTGGATTAGACAATCAATTACAAGAGCTATAGCTGACCAAGCAAGAACAATAAGAATTCCTGTGCATATGGTTGAAACAATAAATAAATTAATTAGAACATCAAGGCATTTATTACAAAAACTTGGAAGAGAACCATCACAAGAAGAAATTGCAGAAGAATTAGAAATTTCAGTAGAAAGAGTTGCAGAAATTCAAAAAATAGCACAAGATCCAGTTTCACTAGAAACACCAATTGGAGAAGAAGATGATAGCCATCTAGGAGACTTTATTCAAGATGATGATTCTCCAGCTCCACAAGATGCAGCAGCATATACAATGTTAAAAGAACAATTAGCAGAAGTAATGTCTACCTTAACACCTAGAGAAGCAAAAGTTTTAAGACTAAGATTTGGATTAGATGATGGTAAAGCAAGAACTTTAGAAGAAGTTGGAAGAGAATTTGAAGTTACGAGAGAAAGAATTCGTCAAATAGAGGCAAAAGCGTTAAGAAAACTTAGACATCCTAGCCGTAGCAAAAAGCTTAAAGACTATATGAACTAAAAATAAAAGCTGCCTAAAAATATGGCAGCTTTTTGAATAAAATATGGTGATTTATATAATAATAAAATTAAAAAATTCTTATAGTGATTAATATATATTTTTAAATAAGGTGCGTAAGGCGCTCAACCGGAGCGAAGCGCAGGGCGATTGGAGAAATCGACATTGTAGCTGAATTTTTCGTAAGAAAAATTACAGGTACATAAAGATTTCGACACCAAGCCTTATAAAAAAATATATATTAATCACTATAAGAATTATAAAATTTAGAAAGGAAATCAAAATGGATTATAAAAGACAAGAAATTAAACAAGGAATAACAGTTCATAACATAAATACTGATAAATTTAAAACAAACATAGTAGCTATATTTTTAACAACACCAATGTCTAGAGAATTTGTTACATTTAACAGTGTGATTTCTAGTATATTAAGGCGTGGAACAAAAAATATGCCAACACAAGAAGAAATTAGTAAAGAACTAGAAGAAATGTATGGCGCAAATTTTAATAATGGTATAGATAAATTAGGGGATAATCACACACTAAAATTTTATATGGAAAGTATAAATGATGAATATCTTCCACAGGGAAATGAAAATTTGTTGAAACAAAGTATTCAAAAGCTATCAGAAATAGTGTTTAATCCTATTTTGGAAAATAATGTATTCAAACAAGAATATTTAGATCAAGAAAAGCAAGCTATGACACAAAGAATTAATGCAAAAATAGATAATAAAGCATTATATGCTAGTCACAGATGTGTAGAATGTATGTATAAAGATGATCCTGCAGCTTTGTATAAATATGGATATGTTGAAGATATAGAAAAAATCAACAGTGAAAATTTATATAATCATTATAAAGAATTAATTGATAACTGTAAGATTGATATATTTATTTCAGGAAAAAATGAACTAGAAAAATCAATAAAAATGCTATCAGAAGATGAGAATATTAAAAATCTTAAACCAAGAAAGCCTGACTATATAATAAATGATGTAATGATAAAAGAAGAACCAAAAGAGCAAACAGTTGAAGAAATACAAAATGTTAATCAAGGAAAAATAGTTATAGGTTGTGATATTCTATTTGATGAAGAAGACTTAAAAGATGAAAATTTAAGATATGAAGCATTATTATATAATAATTTATTAGGGGGAAGTGCAAATTCTAAATTATTTCAAAATGTAAGAGAAAAAGCAAGTTTAGCTTATACCGCAAGTTCTAATTATGTTAGATTTAAAAGTAATATTTATATTAAAGCAGGAATAGAAATACAAAATTATGAAAAAGCTATTAAAATAATTAAAGAACAACTTGAAAGCATGAAAAACGGCGAATTTACCGAAGAAGAAATTGAAAATGAAAAGAAAGCTATTATTTCAGGAATTGATCTTATAGATGATGAACAAGATGCAAGCATAGTATATTTTTATGGACAGGAAATTTCAAATAATCATGTAGAATTAGAAGATTATAAACAAAGAATTAGAAATGTAACTAAAGATCAGATTGTAAATATTGCAAAAAAAATTAAGATTAATACTATTTATTTTTTGAGAAATTAATAATGTAGAGGAGATAAGCATGCAAACAATATATAATTCAAAAGTAAAGCAAACACTATATAAAGAAAAACTAGAAAATGGATTAACAGTAATGATAGTACCTAAAAAGGGAGTACAAAAAAAATACATTATTTGGGGAACACACTATGGCTCAAATGATAACAAATTTATTGTACCTGGCGAAACTGAAATAACAGAAGTTCCAAAAGGAGTAGCACACTTTTTGGAACATAAATTGTTTGAACAAGAAAATGGTGTTAATAGTTTAGATAAATTAACATCAATCGGAGTTTCAGCAAATGCATATACAACAAATGACCATACAGCATATTTATATGAATGTACAAGCAACTTTTATGAGGCTTTAGATGAGTTTATGGATTATGTTCAAAATCCTTATTTTACAGATGAGAATGTTGAAAAAGAAAAAGGAATAATTGGTCAAGAAATACAAATGTATGATGATTATCCTGAATGGAGAGTATATTTAAATACATTAGAAGCAATGTATCATACTAACCCAGTTAAACTTGACATTACAGGAACAATAGAAACTATAAGCCATATTGATAAAGACATTTTATATAAATGCTATAATACATTTTATAATCCTTCAAATATGTGTTTAGTTGTAAGTGGAGACTTTGAGCCAAAAGCAATTTTAGAGGAAATAAAAAAGAGATTAATTGATAAAAAACAAAATGGTGAAATCAAAAGAATTAATGAAAAAGAAGAAGAGTCTATTGTAAAAGAAAAAATTGAACAAGAATTAACAGTTTCAAAACCTCTTTTTACAATAGGTATAAAATGTAAACCAGCAGAGCAAAAAGTTAAAACACATATTGCAATACAAATACTTTTATATATTTTATTTGGAGAAAGTTCAGAGCTTTATAAAGAATTGTATAAAGAAGGAAATATGTATTCAGTTCCGGGACTATCATATGAATTTGATGATAATTATGCACATATTCTAATTTCTGAAACTGCAAATGATCCAGATGAAGTATTTAAAAAGTTTAAAGAAAAAACAAAATACTATCAACAAAATGGAGTAAACCATAAAGATTTTGAAAGAATAAAAAAGAAGTTATATGGAGAATATATAAGAGATTTTGATGATGTTACAGATTTAGCTAGAATATTTTTAACAGATTATATGAAAGGAATAAATTCGTTTGACTATCTTGATGAAATAGATGGAATTGATGATGAATTCGTTAATCAGGTCTTAAAAGAATATTTTATTGAGGATAAGATGGTATTATCAGTAGTATACTAGGATAGATATTAGGTAGGAAGTAAGAGGTAAGAGGTAAGAAGTCCGACCTCTGACCTCCAACGTCCAACCTCCGACCTCATTTTTGTATCATGTATTCAATTATAATGTCACATAATGAAAAATGCAGTCAAAAAAAGAAAAATAACAATAAAAAAGATAGAATTTAGTATCACGAAAAATCGTGAAATTTCAAGAAATTACTTGACTTTATAAAAAATGTGTGCTAATTTTAATATAAATGTAAGAGAAAACAGATAAAAGATATTTTTTGAAAGAAGGAGCGATTAACAAATGCTAAATGATGAAATATGTAAATTAAGAGATGAACTAAATAAAAGTATAGAAGATGGAAAAGATTACAGTATTATTTATGATTTAAGTGTTAAACTTGATAAATTAATTGCAGATTATTATAGATTAGAGATACAATAATCTAATGGATTAAAACTATAAGATACAAAAAATTGTAAGAAGAAAGATCTATAAAATAAATGTTAAAAAATTGCCAAAATAAGTGGCAATTTTTTTCATTTTATATTATAATGCCTTTAATTGAGATATAATTAGTTTTTGTCTTGTCAAAATTAAATTATATTTCAATTTTTATGGTATTAATTATTAAAAGGAATGATTATTATAAATGGAAAAACACAAAATAATAAAAGAAGTATTTAGCGACTATAAAACAGAATCAAATATAAAAGAAGCAATAATTGAATCATTAAATTTAATAAAAAATGTTAATATATTAGAAATAAATATATATAGCCAAAGTTATATTGAAATAAAAGAACTTTGGTTTTTTGAAAAGTTTTTAAAAGAAAGATTTCAATTTTCTAATGTTGATATTAGAATAAATTATAGTGATCAAGTTACAATAAAGCCAATTGAGAAAGAATGGGAAAACTTAATTTGCTACATGATACATAAATACCCACTTATGAAACCAATGATTTTGCTTAAAAGCACAATAGAAGTTAATAATAAAAATATACTTGTAAAAATGAAAATAAAAGGAGCAGATTTTCTACGTGGTAGAAAATTAGATAGAGAGCTAGAAAGAGTTATTAAAAACTTATTTCAATATAATTATAAAATAGAATTTATAGAAGTATTAGATGAAAATGATGAGATTGAACTTGCAAAAAAACGCGAATTTAGCAAAAAACAAGCAATTGAAAAAGCTCTAGAACATATGGCTATAGGTGAGCAAATTGCAGAAGGAAGGGGACAAAAAGAACCGGTCCCAATGTCCCCTGGGGACAAAAAGAACCGGTCCCAATGTACCACCAATGGAAGAACAAAAATTGCTTGAAAAAGAGCTTGAAGAAAATACTCCTTTAATATATGGAAGAAATCAAAATTTAAAAACAAATATTATAAAAATAGAAGATATTTCTCCAGAAGACGATATGGCTGCTATTTCAGGAGAAATTGTACCTGGAACAATAGATGAAAGAGAATTAAAAAGTGGTAAATTTTTAGTTTCATTTAATGTATATGATGGTACTAGCACAATTAGTTGTAAAATATTTTTGAAACCAGAAGAAAAAGCAAGAGTTATAGAAAGACTTAATAAAGCCAAAGGAGTAAAACTAGAAGGAAAATCTGGAATAAGCAATTTTACTCATGAATTAGAAATTATGGCAAATGTTGTAATAGAAACAGAAGGAATTAAAAAACAGGTTAGACAAGATTTAGCAGAAGTAAAAAGAGTAGAACTACATATGCATACACAAATGAGCCAAATGGATGCAATGACATCAGCAACCGACTTAATAAAAAGAGCAATGAAATGGGGATGGAAATCTATTGCAATTACAGACCATGGAGTTGTACAAGCATTTCCAGAAGCTCATAAGCTTTTAGGTGTAGATAATCCTGATATGAAAGTAATATATGGGGTAGAAGCTTATTTAGTTCCAGACAGTTCAGCTGTTGTTGTAAACGACAAAGGTCAACCAATAGATACAACTTATTGTGTATTAGACTTAGAAACTACAGGGCTTTCTGCGAAGACAGAAAAAATAACTGAAATTGGAATTATGAAAATTGTAAATGGAGAAGTAGTTGATAAATTTTCAGAATTTGTAAACCCTGAAAAACATATTCCAGAACGTGTTCAAGAAATAACAGGAATTACAGATGATATGGTAATAGACAGCCCTAAAATTGAAGAACTATTTCCTAAAATTTTAGAATTTATTAAAGGAAGTGTACTAGTTGCACATAATGCAACTTTTGATATAGGATTTTTAAGAAATGTTGCTAAAAACTTGGGATATGAATTTGAATTTACCTATGTAGATACATTGCCTTTAGCTAGAAAACTTTATCCAGAATTAAAAAAACACAAATTAGGAAAAATTGCAGAACATTTAGGAATAGAGGTGCTAGTTGCACACCGTGCCTTAGATGATGTAGACACAACAGTTAAAGTATTAAGAGAAATGATGAAAGAACTTAAGAAAAGAGGGGCAAAAACAGTTGGAGATATTGCTACAAAATGTGAAGATGAAAAAGCAAAAGCAGAAGAATATAAAAGACTTCAGCCATATCACGCAATTATTCTTGCTAAAAATTATGTTGGACTAAAGAATTTATATAAATTAGTATCACTTTCACATTTAAAGTATTTCTATAAAAAGCCAAGAATTTTGAAGAGTTTATATAAAAAATATTCAGAAGGTCTAATTCTAGGAAGTGCATGTGAGGCAGGAGAGCTTTACCAAGCAATTGAGCTAGGTAGACCTGATGAAGATATAGAAGAAATTGCAGAAAGCTATGACTATTTAGAAATTCAACCTATTGGAAATAATGAATTTTTAATTAGAAATGGAATTGTAAAAGATGAAGAAGCTTTAAAAGATATAAATAGAAAAATTGTAGAAATAGGAGATAGACTGTCAAAACCAGTTGTTGCAACCTGTGATGTGCATTTTATGGATCCTGGGGATGAAATTTATAGAAGAATTTTAGAAGCTGGACAAGGCTATAAAGATGCAGACAATCAAGCACCATTATATTTAAGAACAACAAATGAAATGCTAGATGAATTTAAATATTTAGGGGAAGAAAAGGCATATGAAGTTGTAGTCACAAACACAAATAAAATAGCAGATATGTGTGAACAGATTTCACCAATCTCACCAGAAAAATGCCCTCCACATATTCCTGGTTGTGAGCAAACTATAAAAGATATTGCATATGAAAAAGCTCATAAATTATATGGAGAAGAATTACCTGAGCAGGTTCAAACAAGACTTGATAAAGAATTAGATTCAATTATTAAAAATGGATTTTCAGTTATGTATATAATTGCACAAAAATTAGTGTGGAAATCTAATGAAGATGGCTATATAGTTGGTTCTCGTGGTTCTGTTGGATCTTCATTTGTAGCTAATATGACTGGAATTACAGAAGTTAATTCACTTCCACCACATTATAGATGCCCAAAATGTAAATACGTAGATTTCACAGATTATGGGTATGGAAATGGATTTGACCTGCCAGATAAAACCTGCCCAAAATGTGGAGCAAGGCTTGATAAAGATGGAATGGACATTCCTTTTGAAACATTTTTAGGATTTAATGGGGACAAAGAGCCAGATATAGACTTAAACTTTTCTGGAGAATACCAAGCAAAAGCACATAAATATACAGAAGTAATTTTTGGAAAAGGTACAACTTTTAAAGCAGGAACTGTTGGTACTGTTGCAGACAAAACTGCATATGGTTATGTAAAAAAATATTATGAAGAAAGAAATACTCCTGTAAGCCAAGCAGAAGCAACTAGACTCGCTACTGGATGTACTGGAATAAAAAGAACAACAGGACAGCACCCAGGAGGAATAATAGTTGTTCCTAAAGGAAGAGAAATATATGAATTTACACCAGTTCAGCATCCAGCAGATGACCCTAATTCAGATATTATAACAACACACTTTGACTATCACTCTATAGACCAAAACTTGCTTAAGTTAGATATACTTGGTCACGATGATCCTACAGTTATTAGAATGCTTCAAGATATAACAGGTATTGACCCAACAAAAGTACCTTTAGATGACAAAGCTACAATGAGTTTATTCCAAGGAACAGAGGCATTAGGAGTAACACCTGAACAAATAAAATCAAAAGTAGGAAGTTATGGAGTTCCAGAATTTGGAACAAAATTCGTAAGAGGAATGCTGGTAGACACAAAGCCTACAACATTTGATGAATTAATTAGAATATCAGGTTTATCACATGGTACAGATGTATGGCTTAATAATGCTGCAGATTTAATTAAAGATGGAACAGTAACCTTAAGAGAGGCAATATGCTGTCGTGATGATATAATGATATACTTAATAAAAAAAGGAATAGATCCAAATAAGTCATTTAAAATAATGGAATCTGTACGTAAAGGAAAAGTTGCAGGAGGAAAAGAGAAAAACTGGGAAGAATATAAACAAATAATGAGAGAACATGATGTTCCTGAATGGTATATAGGTTCTTGTGAAAAGATTAAATACATGTTTCCTAAAGCACATGCTGCAGCATATGTAACAAATGCATTTAGAATAGCTTGGTTTAAGGTTCATGTTCCAAAAGCATATTATAGTGCATTTTTCTCAATAAGAGCAGCAGATAACTTTGATGCTTCATGCATGGTTTTAGGAAAAGAAAAAGTAAAAAACAAGATGAAAGAAATAGACCTAAAAGGAGTAACAGCAACCAAGAAAGAACAAGATATGTATGCTGTTTTAGAACTTGTTTTAGAAATGTATGAAAGAGGATTAAAATTCTTACCAATAGATTTATACAAATCACATTATAAAAACTTTATTGTTGAAGATGAAGGAATAAGACCACCATTTTCATCAATTGCAGGTTTTGGACCAATTGCAGCAGAGTCTTTATATAAAGCAGCAAAAAAAGAAGAATTTATGTCTATAGATGAAATAAGAATAAGAGCAAAACTAGGTGATTCAACAATAGACCTACTTCGTGAATTTGGAGTATTAGATGGAATGCAAGAAAGTAACCAAATAAGTTTGTTTGGGTAAAAACACCATTTTTTTTAACCTCTCTTGACAAAAATATATAAGAATAATAAAATAGACACAAATTAAGAGAAAAGTACACAATAGAAAAAGAAAAAAGGAGAATACGAAAATGAAAAAAGCTGTAACCGTTGGCGCTGTAACACACACACACACACACACACACACACACCATATCTCTATAAACCATTTAATTTATTTATTGAGATATATCGGATATTTTTATATACAAATAAAAAATAAAGGTCATCCGCTGATTATATAGAGGTGAGAGTTTTTTCAGTGGGGACTGTCCCAGTAAAAAAATGGTATATAATTTTTTTGTACAAAAAAAATTCCATTTTTAAAATGAGACTGTACCCACTGAAAAAAGATTCAACAAAAATTTATAATAATTAATCAGAAAGGATGAAGAAAATGAAAAATAATAATAAAAAAATGTCAAGCGGAATCACGCTTATAGCACTAGTTGTCACTGTGATTGTTTTATTAATATTAGCACGGGATATCAATACAAATGTTAACAGGGGATAATGGAATATTAACAAGAGCAGGAGAAGCAAGAGATTTAACGGGAGAAAAGCAAATAGCAGAAAGAGTACAATTAGCTTATTTAGCAGCATTAACAGGAGGAAAAGGACAAGTAACAGAACAATCATTAAGAGATGAATTAGATAAAGAATTTGGACAAAATAAATATGAATTAACAGAAGATTTAACAAAAGTTATAATAGACGAAAAAGAATATGATGTAGGTGGAATAGTAGTAGGAGAACCAGGGAAAAAAATAACTAAAGATATAAATGGAACAACAATAGCAAAAACGGAAGGAGTAACAGAGCCATGGCTACCAACATCAAAAGCTGAAATATTAAATAATAATATAAGTACAGGATTAACAATAAAAGATGAAGCAGAAAATGAATGGGTATGGGTAGAAGTTCCAATGACAGGAGGAAATGATGGAGTATATAAAAGAGCAGGAAGATCAATAAAAGAATTTACAGATACAGATTATCTAAATATAGCAAAAGACCTAGTAGACTATTCTGGTTCAACCCTTTCAAATACATTAGAATCATTATCAGAGCATTTACCACCAGTAGGAGAAGGAGTTCCAGATTATACAAGTGCATATAAAGATGTATTAAAATCAATATATCAAAATGGTGGATTTTATGTAGGAAGATATGAAACAGGTATACAGGGAACAGAAAGTGTTACAACAAGTGCAAGAACAGCTCCAGGAGAAACAACTCAAGTAGCAGTAATAAAAGAAAATGTACAGCCTTATACGTTTGTAACGTGGGGGCAAGCTCAAACCTTAGCCCAAGGAATATCAGCAGAAAAAAAAGGAGATAAAACAAGTAGTTTATTAATGGGAGTACAATGGGATCTAGTACTAAAATTTATAGAAAAAAATGGAAATACAGATAGTCACAGTTGGGGAAATTATAGAGATTCTGTATTTGATTTAAAACAAAGAAGTCATTATGCGATATTATCAAATTGGACATTAAGTACAACCTGGAAAGCATATAATGAAGATGAAACAGGATTTGTAGAATCAAGAGAAAAGAAAAGTCAATCAACTGATGGAAATGGAATATTATATACAACTGGAGCTAATACAACAAATAATAGCAAGAAAAACATATGTGATATAGCAGGAAATGTTTGGGAATGGACAATTGAAAATACTTCCAACACCTACTATCGTTGTAGCCTTCGTGGGGGCAATTGCGGCGATACAGGCTCATACAATCCAGCTTCTAATCGCAGCAACGACCTTACGGACAGTTCTGGCGACAACACTCGGCTTTCGTGTCTCACTTTATTAAAGTAGCCATGAGCACTGATAGAGATAAATTAAAACATGAAGATTGCTAGTTTTAAGGCAATACAATTGAATATATGTCTAGCCCTACCGGGCTAGTTTTTATTTTTTGTCTTTTGAAAAGTTATGTAAACAAGAAATAAAACTAGCAAATAATGAAAGGTAGGGATTTTTATGAAATTTGTAGAAATAGTAGAAAAATTTCAAAATTTAGAAGAAAACAAAGGAAAAGTACTTTTGGCAAGATGTGGAGTATTTATGTGTATTTAAGTCAAGAAGGTATAGTTGCAAAGAAACTTAAAATTTTATAATGATGTAAAAACTGTTTTTACTAGATATTAATTAATGTATAAAAAGTAGAATTCAAATTATTATTTAAAGAAATTAGTTTGTTTTGATAAAAACATTGATATTTTAAAGAAAATATAGTAAAATATAGGAAGAGGAGAGTGAGATAGATGAGTGAAAGTCAAAAACAAACTATAACAAATATAAATGAAATATTATATAAATTAAGTGAAGATGAAATACGAATTGCTAATTCATTTTTCGAAAATTTAATCAACTTAAAAGTGTTAGCTGTATGTCCAGATGCAATATTAGAAAATATGGATACAACAGAAAAATTAATGTTAATTGATTATTATTCAAAAAGTGAAGATGAAAGGAAAAAAGATATAGAGGAAGCAATCTCTTTTGAAGATATACTTAAAGAAGAGGGGTTGACAAGCGATGACCTATAAAATTTTATATAATAAAAAAGTAAAAAAATTTATTGAAAAACAATCAAAAGAACAAAGAGTAAGAATTTATCAAGCTATAAATAAATTACCTAATGGAGATGTAAAGAGAATGTAAACTAAAAAAGAATTATATAGATTAAGAGTAGGAGAATATCGTTTTATATATGAAATAATACATGATGAAATTATAATTAGTGTTATAGATGCAGATAATAGAGGAGATATATACAAAAAATATAAATAAGAATAAGAACCAAACTTGGAGATTCAACAATAGACCTACTTCGTGAATTTGGAGTATTATATGGAATGTAATAAAGCAATCAGATAAGTTTGTTTGGGTAAATTTACGTAAACCACTTGCAAAATAAAAAATTGTATGATAAAATAAGGACTGTTAAAAATTTTGGGTTTTAACAGTCCTTACTCGTAGGAAGATACGGGTTATATATCCAAAAGGAGGTGAAAATAATGAACAAATACGAAAGTATTATCATTATTAATCCAAATTGTAGCGCTGAAGCTTTAAAAGCTTTAGAAGATAAAGTTACAGGGTTAATTAATGAAAACGGTAAAGTTGAATCTGTAGAAAATATGGGAAAGAAAAAATTAGCTTATGAAATTAAAAAGAATACAGAAGCAACTTATATGTTATTCAATTTCGAAGCAAAGCCAGAATCAATTGCTGAGCTTGAAAGAAATTACAGAATTATGGATGACATTTTAAAATTCATAGTTGTTAGAAAAGAAGCTTAATTCTTATTCATAATAACTTAAGCTTAATGTACAGCTATAACGTACAAAATAATAAATTAATAAAGTTAAGGGGCCTTTATTTAAAGAAAGGAAAGGTAATAAAATATGAACAAAGTAATTTTAATGGGAAGACTAACAAGAGACCCAGAAGTTAGATACACTCAAACTAATAATACACTTGTTGCTTCATTCTCTTTAGCAGTAAACAGAAGGTTTGCAAGACAAGGAGAAGAAAGAACAGCAGATTTCTTTAATATAGTTGCATGGAGCAAAACAGGTGAATTTTGTAGTAAATACTTTAAAAAAGGTCAACAAGTAGGTGTAATCGGTAGATTACAAACAAGAACATGGGATGATCAAAACGGAACAAAACATTATATTACAGAAGTTGTTGCAGAAGAAGCTTATTTTGCAGATAGCAAAAGAGATGGAAGTGCAGGATCTAGTGATTCAGCATTTGATAGTGCATTTGGCTCAACTGCACCTGGTGCAATGGATGGAGCACCAGAATTCGAAGTTTCAGCAAGTGATGATTTACCATTTTAATTAAATTTAA
>ODAI011345055.1_pt1 | contig 14181 bp, 12 predicted proteins | sample 1539321 | NCBI WGS metagenome assembly ODAI01 (sample SAMN02144231, study PRJEB22623) | gut metagenome | biome: sheep rumen | host: Ovis aries | place: New Zealand
CATGCCAGTTCCTCGGAGTCTTTGTGGTTGCGCTGGTTCACCACAGCGCGAATAAAGGGTAGTGAGGCACACTTTTCCTGTGCCGCAAGCTCCACATGGAGCAGTTCCCACAGCCAGATGCGATGGTCGCCTCTGTAGGGTGGCAGGAAATGGATGGTCTGGCCTTTTGCCCTGCATTGGTCCAGGTAAGTGGCAAGTTGTCTCAAAGGCAATGTCTCCTGTACTCCTACGGCACCGCTCATCTCGCTCACAGAGGGCACCGCGCCAGTCCACACGATGTCGTCAATGGTCAACTCGTTGCCGAAGACAATCTCACGGTCTTCGTCGATATTGATGACAGCGGCCAGTCCCGGCTGCGAGATACCGAAGAAATAGAGGAACGTGCTGTCTTGGCGGAAAGGGTAGGTGTTGTCGGCATAATTGATGCCCACTTCGTTGTTGCCGAGGAAGAGGAGTAGTCCGCTGCCCACTTCTTTTTTCAGACATTCACGCCGGCGCTTGTAGGTAGATAAAGAGATATTCATGGCTTATCAGGATGGCAGTTGTTGACTTTGGGATAATGCTCCTCTTTGTCGGTGGAGCAATAGGTGTCGCCGAGGATGCTAATGGGGATTACTCTCTCTTCTCCCGCTCCTTGATGATACCGTGGCGGTAGGCGTAGAGCAGTTTTTCCAGTTCTTTTATCTGTCGCCGGATATCAGCACCTTTGTCCGTATCCGCGACACGCATACGGTGAGTGGACATCTCCACAATCTGCGTGGTGCCCAAAATGTCCGTCCCACGGAGGATGGCGTCACGGGAAGATGTGAAAGGCTCATGCTGCACCAACTCAAAACCGCGGCTGTGATAGACCAAGGTGTATCCCGCGATGCCGGTCTCTTTATGATAGGCCTCAGAGAATCCGCCGTCGATGACCATCAGCTTGCCGTCGGCCTTGATGGGGTTCTCGCCCGTTTTCACGTGGACGGGGACATGTCCGTTGATGATATGGCGGTTGTCGCCCTCCACACCAAACGCGTCCATGATGCGGTCGCAAATCTCAGCGTTGTCGCGCAGTTTGAAATAATAGCCTTTCTCTTCCTTGTGTGTCTCTTTCTCTGTCAGGAAATAGCGCTCAAAAGTGGCCATCTTCGCCTTGTCGAACAATGGCGAGTCCTGACCGCACCAGAGATAGAGGAAGTAGTCGATGGCGAACTCCTTTTCTTTGGGTTCGGTATCGTTTTGGAAGGCGGCGCGGATAATCATGCCGATGTTGTGCATCAGGTCCATTCCTTTATATTTCCTGCCGCCATAGAGTTCCACTTCCTTGAGCGAACCGTCCTCGTTGAGCGGAACGGAGGCGTGGAAGAGGAGGTTGTTGTTGAACACGGCATACATGCACCCGTGCTGCAGCAACAGCCTGATGTGCCGGTGGAGTTTCTCGCACACAGTAAATGAGTGGCGGAGGCGGTCGATCAGGAGGCGCTCATCCTGGGTCAGTTCGTTGGGATTTGCCGGGTCGACCGTGGGAAAACTGTTGCTGGTCAGCTGGTATTCCTTGCCGTCAATCTTGACGGTGCCCTTGTCGTAGTCGACAAAACTGAGGACGGCGCGGTGGTCCATGTTCCATTCTGGATGCTTGGCGGCCATCTGGGCTTCCAACTTGAACTGAATGACGGCAATGGCCTTGTGCATGCGGGCGGTGAGATGACGCGTCTTCTCGTCCATATTGCCGTCATCGCCCAACACGCGGGGCAGAAATTCCTCACAGGGATCGTCGCCGTAGGTGTCGAGTGCGAACGTGGCCAGCGGGATGAGGTTGATGCCATAGCCCTCCTCGAGGGTGGTCAGGTTGGCATAGCGCAGTGACAGGCGGAGCACGTTGCAGATACACGCCTCATTGCCGGCACAGGCCCCCATCCAAAGAATGTCGTGGTTGCCCCATTGGATATCCCAGTTGTGGTAGCCGGCCATCGTGTCTAAAATGAGGTGGGCGCCAGGTCCGCGGTCGTAGATGTCGCCGAGGATATGCAGTTGGTCGACGGCCAGGCGGTGGATCACATTCGACAGGGCGGTGATGAAGTCGTCGGCGCTGCCCGTGGAGATGATGGTGTCGATGATGGCACTCACGTATGCCGTCTTGTCCACATCCTCCGTGTTCTCATGGAGCAGTTCCTGGATGATGTAGCTGAATTCGGGAGGGAGGTTCTTGCGCACCTTCGAGCGGGTGTATTTGCTCGATACCTCACGGCACACCTTCACCAAGTGGTGGATGGTGATGTGATACCAGTCGTTGATATCCTCTTCTTTCTCTTTCACCAGCTCCAGTTTCTCACGGGGATAGTAGATGAGGGTGCAGAGCTCCTTCTTTTCCGACTCCCTGATCTGGTTGCCGAAAATCTCGTTGACCTTGCGTTTAATGTTGCCGGAGGCATTCTTCAGCACATGCTGGAAAGCCTCAAACTCTCCGTGGATGTCGGCCAGGAAGTGCTCGGTGCCTTTAGGCAGGTTGAGAATAGCCTGGAGGTTGATGATTTCCGTGCTCGCCTCGGCGATGGTAGGAAAGGAGTGTGACAGCAACATCAGGTAGCGCATGTCGTCGTCGGCAATATGTGTCATCATTGTCATAGTATTTAGTCTTTTAGTCTTTCGGTCTTTTTGTGTCTCAGTATTTCATGATGGTGGCTCTCATCCGCTCTGTGCCCCGGTCGTTGAGGGCAGCTACGGGCATGAACCCTTCGTCGAGATAAGCCACTTCTGCCAGCACCTGGCACAACCGCCTGGCGAAGGTCAGCAGGTGGCACTGGCGTAGGGCGTCGGCAAGTCTGTCTTCATCTACTTCGACGTATCTGAACACGTCGTAGATATCGCACAGATGTCTCAGACTGACCGTCTGGTGATCGAAGTGATAGCGCAGATTGAATAGCATGGTGCATATCTTCCTGACAGGGACGTTGGCCTCGGAAATCTTTCCTATGGCTCTCTTGGCAAAGAACGACTTGGCGATGAGCCGGTCGTCGGGCAGCGGACTTAGGTCCCGCTTGAAACGCGTGGCAAACTGTTGTGCCTGGTTGTTGACACTGTCAGGAAAGGTGAGTTGGGCCCGGCTGCCTCCTTCTTTGATAAACGAGGTGATACCCTGTTCGGCGGCGTAGATATAGATGTCGCGCCATTTGGCCGGGGTAATGGAGCGCAGGTTGAGAATGTCTTGCGAGCAGAGAGGCTGACGCTCATTGTCTCCGGCCATACTCAGATGGAGGAGGGCGCTCACTGCCTCCTGGCACTGCTGGTCGAGGTGTGCCCCTTTGTCACTGTCAAGCACTTTGAGGTAAAGCCGGCCCACCTGCTCGGCATAGCCGTCGAAGTCAGCGTATTCACCCTCTCTCGGGTCGCGGATCAGTTCGATACGGTCGGTCAGTCTCTCCTCGTTCATGATATAGTCCTTCTCCTCAACGTCTGAAGTTAGCAGGCAAGATGCGTGGCGCACCATGTTTTTCTGATAGCAGATCATTTTCCATGTGCGCATGCCATATTCCTTGTCGATGAAGCCGGGATTCATGCCGCCATAGGGAGAGAAGACGACAGGGAAGCCCCGCTTCTGTGACCAGAGTTGAATGCGAGAGTTCAGGTAACAGTAGCTGCCATGCACATGCACGATATGCGGCATGAGCGAATAGAGCAGGTTGAGGAAGCGGTTTTGCAGGGCAAGCAGGTTGACGATGCCGTTTTGCCCATATTTCTTTTTCCCGTTCCCTATGCAGTACATCTTGTATTCTTGTGCAGGTTCGGGGAGAGGGGAGAGGGTGGCGAGATGCACATCATGCTCGTCCGACATTTTCGTGAGGAAAAGGTCGAGGCAGGATGCGGCATCGGCATCCGTGGGCAGGAAGGGTATGAAATGCAAAACTTTTATTTCCATACGGAATGCAAAAATAATACATTTTCATTAAAAAACCGCATCTCTGGAGACATAAAATCGTTTTATACTTTATGGCTGATGAAATCGTCTTTATCAGCATATTCGTATCTCATCCTCGTCAGGAAGGCATGGCGTGCCATCCCCGTCTCGTAGAAGAACGTCTTCCATGCAGGCACCTTGACGTCAAATTCTCTGAATGCCTTCTTGCCGTTGAGTGTGCGCAGAGTGACGGTGAGCACCAGCGCCAGCAAAGCCGCCCCCAGCAGAATCCATCTTGACGTGCAGGCAGCGAAGACGATGCACCCCACGATGAGCAGATTGTTGAGATGCAACGCCCATTGGTCGATGATTCTCGTGAGGCGCACTCCGAGACCACCGTCCAGGTGTTTTCCAACCTCATGGAAATAGACCTGCTTGTTCTGCCATGATTTCTGCGACAGCGGGTCCTCTTGCAGCCATGTGTCCGGGTCGGTGGCAACGACGGTGCTGCCAGGCTCCGAGAACTTGTTGACAAGGAAGTCGTATTCTCCGATGGAGTATTTGAGATATTCCAAGAAACCGTTCCGGCGCATGAACTCACTTTTCCTGAACGACACTTGCATGCAGTTGGTGCGGTAGGCACGGTGGCTTTGCGCCGTCCTGAGCAGATAGAGAGCAGTGTGAAGGCGCTCGAAGCGATAGTAGGGCTTGGCTTCTTCTGCCAAGTTCACATAGCCGAGTACCATGTTGCTCTCGTCGGTCATCAACTTGGCCATGGCCTCTATCCAATGGTTTCCAGAAGGCTTGCAGCGAGGGTCGGTGAGGATGACCCATTCGTTCTTGGCTGCTTTCACGCCCAACGTGATGGCCAGTTTGCTCTTGCTCATGTAGCGTGAACTCTCGGGCACAAAAGTGTGGTAGAGTTTCTCGTCGTGAGAGTATCTCTTCAGCACATTCTCCGTCTCTACGTCGGCTTTCTCCGTCACAACCACCACCTCGTAGCCGGGAGCATAGTCCTGGGTGAGGTAGACGGGCAGATGCTCATCGAGGGCAACATGGTCGCCGTTGGAGACCAGCAGCACCGTCACCTTGGGCAGCGGTGCCGCGGGTGAGGGACTGCCGGTGGAGTGCAGCCGTCGGAAGAGCGGACTCATCATCGGCGTGATGACGGCCATGACGAGAAGTGCTCCGGCGAGTATGACAGTGAGTAGATCGGGGGTCATAAGTCTTCGGTGATATATCCGACGGGCAGACGCCGGCAGTTATACTGTGAGGCCATGATTTCACCATAGGCGCCTGCAGACCTGATAGCGATGAGGTCGCCCCGGCTGGTCGCGTTGAGGTCAACGGATTTGCCAAAGACATCACTTGACTCACAGATAGGTCCTACGACGTCATAAGTGCTTGTCTCTTTGTCGCTTGAAATGTTCTCAATCTTATGGTAGGCCTGATAGAGCGCCGGGCGTATGAGGTCGGTCATGCCTGCGTCGACGATGACAAACTGCTTTGCCGCCCCTTGTTTCACATAGAGCGTGCGCGTGATAAGCGAACCGCATTGAGCCACGACGGCGCGTCCCAGTTCGAAATGCAGGCGTTGTCCGGGCCTGAGTTTGAGCAACCGTGCATAGGTGTCGAAATAGCTCTTGAAATCGGGTATGGGGACACGGTTGGGATGTGTGTAGTCGACACCGAGTCCGCCGCCCACATTGATGTCCTTGACACAGATTTTCTTTCTATCGAGCAATTTCTGCAAATCGTTGATGCGGTTGCATAAGGCAGCGAAGTCGCCCATATCGAGAATCTGCGACCCGATGTGGAAATGCAGTCCGAAGAACTCGACATGCTCCATCTGAGCGGCCGTCTCGATGACACTCTCCATGTCACGCATGGCGATGCCGAACTTGTTCTCTGCCAGACCGGTAGTGATATTGGCATGAGTATGTGCTCCCACGTCAGGATTGATGCGGAAGGCCACGGGGGCTGTTTTGCCAAGGCTGCCTGCCAATTGGTTGATGATTTCCAGTTCGGCAAGGCTTTCCACATTGAAACAGAGTATGCCCTTCTCGAGGCCGAGCCGGATTTCCCAGTCGGCCTTGCCCACGCCTGCATAAACGATTTTGCGTGGAGAGAAGCCGGCAGCAAGAGCCGCCTTGATCTCGCCTCCGCTCACGCAGTCGGCACCCAACCCGTTTTGAGCAATGATGTTGAGCACCTTCGGGTTGGCATTGGCTTTGATGGCGTAGTGTACGACAAACCCCTCATGCTTCGCTGTCTCCCGGTTGATACTTCTGAGAGTCTCACGGAGCAAGTCGGTGTCGTAATAATAGAATGGAGTATCTATTTCTTGGAATTGTTTGAGAGGAAATCTTCCTTTCATGCTTGCTGGAACAGTTTTTCGCTAAGATTCTGCAGGGCTCTTTTCTTGTCCTGCTCTTTGACGAGGAATGAGATATTGTAGTTGGAGCCGCCATAGGAGATCATTCTTACGGGGATATCCTTCATGGCGTCGGTGGCAAGAGTCTCAAAACCGAGATTGCTCCAGTCGAGGTCGCCTACGACACAGATGATACACATGTGGTCGTCGACGGTTACGGTGCCGTATTTCTTCAACTCATTGACGATGGGCGAGAGATGTGCGTCGCTGTCGATGGTGACAGAGACACCTACCTCGGAGGTGCACACCATGTCGATGGGCGTCTGATAGCTCTCGAAAATCTCGAAGACCTTGCGCAGGAAACCGGTGGCCAGCAGCATGCGTGAGCTCTTGATCTTGATGGCGATGATATTGTCTTTGGCAGCCACGGCCTTGATCCTGCCTCTCATGATGACGTTGTCGACGATGGTGCCTTCAGCGTCGGGCTGCATGGTGTTGAGCAGTCTCACGGGGATACCGGCGTATTTGGCGGGCTGTATGCAGGTGGGGTGCAGGATTTTTGCCCCGAAATAAGCCAACTCGGCAGCTTCCTCAAAATTGAGCTGACGCACAGCCTCGGTGTGGTCGACAATGCGGGGGTCGTTGTTGTGCATGCCGTCGATGTCTGTCCATATCTGAATCTCCTCAGCGTCGATGGCCGCGCCGATGAGCGATGCGGTATAGTCGCTGCCGCCGCGAAGCAGGTTGTCTACCTCGCCATAGGCGTTGCGGCAGATGAATCCTTGCGTCACATAGATATGATGTCCTTCGTTTTCCTTGAGGATGGCGGTGAGTTTCTCCTTGATGTACTGAGGATCGGGCTCGGCATTCTTGTCGGTGCGCATGAAGTCGAGTGCCGACAGCAGCACGGCGTCCACGCCGTTTTCAAGAAGATAGTTGACCATGAGGTTGGTACTGATGATTTCACCCTGTGCCACGATGCTCTTCTCCTCAAAACTGGTGAAGAGGTCTTTGGTGAAGGAGCGCAGGTAGTTGAACTCTTCTTCAAGGAAAAGCCGTGTCTTCTCGCGCCACTCCTCCTGCTGGTAGAGCTGCTCAATGTGCTGGAGATATTTTTTCTCAAGCATGTTGATGACCTCATTGGCCCCATCGGGGTTTTTCCTGTAGAGATAGTCGGAAATCTCGATGAGGGAGTTGGTGGTACCCGACATGGCAGAAAGCACGACGAATGTGGGGTCTCCACTTCTTGTGACAAGTGATGCCACAGACTTGATTCTATCCGGAGTGCCGACGGAGGTTCCGCCGAATTTCATTACTATCATTGTTTTGTCGTTTGATAATTATCTTTTCTATGAAATGTAATAATATATAAGGTGCAGACGTCTAACGGGTGTGCAGGCCTCAGTCTTTGCTGTCTTCAGAGAGGTCCATTTGATGATATTCGTGCGTGACATCGGTGACGGAACCTTCCTTGCAGCGATAGACAGTGCCGGGGAACTCGTCGAGCAGTTGGATGTTGTGTGTGGTCATCACCACGGCTGTCCCGTCGTTGCTGATACGTTTGAGGAGACTCACGATATGCCGCGCCGTCTCGATGTCGAGATTGCCTGTCGGCTCGTCGGCGATGATGATGCGAGGCTTGTTGAGAATGGCACGTGCGATGGCGATGTGCTGCTGCTCGCCGCCCGACAGCTCATAAGGCATCTTGTCAATCTTGTCGGCCATTCCCACTAGTGTGAGCACGCTTTCGATTCTCTCTCTTCTCTCTTTGCGCTTGCGCCATCCTGTGGCTTTGAGCACAAATTCCAGGTTCTTGTTCACCGTGCGGTCGTGCAACAACTGGAAATCCTGGAAGATGATTCCCATTTCGCGTCTCAAGGCGGGCACGTCTTTCCTGCGCAAGAGGTCCACTCTTCTTCCGAGCACCTCTGCTTTCTCAGGCGATGAATGGTCGAGCTCGCAATACATCGTTTTTAAAAGAGAGCTCTTGCCAGAGCCGACTTTTCCGATGATATAGACGAAATCGCCCTCTTTCACTTGCATGTTGACGTCTTTGAGCACGATGTTTCCATCTTGCACGACATTTACTTTCTGGTAGTCAATCAGCATGTTATTATTTTTTTTTTGTTCGTTTTCTTGAATGGTTTGCTCCATTTGTCAGTGCTTGTGCCAGTTGGGGTCGTGGCGCACTTGCAGTTCACTGGCCAGGTCCTCGATACGCAGGCCCTTGCTGGTGAGAAGAACGATGAGGTGGTAGAGCATATCGGCGCCTTCATAGACCATACGCTCTTCGGTGCCGTTGGTGGCTTCGATCACCAGTTCGAGTGCCTCTTCTCCCACTTTCTGGGCCATACGGTTGAGTCCGTCGCGGAAGAGGCTTGTCGTGTAGCTTCCTTCGGGCATCTCTTCATGCCGTTTCTCGATGAAATCTTGCAGATGGGTGAGGAAGAGCAGCGGGTTGACCTCATTGGCCTCTCCCCAGCAAGTGTCGGTGCCCACATGACAGACGGGGCCGGTGGGGTGTACTCTCACCAGCAGTGTGTCGTTGTCGCAGTCGGTCTTGATGTCTACCAATTTGAGGTAGTTGCCCGAAGTCTCTCCTTTCGTCCATTGCGTTTTCCTTGTGCGGCTGTAGAAAGTCACCAGTCCGGTTTGGAGCGTCTTGTCGAGTGCTTCCTGGTTCATATACCCCAGCATGAGCACGTTCTTGGTCTCGGCGTCTTGGATGATGGCGGGCACAAGTCCGCCACATTTCTCAAAGTCTATGTTCATTGATTTATTGTTTGAATTCTTGTCTTGATTCCGTTGTCTCTCAGATATCTTTTCAATTCGGGGATGGCAATCTCTCCGAAATGAAAAACGCTTGCGGCCAGAGCGGCGTCGGCCTTTCCTTTCTGGAATGCGTCGAGAAAGTCCTCCTTGCATCCGGCTCCGCCGCTGGCGATAACGGGGATGGGCAGGATGTCGTGAAGCTTCGCGAGAGCGTCGAGGGCGAATCCCTTTTTCACTCCATCGTGGTTCATGCTGGTGAAGAGGATTTCACCGGCGCCTCTGTCGGCCACCTCAGCGGCCCATTCAAAGAGGTCTCTGCCTGTGGATACTCTTCCACCGTTGACATAGCATATCCAGTTTCCGTCTTCCAGGCGTGCGTCGATGGCACAAACACAAACCTGTGAGCCAAACCGTGCTGCTATCTCGTTGATGAGAGCCGGCCGTCTGAGGGCGGCGCTGTTGACACTCACCTTGTCGGCACCTGCGTAGAGCAGTCTTTCTACGTCCTTGAGTTCGTTGATTCCTCCCCCTACGGTGAAAGGAATGTTGAGTTCGGCGGCCACTCTTGTCACCATGTCGGTAAATGTCTTCCGGCCCTCATGGCTTGCCGTGATGTCGAGGAAGACCAGTTCGTCGGCACCGTTGGCGCTGTAGGCTCTGCCCAGTTCCACAGGATCCCCTGCCTCACGCAGGTGAATGAAGTTGGTGCCTTTGACCGTCGTTCCGTCTTTCACGTCAAGGCATGGTATGATTCTCTTGGCTAACCCCATATTTCCCTGAGTTGATTGATGTCTATTCTTCCTTCATAGAAAGCCTTCCCGAACACGACAGCAGGAATGCTGTTTTGCTCGAGTTGGAGGATGTCGTCGTTGGAGGAAACACCGCCGCTGGCGATGAGATGCAGCGAAGGATAGGCTTCCATGACAGACTTGTATAACTCGACAGACGGTCCTGACAGTGTGCCGTCGCGCGAGATGTCGGTGCAGAGCACGTTTTTCACTCCCCGCTGCACATAATCGTTGAGGAACGGGAGAAGTGCCAGTGTTGAGTCCTCTTTCCATCCGTTGATGCTCACCATACCGTTTCTCACGTCTGCCCCGAGAATGAGTCTCTCAGCCCCGTATTTGGCAAGCCAGTCCATGAAAAGGGTAGGGGAAGTGACGGCTACAGAACCCACGGTGACCATCTCTGCCCCGCATTCCAGAGCCGTCTCTATATCGGCATCGGTCTTGATGCCCCCTCCGAAATCTACCTTGAGGTCGGTGTGGCTGGTGATGGATTTGAGCACCTCTGTGTTGACAATGTGCCGCGACCTTGCCCCGTCGAGGTCCACCACATGGAGCCGAGTGAATCCTAATCGTTGAAATTCCTCAGCCACCTTGGTGGGGTCGCTGCTATAGGTGGTTTTCGCGTCATAGTCGCCGCGTGTGAGTCTGACACACTCACCACCGATGATGTCTATGGCAGGGATAAGTTCGATCATGGTTGCACGCTGTTGAGTGAGACATCTTCTCCTGCTGCTATGCGCAGGAAGTTGGCTATGATTCTCTCGCCCACAGCGCCGCTTTTCTCCGGATGAAACTGTGTGGCGTAGAAGTTGTCGCGGTGTATTGATGCGCTGAAAGGCTGTATATAGTCAGCCTGGGCGATGGTGTATTCGCAGAGGGGGACATAATAGCTGTGCACGAAGTAGACAAAGTCGCCCTCTGCGATGCCGCTGTAGAGCGGGGTCTTCAGATGGGTGATGCCGTTCCATCCCATGGCGGGTATCTTCTCTTCATGACGGGCGGGGCGGAAGCGGCGGACGTCGGTGTCGAAGATGCCGAGGCAGTCGGTGCCGCCCTCTTCAGAATGGCGGCACATCAACTGTTGGCCGATACAGATGCCCAGGACAGGCTGGCGCAGGCCTTTGATCACCTGGTCGAGTCCTCTCTGTCGCAGGTAGTCCATCGCACCGCTTGCCTCTCCCTGTCCGGGAAACAGGACGCAGTCAGAATCTCTCAGCGTCTGAGCGTCGTCGGTGAGGACAGGCTCTATCCCCAGTCTCCGGAGGGCACTCTCCACAGAGAAGATATTTCCTGCATTGTATTTCACGATTGCAACTTTCATATGGCTCTTCTCCAATCAGCTGAAAATTATCGTTTTGTTGTTATATGTGAGGATCTTGCGCTGTATGTGCTTGGTCACTGCCCGCGAGAGCACGATCTTCTCCAAGTCACGTCCTTTGAGAACCAGACTGTCGGGGTCGTCTTTGTGGGTAATCCTCACCACGTCCTGCTCGATGATGGGGCCTGCGTCAAGGTCTGAGGTCACATAGTGGCTGGTCGCCCCGATGATCTTCACACCGCGCTCCCATGCCTGATGGTAGGGTTTGGCACCAACAAACGCCGGCAAGAAAGAGTGGTGTATGTTGATGATGTGGTGAGGGTAGGCCTCAATCATTTTCTCCGTGATAATCTGCATGTAGCGTGCGAGCACGATGAAGGTGACTTTCTTTTCCTTGAGCAACTTCATCTCTGCCTCTTCCACCTCGGCCTTGTTGGAATGGTCTTTCTTGATGGACCAGACATAATAGGGGATGTCGAACTGCTCTGCCACATAGCGAAGGTCTTCGTGGTTGCTGATGATACATGGGATATCCACCTCCCATTCTCCCGACTTGTAGCGTGCGAGCAGGTCGTAGAGGCAATGGCTCATCTTACTTACAAAAATGGCCATCCTCGGACGTATGTCGTTAAAGTAAAGATTGAACGTCATCTTGTATCTCTGCGCGTAGAGCGTCGTAATGTATTCCTTGATTTTCTCGCGTGGAATGAGGAAATTCTCAAGTTCCCATTCGATACGCATGAAAAACATGCCGTCCTGTCGGTCTACATATTGGTCGAGATAAAGGATATTGCCTTTATTGTCGGTAATGAACTTTGTCACTTCAGAGATAATGCCCTTTTGGTCGGGGCAGTGAAGTAGCATAATAGCTGTCGGTCTCATCTTCTTGCGATATACTCTATAAAATTCATGCAAAGGTACGTTATTTCTCGCACTTTCCAACATATTATTTAGATAAAAACCAAAAAACGCTGCAATTTGATACTTTTTTCCTTATTCCATGTTATTATTGGAGCCGTTGCAGCGATAACAATGATTGGGCAAAAAATAGTTCGTCGCAGGCGGAAATAGGGAGAGGAAGAAGAGATATTTCCTTCTCAGACAAACGCAGTGTCTTTTCTATAGCATTATTTCAAAATAAATGTAGTTTTTTTTGTGAAAAATAGAAAAAATGCTTGACAACATCAATTTTTTTATTATATTTGCAAAAACAATTCCAAATTTTTCATTCATCTTTTATTTTTTGGTAGATATGGCAAAGTATAACATTACAGAGAAAAAGGAAAAAGAGGCTGCCTACAGAAGCCTTGTCAGTCCGCGACTCATGGATGAGTTGAAGGAGAAAATTTTGGACATCATCCTTATTCAGAAGAAATATAAGGATAAGGAGTACTCTGCAAAGAAACTTGCTGAAGACCTGGGTACGAATACTCGTTATATCTCAGCTGTCGTGAATGTAAGATTTCACATGAATTATACGTCGTTTGTCAATAAATTCCGCATTGAAGAGGCCATGACGATTCTTGTTGACAAAAGGTACCAGGACTTGAACATGGAGGATATCAGCAATATGGTGGGCTTCTCCAACAGGCAGTCTTTCTATGCCTCATTCTTCAAGATCAACGGGATGACTCCCCGCGAATACAAGATGCGTCATTTTGCGCAGCATCCCTCTCTCAGGGAGTCAAGGAAGGAATCCCGGAAGTCAAAGCGCGTATCTTCGAATATTGGCTGAGACGATGACAGAGGATTTTCATTACGCTGGCGAGAGATTTGCCGACATTCAGATTTTGCGCTATCGCCTGAACCAGTTTGATTTATTGACATTACGCCAGAAACTCTATGTCTATTATCTCTCTGAGGCTACACTCTGGGGACGTGACATCACTTTTGACCAGATGGGCGAGAACAACCTCCAAGTAAGGCAACTCTTGGAGGTTGTTTATCAATTTGTCAAGAAAAGTGGATTGACCGACGATGAGAACTTTCATTATCTCAGCACTTATCTGAAGCGGGTGTGGTTTTCCAACGGTATCCATCATCATTATGGCGGAGAGAAGTTTGTGCCAGGCTTTTCTCCTGATTATTTGAGGGATATCATAAAGAAGTTGTCTCCCAACGACTTGCCTTTGAAAGAGGGGCAGACAGTGGAGGAAATGATGGCAGATGTCTTCCCTATCATCTTTGATCCGGCCATATTTCCTAAACGGACAAATAAGGCCGACGGTGCCGACCTCGTGAAGACTTCTGCGGTGAATTTTTATAAGAATGTCTCACAACAGGAAGTGGAGGACTTCTATGGAGCCCTCAAGGACAAATGTGACGTGGAGCCTCCCTCTTGGGGCCTCAACAGCCGGCTTGTGAAAGAGGACGGGGTGCTGAGAGAAGAGATATGGAAGATTGGCGGCAGTTACGACAAGGCATTGCGTAAAATCGCCTATTGGTTGGAGAAGGCCTCAGAGGTAGCGGAGAACGACGAGCAACGCTCAGTGATAGATTTGTTGCTGAAATTTTACTCCAGCGGTGATCTGCGTGATTTCGACCGTTACTCCATCAAGTGGGTGGGGAGCCATGAAGGCGACATTGATTTTATCAACGGATTTATTGAGGTCTATGACGACCCGCTGGCATTGAAGGCCACCTGGGAGGGCCTTGTGGAATACAAGGACTGGGAAGCGACGAAACGCACCCGTTGTATCAGTGACCATGCGCAATGGTTTGAAGACCATTCTCCTGTAGACCCACGCTTCAAAAAGAGAGAAGTGAAGGGTGTGGTGGCCAATGTGGTGAATGCCGCTATGCTTGGCGGAGAAGAATACCCCTCTACAGCCATTGGCATCAATTTGCCCAATGCCGATTGGATCAGGGCAAGATACGGGAGTAAGAGCGTGACCATTGGAAACCTGACGGAGGCATATAACAAAGCTGCTCATGGCAACGGTTTCAAGGAGGAGTTCGTGGCCGACGAGGATACTCTTGCGCTCATCGAAAAATATGGTGACCTCTGCGACGACCTGCACACCGACCTCCACGAATGTCTCGGTCATGGTAG
>ODAI012591538.1_pt1 | contig 14180 bp, 12 predicted proteins | sample 1539321 | NCBI WGS metagenome assembly ODAI01 (sample SAMN02144231, study PRJEB22623) | gut metagenome | biome: sheep rumen | host: Ovis aries | place: New Zealand
GCCATGAACTCGTCCATGGCATACATGCTGGCGGGATTGTAGGCAAGGGATGCCAGACCGGAGGTCCTGGCCCTTCCGTATCTGAGTCTGAATGCACCTTTGGCGCAGGGGTGTCCGAAGATGGGACGTCCGGCGACCATGTCCCTCAGGTATTTGGTGGCGGGTTCGACCTTCTTCTTGGTCTCGCCCTTGTCCCCGGTATCTACGGTCTTGTGGCGGTTGAGGTACTCCCCGATGAAGTCCCAGCCCTGGATCTTGAGCTTGTCTACGTGCTTCTTGAGCTTGGATGCCTTCAGGCACATACCCTCGGCGATGACGAGGCAGGCACCTCCCCTGACCTGGTTGGTCTCGATACGGGGCAGGTCCCTGAATCCTCCCAGTTCGACTTTCTCGGTACCCTCTCCGTCGACCATGACGGGGCACTCCGAGACGATTAGTTCGATATCGTCCGGTTCGGGCATGAACTGCAGGTTGGCGCACTGCTTGTACAGGGGGATCTCCTCCTGCATCCTTCCGATCTCCTCGGGAGTGGGCTTGTACCTGTCGATACCCATCTTCTGACGTACGACGTCGCAGATCAGGACGCTCATCGCCTGTCCGGTACCTCCGGACGCACGGATGGGTCCTGCGAAGACGAGATCGGCGAATTCGGTCCCGTCGTTGTTCGATCTGATGCGTGTGTAGGCGATTCCTTCGAGAGGTGCGACGAGGATACCCTCGGTGATGATGGCGAGTCCGATCCTGACCGCACGGTCGAGGGTCTTCTCCTTGCTCTCGGCAGGTTTGTTGGCGTATTCCTCCGCCACCTTCAGGGCGACGATCTCACGGTTCCCGTATTCGGCGGTGAGCCTGCGGATATCGTCCGCCAGGCCTTCGACGTGATAGTCCTCCAGGAGCTTCTCCACACGGGATGCGAGGTCCTCCGCACGGGGGATCTCCACGACCTCGGTCGGATCCTTTCCTTTCTTCCTGGCTTTCTCGGCGATCTGGTACAGGACCTCGGTGTCTGCATCGAGTTTCTTGAAGTACTCCTTCATCTCCTGACTGGTCGCCACTTCTGCCATGTTCACTCTTCCTCTAACGGGGCTTCCCTGGCCTTCTCTCTGAAGATCTTCCTCAGCATGGTGACCAGTTCCTCTTTGAACGCCTCCATGCCGTCGCCGCTGACCGTGGATATGTGCCAGACATCGTCATCTGTGGTCATGATATCGCATTTGCTCTGCACCACGATGATGGGTACGTCCGAGAAGTTGGTCCTGATGTTGTCGAGGAGCTTGTTCTGCACCTCGAGGCTGTATCCGCAGCTCTCGCTGGGATCCAGGATGAATATCATGATGTCGGTCAGATACCTGAGGGCGAGAACAGCCTGTTTCTCGATGTCGTTCCTGTCCTCGAAGGTACGGTCCAGGAGTCCGGGGGTGTCCACGATCTGGAATTTCCTCCATCCGTCCTCGATGTGACCGATGGTGATTCCCTTGGTGGTGAAGGGATATGATGCGATCTCAGGAGCGGCGGTGCTGATGTAGGTCACCAGACTGCTCTTTCCCACGTTCGGGAATCCTGCCACCACGGCGGTGGGGATGTTGGGGTCGATGGTGGGGAGTTCCCTGAATTTGTTCTTGGCATCCTGCAGGAACAGGAGGTCCTTGGAGATCTGCTTGATGTACGATCCGAGACGTCCGTAGAATCCCTTCTTGATGGAGTCGATTATCGCGGGGTCCTTCGTGCGCCTGACCTCTCTGAGCGATTGGTTCTTCAGCAGTTCCGTCCTGCCGGCCGCCCAGTTGAGCGCTCCCAGCGCCTTCTTGTAGCGGTCGATTCCGATTACCAGGTTAACAAGCTCGGGGAAGAAGTCATCCTGCTTCTCCATTCTCGGGAATTTCTGGATGTAGCCGACGAGAGTCGTCTCGACTATGTCGCCCGAGGCCGTGATCCTGGCGAGGGTGGTCTTCTTCTTGGTGTCCAAGGAGTCGCTGCCCTTTTTGGATATCTTGGCGGCCCTGCGGAATGCCTTGTCCATGAGTTCCTCTGCTGTGAGGACTGTCGGTATAGTTGATTTCATTCCGGCCATAGGCTCTCTATCGTAATCGCGTTATTAAGGTTATTCGTGGGTGCGCGCCCGCGCGCTCATACTGTCGTGAATGACATGCTCAGCAGCCAGTAGTCGTAGGTCATGTTCTTCTTCATGCCCAGTGCCTTGGGGATGAGCTCGTAGGGGCAGTTGGTGATGCCGATACGGGCCTTCACCTTCGGGGTGCCGAGGTCATGACCCAGCAGTCCTCCGACGGCGGCGATGTTGGATGCAATGTCTACTCCCAGCAGCACCTTCCCTCCGAATTCCTTATCGCCCTTGAGCATCTCGGGCAGCTTGATTCCTCCGTATACGGTGACCCCCAGGTAGACATCCTCGTACAGCACCTTCCCCAGGTCGATGTTGTATGGGTCCCCGATACCCAGCAGCAGCGCCTCTATCTTTCCAAGGAGGAACTTCAGGATATCTCCGACTAATTCCTTATCGGCGGCGAGGTATGCTTTGAATCCGGTGCGGTTGGCCGAGACCAGATCCGTGAATTCCACCGATACGTAGGCGGAGCCCTCGACCATGCAGGAGGAGAGACGGTTGATGCCGTCGTCGACCGCATACCTGACAGTCCTGGTTATGAGTTCCCCGAGGGCCTCCGGGGAATAGACGTGCCTCATCTCCGTCATGGCCTTCACGGCCGCTCTCTTGATGATATCGATGGCCACGTTCCTCAGGATGCCGTCGGTACCAAGGAGACCGCCTTTGTTGGCCCCGTCCTCGGTGCCTTCCATGAGCGACCATTCCGTCGAACCGTCCATGGCACGCTGACATGTAGCACTGTCGTTGCGGCTGTCCGACATGGTGGCCGAACGGTCTATCTCTTCCCCGTCTGGGTCTTTCAGTATCAGGTACTCCTTGGAATTCACCAGGAAGGTCCCGGGGAAGTAGATGACCGTCCTCCCGCCGGGGGCCAATTCGACATCCTTGATGATGAAGACCTTCTTTTTGGAGGTGGTGATAGTCCAATCGTTCAGGTCCACCGGGGAACCGGTGAGGTTGAGGATCTCCGCCCATTCGCGGTCCTTGTCGGTCCCCTCGGGGTTGGGTTCGAACTCGTTGATCAGTATGCCGCTGATCAGCGGGAAGTCGTACTTCAGGGAGAGTCCCGCGTCGAGCGCTATCTTCGTTCCGGCGATGGGGGAGGGGATGTTGGAGAGGATGGTCTCTATCCCGGGGAAATCCGAGAGTGCGATGCCGATCTCGTTGTACTGTACCGCCTCCGGCAGGACTGCATCGATCCTGACGCCCTTGACCGTGCCGGTCAGGGTCATGAGGTTCTTGTTCACTGCCATGGTCGGATCGACCGTGGCTGACAGATCCCAATCGCTGCCCTTCAGACTGAAGCCTCCCGTGATGCAGGGAATTTTCTTGTCTTCGCCCTTGGTCTTCACGTTGAGGAAGGCATTCACATCGACACCGCTGACATTGCCGGAGAACTCCGCCTTCACCAGGTATTTGGTGTAATTCTCGAGGGTCTTCAGGTTGAATGTGAATTTCAGCGTGAAACCCATGTAGGTGAATCCCACGATCTGACTCACCGCCGATATGTCGACGATCGCCTGGGCGCCGTCGATGAGCGACAGCAGCGCATCGCAGAACACCATTGTCAGCACATTCGATACGTAGTCCGTCAGTCTTTCGAGCGGTCCGAAGATCCTGTCGTAGACCTTCTCGATGATCTCGTTGACATATTGAGAGACGGTCATGATGGCCTCGGACAGTACACCCATCAGGTCCTCAGCCATGGAGAGCAGTTCCCTGAGGGGCTCCAGAAGCGGTTCCAGTGCCTTCAGGAGCAGATCGTAGAGGTCGCGCAGGATGTCGGTGCTCGCAGGATAATCCACTCCGTACAGACCCCAGCCCGAGACCACCGCCACGTCTATGCTGATGCTTACATCGATAATCTCCGTGTAGACGGAGTCGGACATTCCGAGGGCCTGCATCAATGTGCCAGCAGATGATACCTTGACGCGGAGCTTGTCCTCCAGAGTCACAGGGAACACAGTGCAGAACGGGGCGTCGCGGCTCTCGTCGAAACCGGTGAAGTGGGTGCTGCGTCCGTTGGCGAATCCCACGGAGACGGAAGGGGAGGAGGATACCTCCGCAGTCAGACGTTCGGAGTAGGTGCGGTCCCCGGAAGTCAGCGCGAAATCCCTATCGTATCCGATATCCGTGGGCAGTGCCTCAGGGTTGATGCCCATGTTGGTCCTAAACTCCTCACACATACCCAGAGCCACTTTGCGTATGTCTGCGGTGCAGTCCAATGCGAAGAATCCTGCCGAGAGCATGCCGATGCAGGCCTTGCGGATGACCGTGTTCCCGGACTCCTCCTTCTCCCTGAGAGCAGACAGGACACCCATGAGGGAATCCACCTCCGCCCTGTATTCGGTGTAGATGCGGTCGTTGCGACTATCTAGGAAAGAATCCGAGATGAGCGACTCTGCATCGGCACGTGTAAGCGAATACCCAGGCTCCGAGAAATCTTCGATAACCCTGTCGATGATCTTGTCCCTCACCATCGTCTCGAAGCACCCTCTGCTGTAGGTGAAGAGTGAGTCCTTGTGGCTGTCGATGTCTGTGTAAATGGCTGAGTAGAACTGGTCCGGGACCCTGCCCGATTCCATCATCCCGCGGGCCACGTTCTCGAAGGATTCGGTATTCCCCCTGAGGGCGGCCTCCACTGCATCGGTCAGGGTGTCCGCGAAGGATTCCTGCTCGCTGACGCTCAGGGTCACGGTCCCCATACCCTTGCCGTTGGCCACCTTGACGATGGCGCTGTTGACGATCCCGGCGATCCATTCCCTGAGCGCGTTGGTGTTGCTGCGGTAATTGCTCTTGAACTTGCTGATAACGTCGGAACCGTAGAGGTCTACGGTCGGATAAGGTACCGTATATCCCACTTCGCTGCCGGACGGTCCGACGACGGTGAACGTGAAGCTCTGCCCCGTGCGGAGACCGGTATAGGTGTCGCCTATGACCGACTTGAGATACGGTTCAGCGGAGAAATTGTTGCGGCCGGTGACGAACGATGTGAAGGAGTCCCAGGCGTTCTTCAGAGTGTCCGAGATGTACTCGCATACGTTCAGCAGGGAATTGCCCAGGAAATAATCGAACCATTTTCCGATGATGCCGTCCATCTCGGAGTACAGTGCCTGTGCATACACCGAGTTGAGGTCGATCTCCAGCTTCCCATCGGGGGCGGCCAGTCTGGAGGCCAGGTCCACCATGCCGACGGTCTTCCCGTCGCTGTCCCTGAAGTAGATGCAGCTGAGGGCGGCGAGGGCGCTGCGGTAGGCCTTCTCCACATCATCCTCGGTGATGATCGACTCGGTACCCTTATCGCCGTACCTGGAGAAAGCGCCGTAGCCGTTGATCACCCTGTATTGTGCCAGAGAGGTCAGCTGATAATCCATCATTTGTGAGAGGAGGGTCCCGTCGCCCGATACAGCGTTCTCGAAGAGCGAACCCATCTCGGCCGTCAGCGGGAGGGCGCAGCTCCCGTCGGTGGAGAACGGGATGACCTTGGTGTCCTTCCCCGCATCCGACTCGAACACCGCTGTGAGAGTTCCTGAGGCCCGGAGGAAGGACGGGATGTAGCCTTCGGCGGTCTGCCCCTCCGCCCGGAGCTTCTCCACGTTCAGATCGAGGGAGTAATCGGTCATGGTGACGGTGATGCCTCTGCAGAGCATCGGGAACTGCAGTTCCAGCCATCTGCAGGCGGTACTGCGGAATGCGTTCCCGCGTTCGTCGAGGGAACCGCCGGAGGGCGATACGCACGCGTCGAAGAGCATCCTCCCCATCTCGGTCTCGACGGAGGTCCTGATCTCCTCCGCGGAGATCTCATGCGAGGAGAGGTTTTCGATACCGCGTTCGCCCTCTTCCTCGGTCTGTCTGACGGAGGCCGCCGCCGCGCAGTATGCGGAGGATACCACCAGCAGGGTTACCGCAATGACAGCGAACGGCATGCTGCCAGACCGTGTTCTTCTGTTTTTTCCGAAGGCACTGTGATTCATGACCGTTCTTTCTGCGAAAGCGCATAATAAAGCACGGATTACAGTTAGTCAGTTAGTCCCCTGGGCCTGCTTCTCCTATATATTATATAGGGCAAAGTTTTTCCAGAGAACATGTGCGCTACGGTTAAACCTTATTCGGCGGCAGTCGGTCTTCCCAAAAAGACCACTTCTCTCTGCCCCGAGTGCAGCAAGGCTATCGAGGCAACGATTTTCGAGAAAGACGGAAAGGTCTTCATGGAGAAGAAATGCCCCGAGCACGGAATATTCAAGGACATCTACTGGTCCGACGCGAAGAAGTACCTCCAGGCCGAGAAGTTCGCCAAGGACGGAACCGGACTCTTCAACTCCATGGACGAGACCCTCAAAGAGGGCGAGAACGTCCACGTCTTCGTCGACGGCCATAGGCTCGACATGATGTCCCCCACCGCCCTCGCAAACCTCGATCTCACCAACAGATGCAACATGAAATGTCCCATCTGTTTCGCCAACGCAATGGACTGCGGATACGTGTACGAGCCCGATTTCGACACCGTCTGCAAGATGATGGACGCTCTCCGCAACGAGAAGCCCATCGCCTGTACCGCTATCCAGTTCTCCGGAGGAGAGCCCACTGTCTACCCCAAGCTGGTAGAGGTCATCGCCGCCGCCAAGGAGAAGAAGTTCGCTCAGGTACAGATCGCTACCAACGGTATCGTATTCTCCAAGAACTACGAGAAGCTCAAGGAGTGCGCACAGGCCGGACTCAACACCATCTACCTCCAGTTCGACGGACTCGAGGACGACATCTACATGAGGTCCAGGGGAAGGAAGATGATGTCCGTGAAAGAGGGCGTCATCGAGAACTGCAGGAAGCTCAGGCAGGAGACCGGACACAGCCCCTCCATCGTTCTTGTGGTCACCACCGTCATGGGACTCAACGACCACGAGATCGGAGACATCCTGAAATTCGCCATCAAGAACAGGGACGTTGTCAGAGGAGTCAACTACCAGCCTGTTGCATTCACCGGAAGGGTCACCAACGAAGAGGTCTCCCAGGGAAGGATCACCCTTACCGACGTCGCCAAGCGCATCTGTGAGGACACCGGATACACCACCATGGACGACTGGTACCCCGTACCCACCGTGGCCGGAATCTCCAACTACGCATCCATCATCCTGGGTCAGAACAAGATCACCTTCCCGACCCACCCCCACTGCGGTCTCGCGACCTACTTCTTCATCTCCGAGGACGGCAGCAAGGTCATCCCCCTCCCCTCCTTCATGAAGGTCGAGGAGTTCGTCAAGGGTCTTGACGAGATCGCAGCCATCGCCGAGAAGAAGAAGTTCAAGAAGCTCACCGCACTTAAGGTCAGGAAGCTCCTGCTCCAGTGCCTCATCGAGGAGAAGATGCCTGAGGGACTCACCAAGAACGGTCTCATCAGCACCCTGCTCGGTATCATGAGCAAGAAGTCCAAGGACACCCTTGCCGGATTCTCCTGGGGAATGATGTACGTCGGTGCCATGCACTTCCAGGACCACTACAACTACGACTTCGAGAGGGTCAAGCGCTGTTCCATCCACTACGTGACCCCCGACTGCAGGATCATCCCCTTCTGCGCATACAACAGCGGTATCGAGCTCCGTCAGGAGGTCGAGAAGAAGTTCTCCATCTCACTCTCCGAGTGGAAGGAGAAGAACAAGGCTGAGTATGACCAGACCGTCGGAGAGATCAAGAAAAACTACCCCATCGTCCCCAAGGACGAGGAAGAAGCTCCCAAGGAGTGAACGACATGATAGTAAACGAATCGAAATGCCTTCACTGCGGAGGATGCGTGGGTTCCTGCCCTCACAACGCCATCTTCCTCAACGACTATGTACTCCAGTTCAGCGACAAGTGCACCAAGTGCGGAATCTGCGTCGGGCTCTGCCCCGTGCAGGCCCTCTCTCTTGAACCCAAGGAGGCTAAGCAATGAAGACCGAGATCGTCAACGGTGTCAAGAGGATCACCTGTCAGATCCTGATTGTCGGAGGAGGACCCGCCGGAGGAATGGCCGCCAAATGGTGTGCCAAGGGCGGACTCGACACCCTTCTCATCGAGAAGAAGGCCGAGGTCGGAGCACCCCTCAGGTGCGCCGAGGGAGTCTCCAAATCCTGGCTCGACGAGGTCGGAATCACCCCCGACCCCACCTGGATCAGGGGAGACATGAAGGGAGCAATCCTCAAATCCCCCGACAGGACCACTTTCCAGCTCGACGAATCCAAAGCAGGTGCCGAGGTCGGATACGTCCTCGAGAGGCACCTCTTCGACAAGGCCCTCGTCAGGGACGGAATCGCCGCCGGTGCCAAGGTCATGATGAGGACCTCCGCCACCGACGTCATCCGCAACGAGGCCGGCAAGATCATCGGAGTCAAGGCCATCGAGTACGGAGAACCCATCGAGATCTACTGCGACTGTATCGTCGGAGCCGACGGATACGAGTCCCAGATCGGAAGGTGGGCCGGAATCGACACCAAGCTCAAGCTCAGCGATATCGACTCCTGCATCCAGTACAGGATGGTCAACGCCGATGTCGCACCCGACTATTGCGAGTTCATCATCGGATCCGAGGCACCCGGAGGATACATCTGGATCTTCCCCAAGGGCAACGGAGTCGCCAACGTCGGTATCGGAGTCATCGGAACCGAGGCCAAGAAGAGGCCCGGACTCGCCAAATAGTGTCTCGACGAATTCATCGCCAAGGACAGCAGGTTCGACAAGTCCTGTGCTGTCGAGGTCATGGGTGGATTCGTATCGACCTGTCCCGGACTCGAGGACGGTGCAATCGCTGACAACATCCTCCTGGTTGGAGATGCCGCAAGGATCATCGACCCCATCACCGGAGGAGGTATCTGCCACGCATGCAGGACCGGAATGTACGCAGGAAAGGTCCTGACCGAGTGCGCCAAGACCGGCGACTACTCCAAAGAGGCCCTCAAGCCCTACGAGAAGATGTGGCGCGACAGGATGGAGGACAAGCTCTACAGGAACTGGTGGGCCAAGGAGAGGCTCGCCACCCTGGACGACGAGACCATCAACAAGCTGATGAAGCTCATCTCCACCGCCGACATCAAGAACGTCACCGTCTACAACCTTCTCAAGGCCATCAAGGAGAAGTTCCCCAAGGTCGTGGAAGGCTTCGAAGACCTGATCTGAAACCCTATCCAAGGGGCCCTCCGGGGCCCCGTACCCTTTTTATCACACTTTCCCCTACCGCCGGCTGAAGGGATGCTTTTTGGCTACAAAGAAGAAAATCGTCAAAGCGCAGGGCGATAGCGGATTCCTCATGTCTTTCGCGGGAGGACTCATCTGCACCCTGCTTCTGGTCGTTGCCGTACCGATCATCAGTAACATCATCATCCAGCCCATAGTCGTGGACCTCATCGGTGACACCGCTATCGCATCGCTGTCCTCCGGAACCCTCGTCACCATCGTGATGTTCATCGTCTGGGTCATATTCTCCATGGTCTTCGGCGGAAGCGCCATCTTCAAGCGCTTCGGAATCATCGGAGTCATCGCATTGATCGCCGCATACTACCTCCTCGGAAGGCTCATGGATGCGGTGATCCCTGTCGCGGTGATCATCTTGATGATTATCTGGTCCTATCACAAGGCCAGGAAATGAAACTTCAGCGGGGTTTTTCCCCGTATCCTTTTTTTAAAAAAAATCAACGTCTGGGTCACTTGGATTTCTTGACGTCTACCTGCACTCCTGGGACACCGGTGTTGACGATGTACGGGGTGCCTCCGTGCAGTGTGATGGCCCTTGCTACCTTGTCGGGATGGTCGGTCAGAGCGATTATGCATCCTCCTCCGCCCGAACCGGTGAGCTTGGCACCGTAGGAGTAAGGCAGGGAGCATTCCACCAGTTTGTTGAGTTGAGGGCAGGACACTCCGAGGATGGACAGGAGCTTGTGGTTCTTGGTCATGAGGGAGCCGAGACCCACCCGGTCGTCCTGTTTCATACGCTCCATTCCCTCCAGAGTAATGTTGGCGATCTCGTCGACGATTTCCGCCGCAAAGGTGTTGCTGGCTCTGTACTTGCGGACCTTCTCCACCAGGGGTCCGGTGGGTGCCCTGATCCCGGTGTTGCCGATGACGAAGGTCATCTTGGGCACGTGTACGCGGGACACGTCCCAGGCATGTTCTCCCTTCTCGATCCTCCAGAGGAAGTCCTCCTGTTTGTAGGGGATGTTGAGGGCGATACCGCCTCCGTTGGTGGATGCGGAGGTATCCATGGGGCTTCCCCTGCCCTGGGCGAAGTATTCCGCCTCATATGCCTCCTTGGCGATGGTCGTCTTATCTGTCGGTAGACCCTTCAGTTTGCGGAGAGCCGCCGAATATGCGACCGACAGTGCCGCGGAGGAACCCAGGCCGGATCCCGAAGGGACCCTGTCCCCGATGTAGATGGAGAGCGGGTCGTCACCGTGCTGTTCGGAGATGTACCTCATGTGGGGGCTCATGTTGAAGCTGTTGGCGGGAGCGTTGTTGACCCTGAACTCCTTGCTGAAGTGGGCCTGCATGCTGAACCTCATGTCCATGGCCAAAGCTATGGCCGGTTTCCCGTAAACGACTGCATGTTCGCCCAATACCACGAACTTGCCCGGTGCGGAGGCGGTGACGGTTATCATTCCAATCCGTATTTTCTGAGTGTTTCCCTGATGGCGTCCTTGGGAGTCCTCTTGTCGAGGAGAGGCTGGGGGATATCCCACCATGCGTCCTCCGCATCGGACAGGACCCTGAGGTATTCCTCATCGTCCTGGTACTTCTCGCGGTCGATGGTCTGGAGCGCCTTCTGCTGTTCTCCGAGGAGGTCCACCTTGTACCTGAGGTTCGTAAGTGCCAGAGCGATGAACATGTCGAGTCCGGACATGACCTCGGGAGCCACTCCGGGCTCCTGCGAATCGCCGAGCATGTCGAGGAGCCCTCCGCAGGTGAGCTTGAAGATCATCTGCATCTTGGCCTCCTCGTTGGGGAGGTCCATCTCCTTGAGCTTGAGCATGAGGTTGTCGTACCACAGGTCCTTCAGTGCGCTGACACGCATGGGGTTCTTGCCGTACACGTATTCGAAAGCCTCTTCTTCCTCGCTCTTCTCGGGCTCGTCGTCCTCGCCTCCGAAGAGACGTGCGTTGGGATCGTCGAATTCGCTCATATCCTTCCTCCTCTGATTTTCCTGACGGTGTCGGCCAGTATGTCCATTCCCTTGTCGATCTTCTCCTCGCTGGCCGCATAGGAGAACCTGAGGTGTTTCTCGCCGAAGGTTCCGAATGCGGAACCGGGAGTGCAGATGAGTCCTGCCTTCACGAGTTCGTTGGCGAGTTCCTGCGACGGCATATCCATGTCGTAGGACGGGAAGGCGTAGAACGCTCCCCTGGGCGGGATGAGGATCATGCCCTCGATCTCGTTGATTCTCTTGGTGATGAGGTCGCGCCTGGCCTTGTAGACCTTCCTGGCATTCTCGATGTAGGGGTCGATGCTGGGCAGTGCTCCGAGCACTCCGTACATACCGGGCATGCTGGGACTTGCGCATACATGGTACTGCATCTTGATGAGGGCGTCCATGCACTCCTCGTTGGCCATGGCGAATCCCAGCCTCCAGCCGGTGACAGCCATCATCTTGGAGAATCCGCCGGCCACTATGGCCCTGTCGAGATAGGGAAGGAAGGAGCTGTGCTTTCCTTCGTAGATGAACGAATCATAGACCTCATCGGAGAGAATCATGATGCCCTTGTCCTTCGCGATATCGGCCAGGGCATTGCGGTTCTCCTCAGAGAGGACGCCTCCGGTGGGGTTCGCGGGGTTGTTGATCACGATCATCTTGGTCTTCGAGGTGATCTTCGACTGGATGTAATCGATGTCGGGCTGGAAATCCCCCTCGGTGAGTTTGTACTCCACGGGGACTCCGCCTGCGAGCTTGGCATGCGGTGCGTAGATGACGAATCCCGGGCTGGGCACGAGGACCTCGTCCCCGGGGTCTACGAACGCCTGCGAGATCTCGAGAAGGGCGGTGGAGCCGCTGGGGGTGATGATGACGTTCTTTCCCTTCAGTTCGGGATTGTAACGGCTGTACCTCTCTGCGACCGCGTCTCTGAGTTCGGGGATACCTGCGGTGGGGGAGTATTTGTTCTTGCCCTCCTCGGCGGCTTTAGCCATCGCTTTGATGGCTTCTGCCGGGGGCTCGAGGTCGGGCTCTCCCAGACCGAGGTTGATGGAATCTGGTTTGGCAAGGTCGAACATCTTCCTGATCCCGGACATCGGGACGGATTGCAGTCTGTCGGACACCTTCATGCCTTTGTTCATACGGGCGTATGTTTGACTGCATTTATATGAATAATGTCTTGCGTCGGTTTGGATATATAACTGAGTGAGCATATACGCCCCCATGGAATATTCACCTGCGCTCATCAGGATTGTCATAATCGTGGTCGGTTTGGTCCTGGCGATAGTGGGTATGCTGAGTTATACGGAGCTCATCGCTCTGTCCCTTCCGCGTGCGGTCATGTTCGTGGGATGGGGACTCATCATCGCAGGACTGGTCTCGGGTTACTTCTGGGATGACTATGAAGTGCCTGCGGATGACGAAGAGTCGGAGGCGGACTGATGGGAAAGCATCTCACGGCCGCCATGCTCTACTACATGTTCGATTCGGCCAATATGCACAGGTGGAACGATCACTACCGCACCATCGATCTCACGGAGCTCGACAAACAGGCTCACAAAGCGGCCATCGCATGGTATCTCGGCAAATGCGAGGAGAGGGCAGGCAATACCGTTGACTGGAGGACACTCATCGAGCATCAGTTGTTCGCCTTCATCCACCGTATCGCCATCACCGACCTGAAGCCCCCGGTATACTACGAGCTCATCAAGAAAGAGGATAACCGCAGGGCCATCAATGAATACGCATACAGTGTGTTCCAGGACCTGGTCCCCCAGATGGACGAAGGATTCAGAGAGAGGTTCAGGGAGTACATCTGCGAGGGCAGCAATCTCAGGGAGGATTACATCCTGGGTGCCGCCCATTACCTGGCGACCAGGTACGAGTTCGACCTCATCAAGGATGTGAACGCGTCCGTCATCGATATCGAGGAGACCCGCGAAGAGATCGAGGGGCAGGTGGAGAGCCACCGCGAGCACAATCTCGCAGGATTGGTGCTGCCTCCCGAGGAGGACCGCAAGTTCCAGGATTTCATCAAACTCGTAGGACAGCTGAGGTGTCAGCAGAGGTGGGCGAGGACTCCCCGCGAACCCAAGACAACCGTGCTGGGTCATTGTATCTTCGTGGCTAACAGCGTATTCCTGAACGATCTCGACAGGGGTGGTGTGAGCGATCACGAGATCTACAACGACTTCTACAGCGGTCTGTTCCACGACCTCCCCGAGGTGCTCACGAAGGACGTCATCACGCCCGTGAAGACCAGTTCGCAGGACCTTACCGACAGCCTCGGCGACATCGAGGTCATGATGTTCAACAAGAAGGTTATCCCCCTGCTCCTGGACGGCCATTGGGTCGGAGAGCTGGGCAACATGGCTCTCCGTCCGTTCGAACCCGTGAAGGGCCTGGAAAGGGATTACGAGGCCGTCAAGGCATGCGACCTCATGGCGGCATGGATCGAAGCATATGTCTCCATACAGTACGGTGTATCCTCCAAGATCCTCCGCGATGCGAAGGTCCAGACCGGTTACAAGCTCATGACCGACAGGAAGGGCGCCCGTATCGGCGCTTCGCAAATCCTGGCAGATTTCGAAAAGATGACCATCTGAGGTCCGGGAGAAATCCCCGGACCCCAGGTTTACTGTTTATCTCAGAAGGTTTTCTTCTTCTCGGGGGGCACGATCTTCTCCTGCCCGCCCATGTAAGGCCTGAGGACCTCAGGGATGGTGACGCTTCCGTCAGCATTCTGATAGTTCTCTAGGATGGCGACCATGGTCCTGGGAAGGGCCATTCCGGATCCGTTGAGGGTGTGGACGAACTCGCTCTTGAGGTGAGGTTCGGGCCTGTACTTGATCCTGGCGCGCCTGGCCTGGAAGTCGAGGAAGTTGGAGCAGGAGGAGGCCTCGAGCCACC
>ODAI011496489.1_pt1 | contig 14179 bp, 9 predicted proteins | sample 1539321 | NCBI WGS metagenome assembly ODAI01 (sample SAMN02144231, study PRJEB22623) | gut metagenome | biome: sheep rumen | host: Ovis aries | place: New Zealand
CGGGAGAACCTGGTCGATATAGCGGCGGAAGATCGGGTTCAGTGTCATCAGGACGACTTCGTCCGGCCGCAGGGTGTCGCGCTGACGGTAGAAGAGCCAGGCGATGCGCTGCAGCAGGACACTGGTCTTGCCGCTGCCTGCGATGCCGTTGACCAGCAGAACCGGGACGTTCTCATGCCGGACGACCCTGTTCTGTTCCTTCTGGATCGTCGCCGTGATCGCCTGCATTTTGTCGCTTCTCTGGCGGGTGAGGGACCGGATGAGGAGAGGATCCTCAATCGCGATCTGCGTGTCAAAAAAGGCATGCAGGTGATTTTCCGACAGCTCGTACTGACGGCGCAGCAGGAGGTCGACATCGATCCGCCGGCCTTCCACCGTGTAGAAAGTCTTTCCGTTGTCCTGGTTGTAGTAGGTCTCAGCGACGGGAGAGCGCCAGTCGATTACCAGGGGCTCCAGGGCGTCTTCCGAGATACCGGTGCTGCCGATGTAATATTCCTCCGGGTCCTCGTCGGGCTCGTACTGCAGCTGTACCTTGGCGAAATAGGGAGCCTTCAGGAGACGCTTTACCCTGCCGAGCTTCTCGTCGGAGGTATCCCGGTCGATATTGTATTGATCGATGGCGTGATTCATGACCTCGAACTCGATGTAAGTCTCCATGGAGTCCGAATCCCCGTCGAAATTGAGTGCGAGATTTTCCCGGATGTCAAGCTTCTCCGCCGCGGCCTTTTCGGCGATCGAGGAGATCTTCTGCTCCAGATCCCTTTCCATCTTTTTCAGCCTGTCGTAGGTGTCCTGCAGATGAGCCTGCTCCTCCGCGAATATTTTATCCTGCTCTGTAGTATTCATATCCAATAAAGTGCCTCCTGCACCGTGTTTTTTGTTTTGACCGCCGGGGATCCGCGGACGGATCCGGAAGCGGTTATGAAGGTATTATAACGGAGTTGAAGAGGAATGTCCAAAACTGTCTGGAAGAGACAGTTCAGGTAATATTTGAGAAGACAAGGCCGGAAAGGCTCCGGGAATGTGTGACTTTGGGCAGATTTGGCTTCTGTTCCCGGCCCTCTGTATGAAAAGAGGTAAAAAAGACGGAGCTGCAGGAAGGAAAATCGAAAAAAGAACGAGAAAAAACAACGACAAAAATGGAAAAAAGAATAGCAGGATTGTATATGTTCCGGAGAGGAAAACAGTGGTAAAATGCCTGGTATGTTTTGTACAATAGATAAATAATCAAAGAAATGATCAAGCCTAATCAAATCAGGGCATATAATATCAAAAAAGGGATAATAGTAATCAAAGCAGGATATAGCGTAATCCGATCAGGGGATAAAGGGATCAAAGCAGGAAACCGGAGGTGATCCGGCAGGGACCGCATTTCCGGCTGACAGGAGGATGATTGTGGGGGAGAAAAGAGAGACATTTTTCACACAGGACCGGGCCTTTTACAGGTCGCTGTTTTCGATTTTTGTCATGGTGGCACTGCAGAACCTGGTGGCTTACAGTGTCAACATGATTGACAATGTCATGATGGGCAGCTATTCCCAGACTTCGCTTTCAGGAGCTGCCACGGTGAACCAGATCTTTTTCCTGGTGCAGCAGCTGGCGATCACGGTCTGTGACTCGCTCATCATCCTGGCCTCCCAGTATTACGGCCAGGGGAGGATGTCGCCGGTGCGGAAGATCACAGGGCTTGCCCTTAAACTGGGGCTGGGCATCGGCCTGTTCTTTTCCGCCGCATGCGCCCTGTTTCCGACCAGGATTCTGGGCTTTTTCACCAGGGATACGGCGATCGTCGAACAGGGGACCAGATATATGCAGATCATACTGTTCACATTCCCGCTGTTTATCCTCACTAATGTGCTGATGGCAGCCCTGCGCTGCGTCGGAACCGTGAAGATTTCTTTTTATATCTCGGTGGTGTCGCTCTTTATCAACACGGGGATCAACTACACGCTGATCTTCGGTCATTTCGGCTTCCCGGAAATGGGGATCAGGGGTGCCGCGATCGGCACACTGACTGCGAGGCTGGTGGAATTCCTGATCGTTTTTATCTATGTGCGGTTCAGGGACAGGAAGCTGGAGCTCTTTTCGGAGCCTTTTCTCTCGAGCGGACGCCGGCTGGCGGGTGATTTTTTCAAAGTGGCCGTGCCGGTCATCATCATGGGCATGATCTGGGCCATTTCGGTTCCGCTGCAGACGGCGATCCTGGGCCATCTGCCCGGGGCGGACGCCTCCGACGCGATCGCCGCAAATTCGGTCGCCATGACTTTTTATCAGTATCTGAAAGTGGTCGTGAGCGCCATGGCCTCCGCCTCCGCGGTTGTGATGGGACAGTCCGTCGGCAGAGGGGATATGCGGAGGATCCGCTCCGATGCCCGCACCCTGTCGGTGGTCGACGTGGGAATCGGTCTGGTCCTTGCGTTTTTCCTGTTTGTCCTGCGCACGCCTCTTCTGTCCCACTACAGCCTCACACCTAATGCACTGCGCCTGGCGGACCAGATCATCATAATCCTCTGCTTCGTCATGGTCGGCATGTCCTACCAGATGCCGGTCTGCAACGGTGTCCTGAGGGGCAGCGGAGACACGACCTTTACCATGTGGCTCAATATTATCAGCATCTGGGGAGTCGTCATGCCCCTGTCCCTCCTGACAGCATTCGTGTGGAAACTGCCGGTCCCCCTGGTGGTCCTGGCTATTCAGTCCGACCAGATCTTCAAGGGACTTCCTGTCTTCCTGCGCGTGCGCAGCGGCAAATGGATCAAGCACCTGACCAGGGATGAAGCTTAAGGCATGTGCCGGATCAGCTGGATCGGAAAAGAAAGAAAAACCGGACGCCGCTGTAAGGAATCCGCGGACGGACATTGGACAGAGACCTGTAAACGACAGGGAATCGGGGAGACAATTACTATGCTGACTTTGGTGATCGGAGGTTCTGGAAGCGGAAAAAGCGTCTATGCCGAGCGGCTGGCAGCTTCTTTTCCCGGGAAAAAGGTCTATCTCGCGACAATGGAACCCTTTGACGATGAGTGCAGGGCCAGGATCCGCCGTCACAGGGACCAGCGAAAGACGATCGGATTTGAGACGGTCGAATGCTATACAAATCTCGCGGGGGCGGATATTCCGGCGGGAGCCTGCGTGCTGCTGGAGGATCTGTCCAACCTGCTGGCCAACGAGATGTTCAGTCCCGAAGGGGGAGGAATCGGGCAGGCGAGGCGGGGCCTTGCCGCAGTGGAGGCGGCCTGCGGACATCTGATCGTCGTGACCAACGAAGTTTTCTCGGGAGGAGACCGCTATGAGGGAGAGACAGTGCAGTTTATGAAAAACCTGGCTGTCCTCAACCGTGAGCTGGCAGCCCGGGCACAGAGTGCTGTGGAAGTGGTGAGCACGATTCCGGTAGAATTGAAAAAAGAGTATTTCACAGCACCGGACGGGGCGGAAAAGAAAGCTGCCGACAGAGGCCTGTGCCCCGAGAAGAAAAAGGCAGCTGCCGACAGAGGCCTGTGCCCCGAGAAGGAAGAGGCAGCTGCTGACAGAGGTCTGTGCCCGGAAAAGAAAAAGGCAGCTGCCGCCGCGGATTCCTCTTTTAAAAAGAAAGAGGCAGAGGAGCCGGCTTCCGGCAGAGAAAGGAAACAGATGATTTTCGTGACAGGCCCCGCGTTTTCGGGGAAACAGGAGTATATACAGAGGGCTCTGGGGCTGGACGATAAAGCCTTTGCCGAATGCGCCGTGCGAGATGTCCAGGACCTTGCCTTGAGCAAAGATCCGGACGAACTGGCGGACCGGCTGGCGGAAAAGAGAATCGTCATTGCGACAGAAATAGGGGGAGGTATCGTCCCCGCGGATCCTGAGGAGAGGGAAAAGCGCGAGGCGGCGGGCAGACTGGCCTGCAGACTCGCTGAGCGGGCGGATACAGTGATCAGGGTATGCTGCGGCCTGCCGCAGGTCCTGAAGGGAAACCTGCAGAAGAAGCAGAAGAATATGAAATGACACCTTTTGCATGTATAATATACATGTACTGTTTTATGGGAACAGATTTGATCTTCCGGCCTGCCTCTTGAGCAGGCCTTTTTTATGTTTTGCCCCGTCTTCCCGCGGCCGGGAAAACATCCTCACCGGGCTGTGTCCGGCTTCCCCGTGTTTTCCTGAAGGCAAGAAGTATCGGGAATTCCTCAAGGGGTTCCTGAACGAGGGGTTCCTGAAGGCAAGGTCCCTGTTTCAATGGGGACACTTTTTATGGTATAATAAATTACTTACCTTAAATGTCTGTGCATCAAAGCCGGCTGCACAGTGAAGCTGTAAGCGGATCGAATCTGTCTGTGCATCAAAGCCGGCTGAACAGTGAAGAAGACCGGGTAATCAAAATGATTGAGTACTGAAAATGATTGTGTTCTGAAAAAGAAGAGGTGCCCTATGATAAAAATTGTTGCAAAGAAGCTTGTTAAAGAAGGAAAGGTTCAGGAGTTTAAGGAAATCGTCGGAGAACTTGTGGAAAAATCCCTCGCAGAGGAAGGCAATGTCTTTTATTCGATCAATGTGAGCACTAAGAATCCCAGGATGCTGGCTTTTATTGAATGCTGGAGAGATCAGGAAGCGCTGGACATCCACAATGCGACCGAGCATTTCCAGCGGATCGTTCCTGCCATTAACGAATTGTGCGAAGAATCTTCCGCGGAATTTTTCACAGACCTTTGATCAACCCTGCATAGAATGGCAGAATCGGAATGAAAAATAAGAATAGCAAAAAGAATACCTCCAGACGGGGGTCAAAGACCCGGACGGCATCGGGATCCTCCGCTGTAAAGAAGCGGAATACAGAACGGAATGCTGCTGCAGAAGAACTGCGCAATCCGGCGGCGGAGCTGCCGGCGGAGGCGGAGCTGCCGGACGCGGAAGCGGAGGCCTTGTCCGACGGGATCCCGGAGTCGGGCGGTCAGTCGGATTCACGTGAGCTTTCCGGGGGAAAATCCTCCGGGGACACAGCAGCTGAGGCTGAAGGAAGCTCCCGGGCGGATTCAGGACACCTGTACGGGGAAGAAAAGGAATCAGAAGAAGCGCCGGCGGACAGACAGCCCCGGCCTGCCGGGAAACGGAAGGTGAAAAAACAGGGCCGGTCCGGAAAGGGCTCCGGGGTGCCGGAGGGCTTTGTGTCGGGGCTTGAAGAGAAGACAAAAGCACGAAGCCGTCTTGAGGAGGAAGAGCGCGAGGAACTGCGCAGCCGCCAGAGACGGATCAATCGCCGTGCCCTGCAGAGGGAAAGACGCGCGCGGGAGGTCAGGCGGAACAAAATACTGCTCATTTTTGCGGCTGTCTTTTTGGCGGTCCTGCTGGCTGTAGGCAGCCAGGTGGTCAGGAAGGCCTGGGCCACCAGCAATCTCTCAGAAGATGTTCTCGCCTATCAGGACATGGTGGAAATATATGCCGCAGAGGAGGATATCGAAGAGTATGTGGATGTTCTGATGGCCATCATGATGGTGGAGTCCGAGGGCACGGGTGAGGATGTCATGCAGTCCAGCGAATCGAAAGGGCTGGAACGCAATTCCCTGGATCCCGAGGAGTCCATAGAGCAGGCCTGTATCTATTTCAGAGCGCTGGTCGATATGGCTGATGAACTGGGGATCAATGATGACAAAGCACTGATCCAGGCATACAATTTCGGACCGGGATATCTAGAATTCCTCGCTGAAAACGGAAAAAAACACCGTCAGAAGCTCGCGATTGAATACGCCAAGGAGAAGTCGGGAGGAGAAAAGATCCGGTATATGCACCTGTACGCGATCAAAAAGAACGGGGGCTGGATCTATAAATTCGGCAACATGTTTTATGATGCTCTGGTGCAGCGGTATCTGTGAAGCCTGAAAGGCGGAAGCTCCGGCTGAAATTCCCGGCCGGGCGCTTCGGGCGGAGGGGAAACCCCTGTGAAAAGACAGGAAACCCCTGTGAAAAGAGAGAAAAACCCCTGTGAAAAGACAGGAAACCCCTGGAAAAGACAGGGAATCCCTGTGAAAAGACAGGGAAAGTGTTGTTTTCCAAGTGCACTCATTGAGATAAGAGATTGTTCTGGTTATAATAGAAACAGTGAAAAATCTTGTCGATACAAGATTTTTCACTCCGGATGTTTTTGCCCCGAGGCAGCGCAGACATCCGGTGATTCTTCACCGTTTTCGCCTGCGCGAAAACGCTTCAGAGTGCCGCTCTAACGAGCGGCATGCTGTGGAAGAGTAAATAAGTACTGTTTTACTTATTTATCAATTTTTCAATGTCATGTTCCGGCACTGTAAACTTTCAAATAAAGGGATTGTTGCAGGATAGAAGCAATTGTCGGTCAACTTAGCAACAAGTATATTTCAGGAGGAAAGTATATGAGTTATCAGGAGCAGTACAGGCAGAAACTGGTTACCGCGGCTCAGGCGGCAGCGGTAGTGAAATCCGGGGACTGGGTTGATTACAGTTGGACAGCGACAACCCCCCGTGCGGTAGACAAGGAACTCGCGAAGCGCCTTCCCGATTTGTATGATGTCAATTTTTACGGCGGCATTCTGATGCATGAACCCGAAATCTTCAAGATTGAGGATCCCGCGGCACACATGACCTGGAACAGCTGGCATATGGGCGGAATCGAGCGCAAGGCCTGTGAGAGAGGTTTCAGCTTCTACTGCGCACTGAAATATTCCGAGCTTCCCCGCTGGTATCTGGAAAATATCAAATCCATCGATGTGGCCATCCTGCAGGTAGGCCCCATGGATGACAAGGGATTCTTCAATTTCGGTCCCAGCGCCAGCCATTCCTATGCGGCTATCAAGATTGCCAAGAAAGTCATTGTTGAAGTTAACGAGAGCATGCCCGTAATCTACGGCGACCGCTCCGCATATGTGCACATCGACGATGTCGATATGATCGTTGAGACAGACAATGAGCCTATCGATGCTATGCCGCCTTCAAAGCCCGGCACGGATGTTGACAAGGCAGTTGCCGAGCTCGTCGTCAAAGAGATTCCGGACGGAGCCTGCCTGCAGCTCGGAATCGGCGGAATGCCCAACACCATCGGCAAGATGATCGCCGAGTCCGACCTCAAGGACCTGGGCATCCACACCGAGATGTATGTCGACGCCTTTGTGGATATGGCGGAGAACGGCAAGATCACCGGCGAGCGCAAACCCTTTGACCGCGGTCTGCAGACATTTGCTTTCGGCGCAGGCACAAAGAAAATGTATGACTACCTGGACAGGAACCCGGCCATCAAGTCCGCGTCCGTCGACTATGTCAACCACTATTTCCGTGTGGCCAACCTGGACAACTTCATTTCCATCAACAACGTAGTTGATATCGACCTCTTTGGTCAGGTCAATGCGGAGAGTTCGGGAACGAAGCAGATTTCCGGTGCCGGCGGACAGCTTGACTTTGTCCTTGGCGCGTATGGCGCACCCGGCGGCAAGACTTTCCTCTGCATGTCTTCGACATTCAAGAAAAAAGACGGCACTCTGGCCAGCCGCATCCGTCCCACCCTTGTGCCCGGCAGCATCGTGACCGATACCCGTCCCAATGTCATGTATGTCGTCACCGAGTACGGAATCAAGAACCTCAAGGGACTCAGCTCCTGGCAGCGGGCGGAGGCGCTCATCAGCCTTGCGCATCCGGATTTCCGCGATGAGCTGATCAAGGAAGCCGAAAAGATGCACATCTGGAAGCGCAGCAACAAGCGCTGAAGAGACTGAAGCAGGCCTTGTATCCGGGCTTCTTTAAACCTTCTTAAAAAACAGAACATCCCCGCCGGAACGATTGCGGTCCGGCGGGGATTTTTGCGCACAGGGATTTTTGCGCACAGGGATTTTTGCGCATAGGGACTTTTGCGCACAGGGATTTTTGCGCACAGGGATCTCTTGTGCATATGGATTTCTGCCAAAAATATACAAATAAGACCATTTTTTTCTCTAAAATATGCAAATTTAACGAATTTGTATGCATCTTTCTTTTTATATTTTCAGACATAATGCTATAATGGTTACATATTTCACTGACTAAAGAAGCGGCTTTGAGTAAAGGGGGATGTATGGGTCTGGAAAATACACTGGTAACTATTGACGATGTTTTGTATACGTGGCTGCTCATTTATCTCCTGGCGGGGAGCGGTATTTATTTTTCAGTGCGCACCCGGTTTGTGCAGGTCCGCCGCTTTAAGGACGCCCTGGCATGTATGATGGAAAAAAAGGAAGGCGACAAGGGCGTCTCCTCTTTCCAGGCGCTGATGATCGCCACTGCCTCGCGCGTCGGCACCGGCAATATGGCCGGTGTTGCCACGGCCATTATTCTGGGCGGCCCCGGCGCCGCGTTCTGGATGTGGCTCATGGCGGTCCTGGGATCCGCCTCCGCGTTTGTAGAGAGCACGCTGGCTCAGATTTATAAGAAAAAGGAAGGCGATTCTTTCAAGGGCGGTCCCGCTTACTATATCGAGCGGGCTCTCCACGCCCGCTGGCTGGGCATTATCTTCGCGATTTCGCTGATCGCCACATTTGCCTTCGGATTCAACGGGCTGCAGTCCTACAACATTGTCTCGGCATTCGGAGTCTACGTCGAGGACCTGGAAAGCAGTATTCTTCCCACTGTGATCGGATTGATTCTCGCCCTGGCTGCTCTCTTTATCTTTTTCGCAGGGGATGTCATCGGAAAGATCTCATCGGTCCTGGTGCCTCTCATGGCAGGCCTGTACATTCTGATCGGCTTTTTTGTCATCCTGACGAATATCACGAAGATTCCCGGAGTTCTGGCTATCGTTATGCAGGACGCCTTCAATTTCAAATCTATTTTCGGAGGCTTCACAGGTTCCTGCATGGTCCTGGGCATCAAGCGCGGCCTCTTCTCCAATGAGGCCGGTATGGGCTCGGCGCCCAACGCCAGCGCTTCCGCGACTGTTTCCCACCCCGCCAAGCAGGGACTGGCCCAGATCATCTCTGTCTATATCGACACTTTGCTGATCTGCTCCACGACCGTGTTCCTGATCCTGCTGACAGGAGACTGGTCAGGCTCTGAGTATTCGGGCATTCCGCTCCTCCAGCAGTGCGTCGCGCGTGTTATCGGCCCCGTCGGCATTCACTTTGTCACCGTGATCGTGTGCCTGTTCGCCTTTACGTCTATTATCGGAAATTATTTCTACGCGGAGGCCAACATTCTCTTCATCACAAAGAGTAAGGCAGCCATGGTAATCTTCCGCATCGCAGCTGCCGTAATGGTCTTCATCGGAGCCGGCAACAGCCTCGACGTCGCCTGGAGCCTGGCGGACATCACGATGGGACTTGAGGCTGTCGTCAATATCATCGCGATCCTGCTTCTGGGCCGTATTGCCTTCAACGCGCTCGATGACTATGAGAAGCAGAGGGCGATGGGGATCGATCCCGTATTCCACGAGTCCAATATCGGCCTGACGGATACGGACGTCTGGAAATAAGCCCCGCGAAAACGCCGCATGAAAAAGAGCACACAACAGATGTAAAAAAAGAAAGACGGGTTTTACCCCGTCCATCCCGAAAAAAATCGCAGCTGATCACAAATCGTGACCGGCTGCGTTTTTTTTATGACACTGCCCGCGTAAGGTATTATTCCGGGATTTTACTCTATACTGTCCACATTATCGATCGTGACGGGAATGAAGGGATAGTAGAGAACATATTTGCTCTCGCCGGATACATCGCACTCGGTTCCTTCGCTGAAATCCACATCCTCCAGCATGTTGATGGCGGCCAGGACTGCGGCGTTCGCCTGCCCGTGGGCACTCTGAAAAACAGTCATGGCCATCTCTCCCTTCCGGATGGCATTCCTGCCGGCTTCCGTCGCGTCGATCCCGACGATCGGAACGGAGCCCGGATCCATTCCCTCGTTTTCCAGGGCAGTGATCGCGCCGATCGCCATGGCATCATTATTGGAGATGATGCAGTCATATTCCAGATCGGGGATCAGATCCGCGAAGCTGTCCCTTGCTGTGGTACGGCTGTAGCCGGCGTGGATGACAGCGGCCTGATCAAGAGTGAAGCCCGCGTTCTCCAGAGTCTCCAGCGCCCCCTTTGTGCGCAGCTCCGTGTGGACCAGACCCTCCGTTCCGCGCAGAAGGACGTAGGAGATTTCATCTTTTCCCTGCTCACGGAAATAATCGGCCAGGTAACGCCCCTGGTATACACCGGCAGAGTATTCATTCGAGGAGACTGCCACCGCGTTTTCATTGAGTATACTGAAATCGTCCGGCAGCCGGTTGATGAACACGACCTTCATGTCACCGGCTGCTTTTATGCAGGCGGAGGCATTATCGGCGGAGTTCAGATTGATCAGCACAGCCTGTTTTCCGGCATTCCGCGCCTCCCTGACACATTCGACCATTTTTTCGGAGTCTTCGCCCGCGTAATAGGTCTCCATAGTCATACAATAGTCATAAGCGGATTCAAGGACACATTCTTCCAGAAGGTCCAGAAATTCATCCTTCGTTGAGAGCACATAAGCCATATCATAGACGCCGAAATCGTCCGGCTCCGGCTTTTGGACAGGGGAGTTCTGACCCGAAGCGCTTTCCTGACAGCCCGTCAGGAGGGATAACACGAGCACCGCGCCGGCCAGCGCGGATAATAGATGCTTTTTCATCCCGCAGCTCCTTTTCCCAGGATTAAACCTGATATTTTTGTGGACACGTTTCTCATTTCATGCCACGCAAAGATTATTCTTTATCATAACACTTTAAAGGAAAGTATAAAACAAAAGGCTTAAAAAAGCGGCGTAAAAGCAGAAACAATTGCCGGCGTGGACAGTTTGGGGAGGGTTCGGCGGGGCGGTTCGGAGACAGGGGACGGAGACAGGGGAGGGTTCGGAGACAAAGAACCGTCCCCTGTCTCCGAACCCTCCCCAAAAGCGGCCTGTTGTGGTAAACTGTAGCGGCGTGAAGTATTGATCATGTCAGACTGAGAGCCCTGCCCGTAGCCGCAGGCAAGAAAGGAAAGAAAAATGCCAAGCAGACTTCTGCCATTTGAAAAGCTGAACAATGTACGTGACCTGGGCGGAATGCCGGCTCAGGACGGGAGAAAGATCCGCGACGGGAAGCTGATCCGCTCCGGCCATCTGGCGGATCTTACGGACAGTGACCGCGGAATTCTTTCGGAACTGATCGGGGACGTTGTCGATTTCCGCTCACGCAAAGAGAGGAACAGACAGCCTGATCTGGAGATACCCGGTGTAAAATATCATCATATACCGGTCGTGGACGACCTGACTGCCGGGATCACCCGCGAGGAAGAAGCTGACAAGACTGCAGTCGCCATGCTTCTGCTCCGGCCGGTGGAAGCCAGGGAATATATGTGCAGGATGTACACAGACTTTGTGATCAGCGACTACTGTGTTTCCGAATATAAAAAGTTTCTGCAGGTTCTGCGTCAGCCGCATGAAAAAGCGGTGCTCTGGCACTGCACGGCAGGCAAGGACCGGGCCGGGATCGGCGCCGTTCTCATCGAGGAGATACTCGGAGTTCCCAGGGAGGAGATCATCGAAGATTATCTTCTCACGAATGTCCATCTGGCAGAGGACATCCGTTTTCTTTCAGAGATGATCAAGAGGAAGGAAGGAACGGACAGCCCCCTGGCGGACGAATCCCTGAAATATCTTTTCGGAGCGGACGAGGAGTATATTCTGTCTTTTTACCGCGAGGTTGAAAAGGAATATGGCAATATGGGAACATTCCTTCGGGACCGGCTGGGCATCACGGAGGAGGACAGGGCCGCTATGCAGGAGCTGTATCTGATCTGAAGCAGCGGCCTTCCGGGCTATCCCCGCTGAAACAGACCTTCCCTGCCGGGATAAAGATTTCCCGCTGAAAAAGGTCCTCCCCTGCCGGGATAAAGATTTCCTGCGCCGAAACAGGCCTTCCCTGCCGGGATAAAGATTTCCTGCGCCGAAACAGGTCTTCCCTGCCGGGATAAAGGCTTTCCCGCGCTGAAAAAGTCCTTTCACCTTGATAAAAAGTGACCCTGCGGAAAGAGGGCACGGAGAAGACAATCATTTAAAGCTGAATACCGGATGAACAGACATTTTACCGGGAGGGACAGTGCCGGCACAGGCGCTGCCCCTCCCCTTTTGCTGTCCCCGGGGACGAAAGGTCGTTATGCAGAGATTTATGGAAAAAAACGACTTGTAAAACAGGGCACAAACAGAACATTTTGAAGCAAGAGTATGCCTTTCGGGACCCTCCTGCAGCCGATATAATACAGACATCAGATGGAGAGAGACACAAGAAAAAACGAGGACAGGGAAAAAGGTCCCGGCCAGATAAAATGCAGGTTTCATCGACACTGTAATTGCATAGAGGCACTTGAGATGAGACAATGATAGAAGCTGCTTACGGCGGTGGAAACCATAAACATGACAGAGAAATTGAGGGGGCCAGCATAGAACAGTATGAACCATGAAGCCAGCGAACGGATCAAAATCCTTAATGAGAAGGGAATACTTGAGATAAAAGGAGGCGCATTCCACACACCGATGGAATTCGCAGTGGAAAATCTCTTCTATGTAGCCTGGAGCAGCAGGTACGTATGCAACAACCTCTACTCGGTCAAGAGAGATTACCTCGACTTCTACTCAGTGATCTGGGTCCTCGACGGACAGATGATCCTTTTTTACGAAGGAAAAGAGTACATCGTAAAAAAAGACGAGGCGGTACTCCTGGACTTCCGGAAACCCCATGAGTACCGGGCGGACGGCAATCACCTGGACAAGTGGGAGATGGTCTTCAAGGGAAATGCCTCCCAAGCCTTTTACGAGAGGATCGCTTCCCGGTGGGGAAACAAATTCAAGGTTGTCGGCCGGCTCAAGGAGACACTCAAATCGCTGAGAGAGGAACTCGACTCACCCATTCCCAAAGATGACATGATCTCGATGCAGATCCACAGCATGTTCTGCAGGATCGTGGACCAGAAATCAGTCAAGCTCTCACCGCCGATCGAAGAAGCCCTGGCATTCATGTACGCCAACTTCCAGAGGCCGCTGCAGATCAGCGAGATCGCCGATCATGTAGCCCTGAGCAGACATTATTTCTCCAGAAGATTTATGAAAGAAACGGGGCGGACCCCCTACGAGTACCTGGCGGATATCAGAATCAACGCCGCCAAGGAAATGCTCACCGAGAAGGCCTTGTCTGTGGCGGAGATCGCAGAGAGGTGCGGATTTGTGAACACTTCCCATTTCACCAGATATTTCCGGTCGAAGACAGGACAGACCCCGGCGGCCTTCCGCAACTTCTTCAACCTGAAAGAAACATAAAAGAAACAAAAAACAAAACCAATAAACCAACAAAAAACACCACAAAAGAAAAATAAATAAAAAATTACAAGGAGGAAAGTATCATGATTAACGGTTCCAAGGTTCTCGACCACAGCATTCGTTGGGCAATGGTAGGCGGCGGCAAGGGCAGCCAGATTGGCTACATTCACCGTTCTTCCGCACAGCGCGACAACAACTTCAAGCTTGTCGCAGGCGCATTTGACATCAATCCCGAGCGCGGCATCGCTTTCGGCCAGGAACTGGGCGTTGATCCCGATCGCTGCTATCCCGATTATCAGACTATGTTCGCAGAGGAAGCCAAGCGCGAAGACGGCATCGAGGCAGTCTCCATCGCAACTCCCAACGGCACACACTACGCAATCACAAAGGCTGCTCTGGAAGCAGGCCTCCACGTAGTCTGCGAAAAGCCCGTCTGCTTCACCTATGCAGAGGCTGAAGAGCTGGTCGCTCTTGCAAAGGCAAAGAACCGCGTTGTCGGTGTGACATACGGATATTCCGGACATCAGATGATCCAGCAGGCCCGCCAGATGATCAAGCATGGCGACCTGGGCCAGATCCGCGTCATCAACATGAGCTTCGCCTTCGGCGCATACAACGTTAAACTTGAGGAGACCAATCCCGCCGCAAAATGGCGCTTTGATCCCTCCAAGGCAGGCATCTCCTTCGCCATGGGCGATGTCGGGACACATCCCCTCTACCTCATCGAGGCAATGATCCCGGATATGAAGATCCGCAAGGTCCTCTGCACCAAGCAGGCATTCATCGAGGGACGCCAGCTGGAGGACAACGCTTTCACGATCATGGATCGGGAAGGAATCGAGTGTGTCCAGGACGGCGCGCGCGTCTACTGGCGGTCCCGCTCCATCAACTGCGGCGC
>ODAI011650414.1_pt1 | contig 14177 bp, 15 predicted proteins | sample 1539321 | NCBI WGS metagenome assembly ODAI01 (sample SAMN02144231, study PRJEB22623) | gut metagenome | biome: sheep rumen | host: Ovis aries | place: New Zealand
GACGTGACCTGCGCAAAGATCCGCAACAAGAGCAACGTCGAAGCACAGCTGGCTGATCCGCGCATTCCGTACCGTGAGACGATTCGTGCAACGGCAGAAGCAGAAGGTAAGCATAAAAAGCAGTCCGGCGGCAGCGGTCAGTTCGGCGTTGTTCAGATGCGCTTCGAGCCCGCTCCCGAAGGCGTTGACTTCGAATTTGTCAATGCGATCGTCGGCGGCGTTGTTCCGAAGGAATACATCCCGGCAGTTGAAAAGGGTCTCAGAGAAGCGATGCAGCACGGCGTCCTCGCGGGTTATCCGATGGTAGGCATCAAGGCAACGCTTTACGACGGCAAGTATCACCCAGTCGATTCCAAGGAAGTCGCATTCAAGAGCGCGGCAAGATTGTCCTACAAGGCAGCTTGTATCAAAGCAAATCCGGCCTTGACCGAGCCGATCTATACGTACTATATCTGGGTACCGAACGATAACGTCGGTGACATCATGGGCGATCTTTCCCGTCGCCGCGGCAGAATGCTCGGCATGACGCCGAAAGACGGCGGCACCGAGATCGTCGCGGAAGCGCCGCTTTCCGAGATGTTCAAGTACGCAACCGACCTCCGTTCCATGACGCAGGCGCGCGGCTCGTTCCGCAGCGAATTCACTCGCTACGAGGATGTTCCTTCCGATCAGGCGAAGAAGATCATCGAGCAGGCAAAGCGCGAGGACGAAGAAGAGGAATAATTTCCAAAAAGACAGAAGAGGGAGAGCAATTGCTCTCCCTTTTTTATTCAGATGCAGAACCGTCATCCGGATGAAAATATGCATAGACTGCTTTCGCGACCGGTTCCGATATGCCTTTTACGGATAAGATCTCTTCAAACGAGGCTGCTTTGATCAGATCAACCGTCATGAACCGATCAAAGAGCGCGCGTTTTCGCTTGTCTCCGACGCCGGGTATCGAATCGAGCTGTGAATACAAAGCGCTTTTGCTGCGAAGATTGCGGTGATATGTGATCGCAAATCGGTGTGCTTCGTCACGAAGACGTTCGATCAGATGCAGCGGTGCACTGTTTCTCGGCAGATAGATCGGCTCATCCTGATCCGGAAGATAAATGATCTCATCCGATTCCGCAAGCGCGCAGATCGGAATATGGGAAAGGTTCTGTTCGGACAGAACACGCACGCCAACGTCAAGCTGCGTTCTACCGCCGTCCAGCATGATCAGATCCGGCAGCGTATCGCCCTTGGAAAGACGTCGCGTCAGCACTTCTTCCATGGCAAGCAGATCATCACCGTTCGTCTCGGCGTGAATGCGAAAATGACGGTAAGCCGACTTATCCGGTTTTCCGTCCGTAAAGACGACCATCGAGGAAACGGTATTGGTGCCCATCAGATGCGAGTTATCATAGCATTCGATGCGGGAGGGGATCTCATCGAGCCCGAGGATACCGGCAAGCTCGGCAAGCGCGCCTTCGCCGCGCTCCCAGGAACGGATCCGGATTTCCTCGTTCTTCTGAAGCAGAGCGACGCAATTCTGCATTGCCATATCGGTCAGCTGATGCTTCACTCCGCGTTGCGGTACGGAAACCGTCACCTTGCGTTTGCTCTTCGTGTTGATCCATTCGCTGAAGGCGTCCATTTCCGGACAGGCATCGTGCAGTAAAATCTGCGTCGGGATCTCGATATCGTTCTGTCCGTAATACTGCAGCAGGAAGGATTGCAGTATTTCGCCGGAATCGTCTTCGACTTCGGATGCAAGCGGGAACGCGTGCGTGCCGATCACCTTGCCGCCGCGCACATACAATGTGAATACCATCTTTGTGTCGTTGCGCTCGGAAGCTGCGAAAACATCCGCGTTCAGATCGTTTGTCCCGATGACAGCCTGCTTTTCCTGCAGCGCGAGCGTCGCCTTCAGCTTATCGCGCAGCATCGCCGCGCGTTCGAAATTCAGAGCGTCGGAAGCTTCCTGCATTTTCTCCTTCAAAAAAGGAACAAGATCTCCGCTCTTGCCGTTCAGAAGGCGGATCGCTTCATCGATATATGCATGGTACTGCTCGCGCGTGACGGTTCCGTTGCACGGAGCGCAGCATTTACCGATGTGATAAAGCAGGCAGGGTCGTTCGCCGCGGCTCTGCATTTTGTTGATGCTCTTTTTGCAGTGTCGAAGCGGATAAAGATCATAAACGAGCCGCAGTTCCTCCTGCACGGAAGGACCGACGATATACGGACCGAGATATGCAGCACCGTCCTGTTTGACGCGTCGCACGATTTCAATGCGCGGGAAGTCCTGCCTTAAGTCGATGCGAAAGTACGGGAAGTGCTTATCATCCTTCAAAAGAATGTTGTACTTCGGCTGAAACTGTTTGATCAGATTGCTTTCCAAAGACAGTGCTTCAACTTCGCTGTGGACCTCGATGGTTTCGAAATCCGCGATATGCGATACCATAGCAAGCACTTTCGGAGAATGATTCTTATTCGAACGGAAATACTGACGAACACGGTTCTTCAGGATCTTTGCCTTGCCGACATAGATGACCGTGCCCGTTTCATCAAGCATTTTGTATACGCCCGGCTTCTCGGGAAGCAGTGCGATCTTATCTTCCAATAAAGTATTCATTTGCGATCTTCGGATACAGCGCCCGCCTGCAAAAGCATTTCATACAGGATCGGAGCGGGCAGCCCGATCACGTTGAAATAGTTCCCTTCGATCGATTCGACGAACACGCAGCCGAGACCCTGTACACCGTATGAACCTGCCTTATCCAAGGGCTCTCCGGTCGAAACATACCAGCGGATCTCACGGTCGGTCATCTTACGGAATGTCACGTGAGTTGCAACATATCGGACGTCTTCATATCCGCGCTTCAGAACCGCAAGACCGGTAAATACGGTATGTGACCGTCCCTGCATGCGATGCAGCGTTCGGATCGCTTCTTCCTCGGACTTCGGTTTTCCGATAATCTCGTCGTCCTGGTATACGACGGTATCAGCGCCGATCACGCATGCGTCGGGATGCAGACGAAGCGCGAACTCCGCCTTTTGCTTTGCAAGATGCATCACGGTTTCGGAGCAGGACAGCCCGTCCGGAACGCATTCCGGTTCGGTACAGACTTCCGTCCCACAGGGGATGCCCATCCACCGCATGACCTCATGCCGTCTCGGTGACTGTGAAGCAAGAATCAGTTCCATGTGCCCTCCCAAATCAGCCCGACAGGGCAATGATCGCTGCCGTAAACCCGGTTATAGATCAACGCATCGGAAACCAGCGCGGCATCCGACTTCCTGACGAGAAAATAGTCGATACGCCATCCGGCATTATGCTCTCTTGCGTGAAAACGATAGCTCCACCAGGAATATGCGCCTTTCAGATCGGGGTATTTGAAGCGGAAGGTATCAAGGAATCCGCTGTCGAGAAGCTCGGAAAACATTTCGCGCTCTTCATCGGAAAATCCTGCGTTGCCCCGGTTCGGACCGGGATTCTTGAGATCGATTTCCTGATGCGCGACGTTCAGGTCTCCGCAATAGATGACGGGCTTCTTTGATGCGAGCGCACAAAGATAATCCCGGATCGCATGCTCCCATTCCGTACGGAAAGAAAGCCGCTTCAGTCCTTCCTGCGCGTTCGGCACGTATGCTGTCACAAACGTAAAGCCGGGATATTCCAGCGTGATCGTGCGTCCCTCGGCGTCGAACCGGTCGTCGCCGATGCCGAGATGCACCGAGTCGGGCTCACGTTTCGTAAACACTGCGGTGCCGGAATACCCTTTCTTTTGCGCGCTGAAGTAGTATGTGCAGTATCCTTCCGGCACAAAGGTGACCTGTTCCGGCTGCAGTTTGGTTTCCTGCAGCGCTAAAATATCCGGAGATTCCGTTGACAGAAACTCTGCGAACCCCTTTTCGAGACAGGCGCGAAGCCCGTTTACATTCCAACTGATCAGTTTCATAACTGTATTATATATTGGTTTGAACATATTGACAAGTGAAATTATAAATGATAGCATATGTGTATCAAATGAAACGGAAATAAGGAATTGAGTACGGTTTTAAATGCGGAGCGCTATGCGAAGCAATTAACGAACACGATCCTGTTTGAACACGTTCCGGAAAAGCAGATCCGTTCCTGGCTGAATGACTCGGGAGTATGCATCGAAGAACATCAAACGGGGGACTATTTGTTCAGACGCACCGATACGGCAGATCGTCTCGGCATTGTATTGCGCGGCTCTGCCGACGTCGCAAGAATGAGTGAAGACGGTATGATGCATATGAGCACGCTCAGGAAGAACGATCTATACGGAGCGGCGTCCCTGTTCGGCAAGGATACGGGATACGTGACCGACATTTGCTGCAATGAACGCGTGCGCGTGCTGATTATCAGCGAGGATGAACTGCTGTCCTTGCTGTCGCAGAATACAACCGTGCTGAAAAACTACCTGCGGTATTTGAACGAGCGGATCCGCTTCCTCAGCAAACGACTCGATGCGTTTTCCAAGAATACAGTCGCAGCGAAGCTTATGACGTTTTTGACGTCTGAAGCGAAGGACGGCGTCTGCTCCGTCAGGAACTATACAAAGCTCTCGGAAATGCTGTGCCTGAGCCGCGCCACCTTGTACCGGGCTTTGGATGCTTTGGAGGCTTCCGGCAAAATAAAAAGAGACAAAAAGAATATCATACTCATGGAGGAATCATAACTATGAAAAAGACCATCATCATATTGCTGGCATTGACCCTCGTGCTGACCTCTTTCGCATGCGCGAAACAGGAAGCAGAACCGACCGAACCGGTGCGCGTGGCTGCACTTGCCGGCCCCACGGGGATGGGACTTGCATACATGATGCAGGACATGCAGGATAACTATCAGGTCGAGATCTTCACGGCGCCCGATCAGGTGACCGCGAAGTTCATCAGCGGTGAAGTCGATATTGCTGCGGTGCCGATCAATCTCGCTTCTGTCTTGTATCAGAAGACCGAAGGCGAGGCACAGGTGATCGCGATCAACACACTCGGTGTTTTGTATCTGCTTGAGGCAGGCGATACGGTGCAAAGCATTGAGGATATCAAGGGACAGACCGTCTATTCCGTCGGTCAGGGAAGCACGCCGGAGTACATTTTGCAGTATTTGCTTGATGCTTACGGTCTGACGGATTCCGTCAATGTGGAATTCATTGCAGACAATGCGGAACTGATCGCGAAGCTCGGCGACGGCAGCGCACAGCTTGCGCTTTTGCCGGAACCGCACGTTTCCGTCGCATGCGCACAGAATGAAAACGTTCGCGTGGCGCTGAACATCAACGAGCTCTGGGCGGCGAAAAACGCTACCCAGGTCGTACAGGGCGTGTATATCGTTCGCAAGTCCTATCTGGATGCACATCAGGCGCAGGTCGATGCATTCCTGAAAGATGCAGAAACTTCCGCAACCAAAGTCGTAACCGAAGCGGATGCGGCGAGCGTCGTAGCAGCGCAGGGGATCATCGCAAAGGAGCCGATCGCAAAGCGCGCAATCCCGAACTGCAATATCTGTTTGATCAAAGGAGCCGATATGAAGGCGTACGTATCCGCAATGCTCGAGGTTCTGTTCAATGCAAATCCGAAATCGATCGGCGGTTCGATGCCGGCAGACGATTTCTATTATGTCGCGAATCCCTCGTAAACTCATCAGAATCTGCGTACCGATCGCAGTATATATCGTGATCTGGCAGCTGCTGTCGATGCTCGTCGGCAGCAGCTTGCTGTTGCCTTCGCCGAAAGAAACAGCGATCGCCGCATACCGGATCTTGAGCACGGCTGAAGGTTGGCGATCGATTCTGCTTTCCGTGCTGCGCATCCTGTTCGGATTTGCTCTCGGATGCATTTGCGGTGCCGTTCTTGCCATTCTGACGTCGACCTCAAAGACGATGGCATGGCTGCTGCATCCGTTGAGAACGATCATCAAAACAACACCGATCACTTCTTTCGCACTGATCCTTCTGATCAGTTTGGTTTCCGGCTACGTTCCCGTCGCAGTGGCGGCGATCGTGGTTACGCCGATGATCTGGCGCACAACGGAAGAATCGATCCTCGCGCTCGATCCGAAGCTTACGGAAATGGGGAAGGTCTATTTCAAACCGTATCAACAGTTTCGGTTCATCATCCTGCCGCAGATCGTTCCGCAGTTCTTTGCAACGGCATCAACGGCACTCGGATTTGCGTGGAAGGCCGTGATCACGGCGGAGATCCTCGCATTGCCGAAATTCGGAATCGGGAATCAGATGTTTCAGGACAAGCTGTATCTTGATTATGCCGATTTGTTTGCATGGACGTTCCTGGTGATCGTGTTTTCCGTTGCGATAGAAATGCTTCTTGATTCTCTGTTAAAGAAGGCGGGTTGGAGACATGATTGAAATCCGGGACCTGACCGTGCGATTTCCGGATCGCACGATCTTTGAACATGCGTCGTTTACTTTCCCGGACAAGGGCGTCGTTCTGCTGTCCGGAGAATCGGGAATCGGCAAAACGACCCTGCTGCGCGTGATGGCCGGGTTGCTCAAGCCGCAGAGCGGAACGGTTACGGGACTTGAAAACCGCAGACTTTCCTTTGCATTTCAGGAGCCGCGGCTTCTGGAAAACATGCGCGCGATCGACAATGTATCGATCGTTTCGAACAGCAAAACGGCGGAAGAACTGCTCAACAGACTGAATCTGCAGGAAGAACGGAATAAAAAATCGTCCGAACTGTCCGGCGGGCAGAAACAACGCGTCTCGCTTGCCCGTGCGTTTGCTTTTTCCGACGACGTCGTGCTGCTCGACGAACCGTTTTCGGGACTCGATGAAAAGAACCGCGAACGCGTCAGAGATCTGATCCTGAACGTCAAACTCGCCGTAGTTGTCACACACGATCCGTCCGACGAAACGTTTTTGCATGCGGACAGAAAAATCAACCTTTGACTTGCACTTTTTTTGCATATATGGTATGATACAATATCTAAATGTGCGGAGGAATGCATATGGGTATTGTAGTCAGGGATAAGAAATTTCCTTCTTCCACCGGTATTTGCGACGTACGCTATCGTATTTGGGCACCCGAAGAACCGAGCGCTTGCGTACAGATCATTCACGGCATGGCGGAGCATATCGAGCGCTACCATGACTTTGCAACGTTTCTTGCGGAAAACAATATCCTTGTGTTCGGAATGGATCTTCCCGGTCACGGCAAGTCGATCGGAAAGGATATGCCGAAAGGATACTTCGGCGAGAAGGACGGATGGGATCATCTGATCCGGGACAACAAAACCATGCATGATCTGGTCATGGCGGATTATCCGTCCACGGCTTGCATTCTGTTCGGCCATTCCATGGGCAGCTTCCTCGCGCGCACATATGCGGGACGTATGGGCGTTGATTTTGATGCGTTTATTTTCTCGGGAACTGCCGGCGCGAATCCCGCGTTGCCGATTGCTAAGATGATTGCAAAGAGCGCGATCAAAAAAGGCAAAGGCATGGAACCGAACGAAAAACTCAATCAGCTGAGCTTCGGCGCATACAATAACAAATTCAAACCCGCGCGCACGGACTGCGACTGGCTTTCGCGCGATACGGAATCCGTCGATCGCTACGTTGCGGATCCGCTTTGCGGCTTTGTGTTCACATCAAACGCGTTTTTCGATCTGTTTACCGGCCTTTCCGAGATCTCCAATCTGAATTGGGCGAAACGTGTACCGAACCGTCCGATTTTCCTGATGGCGGGAGCAAGCGACCCGGTCGGAAACATGGGGAAGGGCGTCAGACAGGTTGAGAAATGGCTGTTGAAGAGCAATCACCGCGTCACGACCAAGCTGTATCCGGAAGGACGCCATGAAATGCTCAACGAGATCAACCGCAAAGACGTTTACAACGACGTGCTGCTTTTCATCGAAAGCATTTGCGCATCGGGTGAAATGCAATGAGCGTTCTGATCTATCATGACGTGAAACAGGTCGGTGCATGCGCTGCGACACTGCTTGCCGCACATGTGCTGAACGATGCGAACGTTTCGATCGGCGTGGATTACCACGAGAATCTGATCCCCGTTTACGAATCGCTTTCCGCAATGACGGAGAACGGCCTGCTCAACTGGGGCGACGTCAGAGTGTTTCAGCTGTTCGAGTTTCTCGCGGATGATTCAAAGGAACAGCGCATCGCGAATTTGCTCGGCAAGGCGCTGTTTGCAAAGACGGATATCTCTGATACGCAGTACATGGTTCCGTTCGCGGTACCGGATCAGGCGGAGAGTGCAGCGGAAGCGTTTGATCATTCGATCCGCGAAGCAGGCGGGCTCGATGCAGCGCTGATCGCGGTCAGACAGGACGGATCGCTTTTGATGAATCGCTCGGCGACGGCAAATCCGTTTACGCATGCGGAAACGGAGGACGGAAACGGGTTTTTGACGGTCGGTCTTTCGACGATCATGCAGACGAGACATCCGATCATCGTTGCAACCGGAGCAGGCTGCGCGGAAGCAGTGAGAATCATGCTGAAGGGCAATATCACGGAATCCCCACTTTCGGCACTGAAACTGCATGCAGGCGCAACATTCATACTGGACGAAGAAGCTGGCGTAATGCTTTGAATAGAGACAATTGAGGAGGAACGAATATGTCCGGACATTCCAAATGGGCAAACATTAAGAACAAGAAAGAAAAAACCGATGCACAAAAGGGTAAGATATTTACAAAGATCGGTCGTGAGATCGCGATTGCCGTCAAAGAAGGCGGCGGTCCGGATCCGGTGAATAACTCAAAACTTCGCGACGTCATTGCAAAAGCAAAGGCGGCAAACATGCCGAATGATAACATCAACCGCTCGATCAAGAAAGCCAGCGGTGACGGAAACAGTGTCGATTACGAAGAAGTTGTATACGAGGGATACGGTCCCGGCAACATCGCGGTCATCGTGAACGTTCTGACGGACAACCGCAACCGCATTGCGGCGGAAATGCGTCACATCTTCTCCAAGAGCGGCGGCAACATGGGCGCTTCCGGTTCTGTCGCATGGATGTTTGATAAAAAGGGTCAGATCGTCATCGAACGTACTGCGCTGATGGATGAGGATGAAGTCATGATGCAGGCGCTTGACGCAGGTGCGGAAGACTTTGTTGCGCAGGACGACGTATTCGAGATTTACACGGCACCGGCTGATTTCTCAACGGTTCGCGAAGGACTTGAGAATCTCGGTTACCAGTTTATTTCCGCTGAGATCGGACAGATCCCGAAGAACACGACGAACATCGAAGACGCAGAGACGATCGAAAAGATCGAGCGATTCCTGGAACGGATGGATGATAACGACGACGTTCAGGAAGTGTTCCATAACGGCGTCTGGGAAGAGAAAGAATAACATCTGCTTCCGCTCAGTATAATGAATAGCATAGCAAAGGAGGTTCCATTATGGCCATTGCTGTCAAAAACGATATGGGTACCGTAACGATTTCGGAAGACCTGGTTGCGACGGTTGCAGGATATGCAGCAGTTGAAAACTACGGAATCGTCGGCATGTGCGCTCGCACGGCGGGCGACGCAATCGTCGAGCTGTTCGGCGGTGAAAACATGCAAAAGGGCGTCCTGGTCGAAAAAGTCGATGAGAATCTGGTCGATGTATCACTGCATGTAGCGCTGCAATACGGCGTATCGCTGCCTGCCGTCTCTCAGAATACGAAACAAAATGTACGCTATCGGATCGAGGAGATCACCGGAGTTTCGGTTCGCAACGTGAATATTTTTGTCGAAAGCATTCGCGTTCAGTAAGCAGAATTTCGGAGGTTTGAGCATTGAACAGTCAAAGTATCAGCGGAGCTCTGCTGAGGGATCTCTTCCTGGGCGGCGCCGCAAATTTAGAAAAACATAAAGCATATATCGACTCGCTGAATGTATTCCCCGTACCGGACGGAGATACGGGAACCAACATGTCCATGACGATGCAGGGCGCAATCAAGGATCTGCGCGCCATGCCGGATACCGTCACGGTCGGTGAAGTCATGGATGCGGTATCCAAAGGGGCGCTCCGCAATGCACGCGGCAATTCCGGCGTCATTCTTTCCCAGCTGTTCCGCGGTTATCAGCAGGTATGCAAAGGGAAAGAAGAACTGAGTGTATCCCTGTTTGCGGACGCACTTGAATCCGGTACAAACAAAGCATACAACGCGGTCCTTCGTCCGAAAGAGGGAACGATTCTTACGGTTTCCCGCGTGATCTCGCAGACCATGCTGCAGCATATTCAGAAGAACGCCGATCTGTCGATCGACGATTTCATGGATGAGATGCTGAGAATCGGACAGCAGGCACTGGATGACACGCCGAACCTGCTTCCTGTATTGAAAGAAGCCGGCGTCGTAGACAGCGGCGGATACGGTCTTCTTACGGTCTACCGCGGCTTTAAAGCGGTTCTCGACGGCGAGGACATTCCCGAGATGGAGGAAGAAGAGCCCGTCAAAGAAGAACCGAAAGAGGACGAAGGCGCAAATCTCGATCATTTCTCCACGGAAGATATCAAGTTCGGCTATTGCACCGAGTTCTTTATCGTTCGTCTCGTTGAAGGCTTTTCCGAAGCGGATCTCGACCGTCTGCGCGATCATCTGACGCGCGTGGGCGATTCGGTTGTCGTTGCTGCAGGCGATGATTTTGTAAAGGTGCATGTGCACTCCAATTGTCCCGGCAAGATCTTGCAGTTTGCGATGCGATTCGGTGAGCTTGACAAGCTGAAGATCGAGAACATGCGCGAACAGAACCGTCAGCTTCTGGAAACGAAAAAACGGAACGAAAAGGAATACGGCATCATCGCGGTGAGCGCCGGTGAAGGAATCGACGAAATCTTCCGGAACTTCTCGGTCAATCAGATTATTTCCGGCGGACAAACAATGAATCCGAGCATCGACACGATCGTCAATGCGGTCGGACATTGCAATGCCCGCAACGTGTTCGTGCTTCCGAACAATTCCAACATCATCCTCGCTGCGCAGCAGGCGAAGAATCTTTGCAGCTGCAATGTGATCGTGCTTCCGACGAAGACGATCCCGCAGGGTATTGCTGCGGCGATGGCGTTTAATCCGGATCTTCCGGTCGAGGAAAACGATGCGAATATGAACGACGCGGTTCGGGAAATTGTTTCTGGCGCAGTTACATATGCGATCCGTGAAACGCATTTCAACGGGATCGATATCAAAGAGGGCGACATCATCGGCATGATGGATAACGATATCGCATCGGTTACGGAATCTGTTGATGAAACAGTCAAGGATCTGGTATCAAAGATGATCGAAAAGCGCGACATCGAAGATCCGATCGTGAATCTGTATTTCGGCGATATGGTCGAAGAGGATGAAGCAAACGCGCTTGCCGAACAGATGCAGGATCAGTTTGAAGATGCTGAGTTCATTGTGGCAAAAGGCGGTCAACCTCTCTATTACTACTATCTGTCGGTTGAATAAAACCGCGAGCCGCTGAAAGGCGGCTCTTTTCCTATGCAGTTATCCGATATCAAGGGCGTCGGTCCGAAACGGATCGAGCTCTTTCGTCAATTGCATATTGAAACGCCGGAAGATCTTCTTCGATTCTACCCGAAGGAGTATCTTGACGATACGCATTGCAGCTCGATCGCGGAGCTGCATAACGGCGAAAAGGCAACCGTATACGTCCGCGTACTGAACGATCCGACGATTTTCTATCACAACAGAAAATACATCGTTTCCGTCAGCGTTTCGGACGGCTCAAAAAAGGCGACGCTTCGCTGGATGAATCAGCCGTATCGTATGCAGCAGATTCATGCAGGCGAAATGCTGTATGCCACCGGGATCGTCAATCAAAAGCGCGGAACGGTGTTTTACAATCCGCAGATCAGCAAAGAAAAACGCGGGATCGTACCGGTTTATCCTTCTGTGAAAGGTCTGCCGCAGGCCGTGATCCGGGAAGCGGTCGAGGCCGTGCTGAACACGGTACGGATCCCGGAACTGCTGCCGCAGGAGTGGCTGGATCGATATGATCTGATCGGCTCGAACGAAGCGGTACGATATGCTCATTTTCCGAAAACAAGCGAAGAAATCCGTTCGGCAAAGCGCAGACTGTCATTTGAAGATGCGTTTCTGTATTTTACGGTGATGATGGCGCAAAAGGACGATCATTACAGAAGAAACGGGAATGCGCTTTCCGTGAACGGATCAAGCGAAGCGTTTCTGAAACGAATCCCGTATCAACCTACGAGTTCACAGCTCCGTGTAATGCGGGAAGTTGAAAATGACCTGAGATCACCTGCTTGCATGAACCGATTGATCCAGGGTGACGTAGGTTCCGGAAAAACACTCGTTGCGCTGTATGCGCTTTGGATCGCGGCGCAGAATCACAAGCAATGCGTCATGCTTGCGCCGACCGAGATCCTTGCACAGCAGCATTTCCGAAAACTGCGTTCCTTTTTTGCAAACGCATGTTTATATACGGGAAGTCTTCGAAAAAACGAACGAACAGCAGCCGTTCAGACGATCGAGAGCGGAGAAGCAGACCTGATCGTCGGTACGCATGCGCTATTGTCCGACAATGTCAGATTCCGGGATTTGGGACTGGTTGTCACGGACGAGCAGCACCGGTTCGGCGTCATGCAGCGCGCCAAAATCGAAGCAAAGGGTATTCGCCCCGACGTATTGGTCATGTCCGCGACGCCGATTCCGAGAACGCTTGCGCTTTTGATATACGCGGATCTGGATCTATCGATCATTGACGAGATGCCGCAAGGGAGAAAACCGGTGAAGACCCATTTTGTTCCGCAGGAAAAGCGGGATGCCCTGTATCATCATCTCGAGCAGAATGCACGATCCGGCGAGCGGTCTTATGTGATTTGTCCGCTGATCGAGCCGTCGGAAGGTTATGAAGGATTGTCGCTGACAGAGCTTGAAACAGAACTCCGGACCGAACTTCCGGATACATCGATCGGTATTCTGTACGGACAGATGAAGGATGCGCAGAAGCAGCAGACGATGGACGCGTTTCGCAGAGGGGATATTTCGATCCTTCTGTCAACGACTGTCGTAGAGGTCGGTGTAGACGTGCCGGAAGCGACGTCGATCGTAATCGAGGGAGCGGACCATTTCGGACTTGCCACGCTGCATCAGCTGCGCGGAAGAGTCGGCAGAGGAGAAATGCAATCTCATTGCTACCTGTTGAGTCGCAGGATGACGGATGCCTCCAAGTCGCGGATTCAGGCAATGCTTGACAGCAATGATGGGTTTGAAATTGCCCAAAGAGATCTTGAAATGCGAGGGATGGGGGACCTGTTCGGCGTTCGGCAAAGCGGTAACGGTGAGATCGGCGACATGCTGTCGAACTGTACGGTCGAAATTCTTGAGCTTGCTTCGGAGGCGGCAAGAGAAGTCGGGGAATTGCCGGACGTCATGCACAATGCGCTGTTTTCGGAAGCGATGAAACGGTATTGCATGCTGACACAGATCGCACATAATTAAATCGCCGCAGCTGCGGCGATTTTTGTACGTGTCTTATTTCATCATGGACGAGGATCCGTTCATGTTGTTTTGCGCGTATGCAATCATACGCTTGACCATTTCACCGCCGACCGAGCCCGCTTCGCGCGAGGACAGGTCGCCGTTATAGCCCTGTTTCAGATCCACATTCAGAGAATTTGCAACTTCATACTTGAAATTCTGAAGCGCCTGCTTGCTTTCGGGAATCAAAGATCCGTTACGACTCATGATAGTTTACTCCTTTCCGGTCAATGAAGATTCTTTTCGGCATAAGCGATCATACGCTTAACCATTTCGCCGCCGATGCTGCCTGCTTCACGGGAAGACAGATCGCCGTTATAACCCTGCTTCAGATCGACATTCAGAGAGGAAGCAACTTCGCTCTTGAACGACTGAAGCTTATTCTTGGATTCCGGGACCAATGCACCGTTTCTTGCCATGTGTTTCACCTCCTTGCCGTTTTTCTGTTCTTACTGTTTGCATTTTTGATCAAATTATCAAAGCCAATGATTTCCATGTGAAATCTGTTCTTGTTTCCTGTCTATTTTTGTTGTATAATAAAATGATTTATTTTGAGGTTAAACGGATGGAACGAAATCATTACATTACAGAAGCCGAACTGGAACGCCAGAAGAAGATCGCAGAAGCGGTTTATCTCGAAACAAGAGACCGCGATCTGAAGTATTTTGTCGAAACATTCGGCTGTCAAATGAACGTACGC
>ODAI012949898.1_pt1 | contig 14177 bp, 9 predicted proteins | sample 1539321 | NCBI WGS metagenome assembly ODAI01 (sample SAMN02144231, study PRJEB22623) | gut metagenome | biome: sheep rumen | host: Ovis aries | place: New Zealand
GACTGCCTTTCGATGAAGATGCCGTCGCGCCTGTCGTAGAAGTAGTCGAAGACGAAGCGAAGGTCTTTGAACAGGGTCAGTTCGAATCCGGCGTTGGACTTGGTGGCCTCTTCCCACGACACGGCGGGGTTGCCGTATTCGCCGGTGGTGATGCCTCCCTTGCTCGCAGGAGTGTTGCCGAAGAGGGCTCCGGCCGCCGAGGTGTTGACGGTGCTGTTGTAGGCGAAACGCCTGCCGCCGCCGATCTCATCGTTGCCGACCTTGCCGTACGAAACCTTGAACTTGAGGGTGCTCACGACATCCTTGAGTTCGTCCCACCAGGGCTCATTGCTGATCATATAGCCGAGAGCAGATGATGGGAAGAATCCGAGGCGGTGTCCGGGGGCGAAGTTCTCCGAGCCGTTGTAACCGAAGTTGAATTCGGCGAAGTAACGGTCGGCGTAGGAGTAGGTCGCACGTCCGGCGACACCCATGGTCTTGTAGGGGAAAGCTCCGATGTAGGAAGTGCCCGGGACATTGTTGGTGCGGGTACGCATGCTGAAGAGGAACATTCCGCTTACCCTGTGAAGGGAGGCGAAGGTGCGCTCATAGTTGAGCGCGGCCTCGAGGTTCATCCTGTTCCATCCGGAGTTGGAACTCGACAGAGACATATGGTTGCTGCCGCCGCTGATGTCTTCCATTATGAGGTTGCCGTCGTCGTCACGTCCGGTAGCCCTCTTGTAGGCGGGATTGATGATACGATAGACCACTGTCTGGTTCTGGGCGTCCCAGCTGAACTTCACGTCCGCCTTGAGGCCTTCAGTGATCAGGCTGGAGAAATCCTGGGTGAGCGAGAGGGTAGCCTGTGCCACATTGTTCTTGATGGTGCGGTAACCCAGGCTGTTCAGGAGGTTCCAGGGGTTGTAGCCCTGCTCGGGGACTGTGAGTGTGCCGTCGTTGTAGACGGTGACGATGCCCACCGGCGAAGCGTGAAGCGTGCGCGCATAGATCTCGTTTCGGTCGTTGCGGGGGGAGTTGGTGTCGGTGAACTGGTTGGACAGGCTCAGTCCGATGGTGGTCGACTTGGAGATGTCGATGTCCACATTGGAGCGGAAACTGAACTTGCCGAAGCTCATACCTGCATCGTAGCGGTCCTGGTTGGTGTTGAAGATACCGTCCTCGAAATAGTAGTTGCCGCCTACATAGTAGCGCAGGGCCTTGGTGCCTCCGGTGACGCTAAGGTTGACGCGCGACGAATTGGAGCGCTCCTTGAAGATGGTGTGGATCCAGTCGACGGCGGGGTAGAGCTCGAAGTCGGCACCGCTCAGGTACATCTGCCTGTCGTATTCGCTAATGGGTGCTTCGGAGCCGGTAGAGGTGTACAGGCCGTTGTAGTAGTCGATCCACTCGGATGCGCTTGCAAGCTCCGGAAGTTTGGTAGGCGATACCAGGCCCGTCTCGGCCTTGAAGCTGATCTTCGGCTTGGACTCCGCACCGCGCTTGGTGGTGATGAGCACGACGCCGTTGGCTCCGCGCACACCGTAGAGTGCGGTTGCGGTAGCATCCTTGAGGATGGAGAACGAGGCGATGTCTTCGGAGTCTACGAGGTCCATATCCCTTTCGACACCGTCCACGAGCACTAGCGGCTTGTTGCCGGCACCGAAGGTGTTCATACCGCGGATCCAGAAGTCGGCGCCTGCGCCCGGCTCACCGGTGCTCTGTACGACGACGATACCGGCGAGCTTGCCGGCGAGCGTCGAAGAAAGCTGGCCTACGGGCACCTTGAGCTGATCCATGTCAATCGAAGAAATCGATCCGATGACTGATGCCTTGCGCTGGGAGCCATAGGCGACCATCACGACTTCTTCGAGCTGGTTTTCCTGGGGAACAAGCTTGACGAGGATGTCGCGGTCTTTGCCTACCGTGACTTCTTCGTCCTGATAACCGAGGAAACTCACGACGAGCACATCGCCGGTCTTGACCTTGGTCAGCGTGAAACGGCCGGCGCCGTCGGTCATCGCGCCCCTGGTCTCGCCCTTGACTATGACGGAAGCACCGGGGAGCGGCAGATCGGTCTCATCGACTACCGTACCGTTCACTTCGAAACTCTGCGCGAGAGCCGCCGGAGCAAACAGTCCTCCAAGCAGCACGCAGAGTGCGACAGTGAGTAATAGTGGTTTGTTTCTCATATGGTTGTAGATTATGGTTTGAACAGTTTGGCAATGCCGTGGTAGACAGCGTCTTCCGGGGCTCTGACTATAGTCGGCCACGGTCCGAGCGAGCGGCGCAGGCCATCCTCCATCAGATCGAGCGAACGGGATATCTGGCCTCCGAAGAGGACGGTGCTGACGTTGTGCTCGAGCAGGATTCCGGCTATCGCCGTGCCGAGGGTCTCACCCATGCGGTCGAAGGCGTCGAGGGCGGCTTGGTCTCCGTGATAGGCGCTTTCGGCAATGTCCCGTGCGGAATACTCCGGGTCGCCGCCCATTGCGGTATAAAAGCCCCTGACGCCCCTGGCGCTGACTTTGTCCTCGAGGATACCGCCCTTCCAGCTGTGGTTCCAGATGCCGTCGGCGGGGGAGAGGGAAGGTCCGTAGCGGACGATGCCGTCATGCGCGATGGCAAACCCGAGTCCGGTGCCGAGTGTGACGACAGCGGAATTGCCGCTGGTAAGTCCGAGCATCTCGACCGCTCCCTCAAGCACGGCGCAGACGTCGTGGATAAAGCGCAGTTCAACGCCCTGGGGGATACCGGCAAGCGTGCGGAAACTCTCTCCCTTGACGGCGCCGTATTTGTGGTCCATGAGGAAAATACCGTCGTTGTAGTTGAAGGGGCCGGGAATGGCGATTCCTATGCCTTCGAGCCCGGATGTGTCTCCGACAGCGGATTTGAGCGCAGCGGCAATCTCACTGCGCGTCCCCTGTGATTTGACGGGGACTGCAGGGAGCCCGTAGCGCTTGATGGATGTGCCTCCGACATCCATCATCAGGATATTAGACCGGATCTGATTCATAGCCGTCTCTGAGGCAGGTTTTGTGGACGCGGATGGGCTCGCGGCCGAGGTTCTCGATTACGTACTTGCCCATCGAAGCCGGCACACATGCTATCTCCATGAAGTCAAGATCGAAGAAGCGCTCAGGGTGCTCGACGCTGCGGATGCGGACATGCTCGCCGTCGACAAGGGTCAGGACGTGGAATTTCTCTCCGCGGGTGTCCTGCTCGCAGGTCTTTTCGAACTCGAGCCTGCGGAGCGAGATGTACATCTGGGGATTCTCTCCGAGGATGAACTCCTTCCAGCCTTCGCCTTCGCAGTCAAGCCTTGGCTCCTGGACTATGTATTCCGTGCTTTGGGGGTCGTGGATTACGCTGTGGCGGCGGTCCTGACGGACGTTGAGCTCTCCAAGCTTTGTGTGGATGGGGCGCTGCTTGCCGTCGAAGTCGAGCCGCAGGTAATCATACATCTTATAGGTATAGGAACCTATCGTGAGGGAACCGATCTCCAGAATCACCTGGTTGCGTCCGCTGGAATGGATGGTGCCGGCGGGGAGCATGACCTGAAGACCCGGCTTGGACTCCTCATAGCTGACATACTTCATATAGTCGCAGGGAACATGCTGAGTGTCAGCGGCTTCAATTTCGCGGAAGAACGCCGGAATGTCGGCGTCATCGCGAAAACCGATGAAGGTCTTGGCCTCGTGTCCGGTAATCACTACGTAGTAGCTCTCGTCCTGGCGGCCGAACTCATTGTAGTTCTCGACATTGTACTTGCCGCCGGAGTGGCACTGGATACTCATGTTGCCGGTGGAGTGGTAGGAGTCGTCCCAGTTGAAACGGATAGGGAAGTAGCCATGGTATTTTCGGACGCACTTTTCTCCCATCAGGGCTATGCCCTCTTTGTGGACGAACGAGCAGTAGTTGATGTCGAGCTGCTCGCTGCCTGCCTGGACAAGTACGCTGACCTCCATCGGAATGAAGTCGAATACCCATGCGGCATTGCGCATCTTTTCGGGAAGATTGCGCAGTTTCTTCATATATGTGCCGCCCCAGACTCCTTCGAGGTAGCAGGGTTTGGCGCGGAACGGATACTTGACTAGCTGCGCGCAGATCTCGGCGAAGGTCCCGAAGGGCATGAGCTGGAGATTGGCGCGGTCGTTGTCGATTACGAAGTAGTCGAGAGAGCCTTCATTGAAGAGCTCTTTACGGAGCTGAACTGCGTTTTCGAAGTCGCAGTAGTAGCAGCGGCGGATGGTGCGGTTGATAATTCCGGTGTAGTTCTTACCCAGATTGGAATACTCTCCGGCGCGGATGCGCAGCATCGTGTTCATGGGGGTTACGTCGAACCAGCAGCGAAGGTCGTAGAGGTCGCGAAGATCTTTCTGGAGACAGCCGTAGCCGTAGACGGCAACGATCTTGCCGGGGGCCTTGCGGCCCGGAAGGTCCTTGCGGAAAGCCTCGAGCTTCGACTGGTCGGTGAGTCCCTTGTAGCCGCCATGGTAAACCTTGCCGTAGAGCAGGGTCGGGTCGACCTTGGTGTCCCAGATAAGCAGCGGGTCGATGATTGCGTCGATCTCTGCGCCCGACTTGAGTACGGCTGCGTCGGCGTCGATGCACTCGAGTTCCAGCCCGCCCAGCAGGTCGCATTCCCTGCCGATGAGGCTCAGGAACAGATCCCATTTGGCTGTGGTGTAGCCGTCGAATCCGATGATCAGACCTTCCTTGCGGGCGCGGTCGGCGATACCGGCGACAAACTTCTTTGCTACCGCGGGGGTGCCCCCGGCAACAATTGAAGCTACGGTTTCTTTTGAGAGTTCCGGACGGTTGACCGGTTTGGGGTCGTTGTACGGAAACGGGTTGTACATGAAGCTCATATCCCTACCTTATATCATAATATTCGAAATTCATAATCTCGGCGAGCGCCTCCAGCTGGGGACGCCAGTCGCCGTCGACGATGGCATAGTGCTGGGTTACACCGACTTTGAGGACCTTCTCGAAAAGTTCCTTGACGGGAAGCTGGGGCCTGAATATGGTGTGGGTGTAGGTGGCGAGAAGGTGCTTCTTGCCGCTCTGGGGAGTGTCCTTCTCCGAGAGGCTCTCGGCCATGAACACCACCATCTTGTAGCGGCCGTCTTCTTCGTAGAGTCCGCAGACGGTCTTGAGGCCGGGACTGATCCTGTACCAGGCAAAGGGGGCTCCGGCATACTTCCAGGAAGTCTTGGCGAAGCGGACGTCGCGCGAGATCACTACATTGTCCTGCCACTTGGGGTCGTTGTGGTCGTTGGGACCGGCGTGGCCGCCTGCGAAGGTGCCGAAGTCGTCTTCGATGTGGAAGGGCTCGATGAAATTGACATTCTTGCCGGTAAGGAGCTTGAGGATATAGGTGGCGAGGCCGGCGCCTATGTCGGCTTCGGGCACGAGCACGCTTACGTTCTCATTGAACCACTGCGGGTAGAAGCCGGCGCGGCAGCCGGCCGTGCGGAACGTAGCCTGGTCGATGTCGTTGTAGACGTAGCAGTCGATGTCGTTCTTCTCTGCCATCTTCTTGATGGCGAGAGTTGCCTTGACGCAGCCGATGAACTTGTCGTACTCCACGTCGGGCATCATCTTGTATTTCGAGGTGAGCTCGTCGGCGTAGGCCTTCACCTCTTCGTCTGTGAGGTTCTCGATCTCGATGCCGTAGTCGGAATAGGGGAGATAGTGGATCTCGGGGCCGATCTTGGTGAAGAGGTCGTAGTTGTCGAAGTAGGTGCTCCACATCGCCTCGTTCATGTTGGCCATGAGACCGACGTTGGGAGTGCGCAAGATGGTGCGGGTGCGGGCGGCAAGCGCGAAGATGCGCACTTTCTCCGTGATCTGCTCGCGGGTACCGAGCACGGTGCGGACGTTCTTCCGGGGGACTCTCTTGAGACTGCCCGAGCCTTCGAGCGAGCCTACGAGGGTTCCGGCGCACAGGTAATCTACGAAGTCGTCCTCGTCGAGGGTGGTCTCGAAGCTCATCCTGGGTTTTGCGACATTGCAGAAGATGATCGGCATCTCCGGGCAGTCACGAAGGAACCTTATCCATGCAAAATCTTCGCTCCATGAGAGGAACTCCGCGTAGACGAAATCCACTCCTTCGTCGAAGAATAACTTGAGCGCTTTCTCGGCGTCCTGCCTTTCGTACACGATACCGGGATCGACGAGATCGAGGAAATCCTCCATCGTGGCTTTGATTTCCCTGACGGCTTTGTCTTTACGCTCGCCATAGGTGCCTCTCTTCGGGCCGCTCAGGTTTTTGAAGCGGGGGGAGGCGATCAGAAGCAGTCCGGCCCTTGCCTTCCTGCACTTGTCTGTTCTATTCATTTGCTGATATTTTGATTTTTTCGTTGTCTTTGTTGTAGTGGCGGCGGCTTACCCACAGGCAGGCGAGTCCGCAGACGAGCCAGATGACCCCGAGGATGGGGAAGGTGGCATTGAGGCTGCCTGTTGCCTGCTTGATGAGGGCAAGCACGTAGGGAGCCGTGGCTCCTACGGCGAAGCCGGTCATGATCATTGCGCTGGAGCAGCTGGCATGCAGACGCTCCGGCGTGACATCATACAGCGCCGCATAGATGTTGGCGTCGAAGAAAGCCCTGAAGAAGCCCCATCCGGCAAAGCAAAGGTAGAGCAGCCAGATCTTGGACACCGTGCCCATGAATGGCAGGAATGCGGCTCCTAAAATGAGGCCGATTCCCTGGATAATCATGCGTACGCGCGGGTTTTTGGCTGCGAGCTTGTCGGAAAGAGTGCCGGCAATCAGCACGCCCACGAAGGCGGCCACATAGGTCCAGAGCATGGAATTGAGGCCCGCCTGGGCTCCGGTCTGGCCGAAGTTCTCCTGCAGGAAGGTCGGCACCCAGGTCATATAGCCCGTGATGACGAAGATGAATCCGCAGAAACCGATGGTGACCATAAGAGCAGTCGGAGTGGTGAAGACGGTCTTGAAGCCGCCCCAGATGGTTACGGACTTCCGGTCGGAGCCGGTAGCGACAGCGTCCTGCCCGGTTTGATCGGGCGTCTTCGCGCTGGGGAAGTCCCTGAGCCTCAATGCCATCACGAGAGCCCAGACGACTCCGGCGCCGCCGAAGATGTAGAAGGCATACTGCCAGCCGAGGCGGTCGCCTATATAGCCGGCGAGCCATCCTGCGAGGATTACTCCTACGTAGTATGAGGTCTGGTGTATGGACATTGCCCGCGCCCTTGTGTCGGTGTGGTACTGGCCGAGCAGGGAATAGTTGGCCGGGCCGAAGAAGGCTTCACCGCCGCCCGTCGCCACACTGCGGGTAAGGATCAGCAGGAACACTCCGTTGGCAAGGCCCGTAAACATGGTGGCGATGCTCCAGAAGAGGATGCTGAGCGTGGTTACCCATTTTCGTGAAAACTTGTCTCCCACATAGCCTCCCACGGGCACCATGGCCGCGTAGAAGAGGTTGAAGAACACGGCGATAAGGCTAACCGAGGTGTCGGTAAGCTGGAGACTGTCCCTGATGAGGGGCAATACGGAGTTGAAAACCTGACGGTCTCCCTGATTGAGAAGATAGGCGACCCAAAGGAGTGCCAGAACCTCCCATTTATACCATTTCGAAACTGGTTTCATCCGATGATGTGTTATACTGTGGTGTACTATGGTGCAAAATTAGCATTATCTGGGAAATATCCAAGAAAATAATTAAATTTGTATGTGCACATTTTATCCACCACCAGACTTCGTCTGTCTCTCCATGATCCGACAGACGGTTTTTATCAGGGTACCCGCTTTGACCGCAGCGGTGTTTTCGACAGCATTCTTCTGGACGGCATAGAGATGGCCGGACGCTGGTTTGAGCGTTACGACCCTCTGATGCACGATGCCGTGTGCGGCCCTGCAGAAGAGTTTACCGTCGTGGAAGGCCTCGAAGACGGTCTTATGCTTAAGATAGGTGTAGGGCTGCTGCGCCCGGATACGCTGCCTTATGACCGGTTCCGCCTTTACGAGGTAGCCGACGGGGGAGAGTGGACTGTAGAAAAGACCGATGAGTGCCGTGTGAGGTTCTGTCACGAACTCTCCGGCTTCTATACTTATGTAAAGGAGATAGTGCTGACCGGAGAGACCTCATTTGAAATCCGCCACAAGTTAGAAGCAGCACGGCCCATTTCAACCGAAGTCTACAACCACAATTTCTTCACCTTCGGCAAAGAAACCGTAGGGGAGTCGCGCCGGGTCGATCTTCCCTTTGCTCCGGTAGGTCCCGGCGGAATGCAGTATGCCCTCGGGGTGTCCGACGGCCCTCTCGGTGTGAGGATCTCCGGCGATGTGCCCGTGGTCCGCACCCTTTTCTGGGCCAATACCCGGGTAGCCTGCCTTGAACCCTACAACAAAGTGAAAGCAGCTCCGGGTGAGCCTTTCAGCTGGACTTTGAATTATCAACTATCTAACAATCAATGATATGAAACGTGTATTCCTGTTTGCGGCAGTAGCCCTTGCAGCCGTAGCCTGCAAGCCTTGCAGCGAAGGAGGGCCTGTCTATCTGGACCCGAATCAGCCCCTTGAGGCGAGAGTCAGCGACGCACTCAGTCGCATGACCACCGAAGAGAAAGTGGCTCTGACCCATGCCCAGTCGAAATTCTCGAGCGCGGGCGTCCCACGTCTCCGTACCCCCGAACTCTGGCATACCGACGGCCCCCACGGCATACGTCCGGAGGTTCTTTGGGATGAATGGGACCAGGCCGGCTGGACAAACGACTCCTGCACGGCTTTCCCGGCCCTTATCAACCTCGCAGCTACCTGGAACCGCGACATGGCGTCCCTTTACGGCGACTGCATCGGACAGGAAGCCCGTTACCGCAAAAAAGACATACTCCTGGGCCCGGGTATCAATATGGGGCGCACACCTCTGAACGGCCGTACCTTCGAGTATATGGGAGAGGATCCCTATCTTGCCGGCCAGCTCGTCGTACCCTACGTGAAGGGTGTTCAGGCCAACGGTGTCGCGGCCTGCGTCAAGCATTTCGCAGTCAATAACCAGGAAGTAAGGCGCACGGCGACCAACTCCGTCGTCGACGACCGTACGCTCTATGAGATCTATCTTCCCGCATTCAAGGCCGCTGTGGAAGAAGGCGGTGCATGGGCCATCATGGGCTCGTACAACCTCTGGAACGGCCAGTTCAACTGCCACAACAAGCGCCTTCTCTGCGACATCCTCAAGGGCGAATGGGGCTTCGACGGTGTAGTGGTCAGCGACTGGGGCGGATGCCGCGACGACGACGAGGCTGTAACTAACGGCCTCGATATCGAGATGGGCACATGGACCAACGGCCTTCGCGGCGCCGCTTCCGATTCATATCAGAACTATCACCTTGCACGTCCTTTCCTTGAGCGTCTTCGCGACGGAAGGGCCTCCGAGGCTGATCTCAACGATAAGGCCTCCCGCGTGCTCCGGACCATCTTCCGTACTTCGATGGCTTCTGAGAGGCATTTCGGAGAGTTTACCTCTCCCGCTCATTTCGAGGCTGCCCGCAGGATCGCTGCCGACGGCATCGTCCTGCTGCAAAACGACGGAACTCTGCCTCTGAGTATCCCTCAAGGCGGAAAGATCCTCGTAGTAGGGGAGAATGCCTATAAGATGATGGTGGTGGGCGGCGGATCGTCCAACCTCAAGACCAAGTACGAAGTGATTCCTCTCGATGCGCTCCGCGAGGCTTTTGCAGGAAAGGCTGAAGTCGTATGGGAGCGTGGCTATGTGGGAGACGTCACCACCGACTACAACAAGGTCGTTACCGGTCAGGACCTCAGCGAAAAACGCAGCGCAGCTCAGCTTAGGGCCGACGCCGTCAGCGCCGCTTCCGATGCCGACTGCATCATCTTCATCGGCGGACTTAACAAGAGCAACAACCAGGACAACGAGGGTACCGACCGTCTCGATATAGTTCTGCCTTACGGGCAGGACGAACTTATCGAGGCTCTCGCTGCTGTCGGCCGCCCGATGGTGGTTGTCAACATCTCCGGCTCTCCTGTGGCAATGCCCTGGGCTCCGAAGGTGAATGCTATCGTTCAGGGCTGGTATGGCGGTTCGGAGAGCGGTCATGCCCTTGCAGATGTGCTTACAGGCGCGGTCAATCCCAGTGGAAAGCTGCCTTTCACCATGCCCAAGTCCCTTGCTGACGGCCCTCTCAAGACCGAGCGTCAGTATCCCGGCGTCCGTGAAGAAGGCAAGCAGTGGTGGCAGGAGTACTACGACGAGGGTGTGTTTATCGGTTACCGCTGGTACGACACCCAGAAGATCCCCGTCGACTTCGCTTTCGGCCACGGTCTGAGCTACACGACCTTCGATCTTTCCGACGCTTCCATCAGGCGTAGCGGGAAAGGCTGGAAGGTGAGTGCAACCCTCAGGAATACCGGTTCGCGCGAAGGTGCAGAGGTCGTCCAACTCTATGTGGCTGATACAGAGGCTTCTGTTGCCCGTCCGTCCAAGGAGCTCAAAGGCTTTGAGAAAGTCAGCCTGAAGCCCGGCGAGAGCAGGAAAGTCAGCTTTACGATCAGCAGGGAAGACCTCAGTTTCTTCGATGCCGATGCCCATGAGTGGGTGGCCGAGCCCGGTGAATTCCATGCCCTTCTCGGCACTTCATCGGACAAGATTTCTGCTGATTTGCCCTTTGTTTTGAAATGACAGTTACAAAACAGCCTGGTGCTCGGACTCGCAGTCGCTTCGCGACCCTATTCCGGGCAAATGCTCGTCCGAACACCAGGCTGCTTTTGCACGATATATATTTGCAGTGATGGCACGAATTCAATCGATAGACATACTCCGGGGCGGGACTATTGCCCTGATGGTTTTGGTCAACAACCCTGGGAACTGGCAGTACAACTGGGCTCCGCTCCACCATGCCGAGTGGAACGGGCTGATGTTTGCCGATCTGGTGTTCCCGTTGTTCCTCTTCATAATGGGTGTCTCAATGTACTTCTCGCTCAGCAAAGGGGGATTCAGGCTATCGTGGAAGATGCTCCGGCGGGTATTGCTGCTGATTCTCATTGGTTTGGTGCTCAATCTGCTCTCAAAGGCCGTATGGGGCGGGGAACTGAGCCTTTCTGGATTGCGCTATACCGGTGTGTTACAGCGATTTGCGCTTTGTTTCGGGGTCTCTGCGCTGCTTATCTGCCTTTTGCCTCGAAAAAGCCTTCCATGGATAGCGCTAATCCTGCTCACAGGCTATTCTGTGGCACTTTTGCAGGGCGGCGGATATGTCTATGGCCCCGATAATATAGTGGCGCGTTTCGACCGCTCGATTATCTCCGAGAATCACCTTTACAATGACCATGGAATTGATCCTGAGGGCATTCTGAGCACGATTCCCGGCATAGCCCATACCTTAATCGGCTTCATGGTCGGGGCAATGGTCGGCAAGCGCCGCCAGAGTGACGCGTTGCTCGTAGGAGTCGGTTTGCTGGCCATCGGGTTGATTGCATCCATTTGGCTGCCTCTCAACAAGAAGATCTGGTCGCCGTCGTTCGTGCTCGTTCTTTGCGGAATCGGCACGTTGCTGCTTTGCGCCCTGTATTATCTGACGGACGAGCAGAGAATCTGGAAACGCTCCGGTTTTTTCAAAGCGTTCGGCTCCAATGCGATCTATTGCTACGTTGTCAGCCATTTCATCGGCTGGGCGTTTATCCTGTGCGGATTCCAGCGCTGGATTTCAGGCGTATGTACGGACATCGGTGCGAATTCGCCAATCTCAGCGACTTTAGTCTCGGCGGGGTATTCGTTGCTCGTAGTTCTGACCACCTGGCTCGTTACGTTGCCACTATATAAGAAAGGGATATGCTTAAAAGTTTAGCCGATGGCTGTTTGTTACACAATTATATTATGTTAACTTGTGTATTTGAAAAGACTTCCCCTATTGCGACTTCTTGGAGCAATCCGGGCAAATACCCGAAGCAACGAAGTTGATATCTTCCACGACGAATCCCTGAGGAAAAACAACCTCGGGGATTTTCATATCCTCCAGGCAAAAGGTCCTGTGGCACTTGATGCAATAGAAATGCACGTGCTCGTCATCATCGTGGGAATGCCCTTCGTGGCTGTGGCAGAATTCATACTTGGCCTCATCGCCAGAGAGGATCTGGTGAACGAGATGATGCGCTCTGAATGTAGCTAAAGTCCTGGAAATGATAGACTTGTCTATAGTCTCCAGCTCCGCCTCCAGATCGGCCATCGAAAGCGGTCTTGATGCATCATGCAAAGCCCTGAGAATCAAGATCCTATTGGCTGTAACCTTGACTCCGTGCCCCGTCAGTATGTCTTCGAATTCGTTTTTCATCTGAATGCAAAGTAAACCAAAATCGGACTTATTTGCAACTGAGTTGCACACTCTCTCCCCTACCTTTGCTCTCAGAAACAACAAACAATATGAAAAAGACATACGAAATCGAAGTCGACTGCGCCAATTGCGCCCGACTCATGGAAAACGCAACCAAGAAGACAGAAGGCGTCACCGACGCCGTAGTCAACTTCATGACCCAGAAAATGACCGTCGAATTTGCCGACGGCGCCGACGACAAAGCCGTCATGAAGGCTGTCCTGAAAGCCTGCAAAAAGGTAGAGCCCGACTGTGAAATCTCGCTGTAAGCAATGAAGTTAAGCAAAAAACAGAGGACGATGCTCACGAGGATAGTCTGTACGGCTGTCCTTATTGTCGCACTCAATCTGCTCCCTATCAGCAATTTCTGGCTCAAATTCGGTCTTTATCTCGGAGTATACGTCCTTATCGGTTACGATATTCTCCGCAAGGCCTGGCTCGGAATAGTCAATGGCCGCCCAACCGACGAAAACTTCCTGATGGCAGTGGCAACCGTCGGCGCCTTCGCACTGGCGATCTACGAGAAGAGCGGCGACTTCAACGAGGCTATCGCGGTCATGCTCTTCTACCAGATAGGTGAATTCTTCCAGAAATACGCCGTGGGCAAGAGCCGCAGAAGCATCAGTGAACTGATGGATATTCGCCCCGATTATGCCAACATTGAAACTGAAGGTGGAGCCCTCGAAAAGGTTGATCCTGACGATGTTAGTGTAGGCAGCACAATTATTGTTCAGCCTGGAGAGAAGGTCCCCATTGACGGCGTCGTGCTCGAGGGCTCATCCTCGCTGAACACCTCCGCCCTCACCGGCGAGAGTCTCCCCCGCTCTGTAGAACCCGGCAGCGAGGTCATCAGCGGCTGCATCAACCTTAGCGGCGTCCTGAAAGTCCGTACGACCAAAGCGTTCGGCGAATCGACCGTCTCGCGTATTCTCGAGCTCGTAGAGAACTCCTCGTCGCGCAAGTCCAAATCGGAGAACTTCATCTCAAGGTTCGCGGGCGTCTATACTCCCGCTGTATGCCTTTCCGCCCTCGCGCTTGCGCTCATACCCCCTGTAATCAGGCTTATAGCGGGAATGGACGGAGGCCCTATGTGGGACGTATGGGTCTACAGGGCACTTACTTTCCTCGTCATAAGCTGCCCGTGCGCCCTGGTTATCAGCATTCCCCTGTCGTTCTTCGCCGGCATCGGCGGAGCCAGCCGCAAGGGTGTGCTCGTCAAGGGCTCCAACTACCTCGAGACTCTGTCTAAAGTAAGGACGGTGGTATTCGACAAGACCGGCACACTTACGAGGGGCGTATTCGAGGTAACCGGAGTGCATCACTCCCCCATCGAAGATGAAAAGCTCATCGAATATGCCGCACTGGCCGAATGTTCGTCTTCGCACCCGATAGCCCTGAGCCTTCGCAAGGCCTACGGCAAGTTCGTCGACCGTTCGAGAGTCTCTGACATCGAGGAAATCAGCGGGCATGGCGTACGTGCTACGGTGGACGGAGTGCATGTCGCCGCAGGCAACGATAAGCTGATGCAGAAGCTCGGAATCGAACCTGTGCACTGCCATAGCGTCGGCACGATCATACATGTCGCACTCGACGGGCAGTATGCGGGCCATATCGTTATTTCGGATGTGGTAAAGCCCGGTTCGAAGCAGGCCATCGCCGACCTTCGCAAATCCGGTGTTACGCGCACGGTAATGCTCACTGGCGACAGTGCAAAGGTCGCCGGCCATGTAGCTGCCGAGCTCGGGATCGACAAGGTCTGCAGCGAACTGCTGCCCGAAGACACGGTCGGCAGTGCAGAGGTGGCTCCTGTTGACCGTCCCGTCGGGAAACACGCCCCAGTTCGAGACGGC
>ODAI012813266.1_pt1 | contig 14176 bp, 13 predicted proteins | sample 1539321 | NCBI WGS metagenome assembly ODAI01 (sample SAMN02144231, study PRJEB22623) | gut metagenome | biome: sheep rumen | host: Ovis aries | place: New Zealand
AACCCCGATCCTTGGTAGCTATGTCGACCATAAGGGTAAGGCTGCGTCTATGCTTGTACTGGGATCGTTATTGCTAATTGCCTGCCATCTTACATTTGCGTTTGTATTACCTGCATTCAAGGGCAACAATATCGGTGGCATCATCACCGCATACATGACCATCCTGATACTCGGAGCTTCGTTCTCACTGGTACCAGCATCGTTGTGGCCAAGTGTTCCAAAGCTGGTAGACGCAAAGGTAATCGGTTCGGCATACGCTCTTATTTTCTGGATTCAGAATATCGGACTGTGGCTCTTCCCGTTGCTTATAGGCAAGGTGCTCACAAAGACTAATCCTGGTATTGACGATCCAACAAAGCTCGACTACACCGCTCCACTTGTGATGTTGGCATCACTCGGTGTCGCTGCCCTGATATTGGGATTGATATTAAAGGTAGTGGATAAGAAAAAAGGTATCGGCCTTGAGGAACCGAATATCAAATAATAGCCTGCTTGATGTGTGATGCCAACGGCATCACACATCATATATTTGAAAGGAAATTATAATACAGATCGGCTATCCACGATTTACCAGCAAGAACAGCCCTGGTAATCTCAGCACAAAGCAGCAAACCAACAATCACAAGAAGGATGAAAAGGACGGAAAAGCTGAAAAATATCACCAAGTCGCCATAGCTATGCTTCTGCTGGTAACTGTTCAGTTGGGATGACATGCTTTGGACATGCTGACGAAATGATACATGATTGGCTGAAGTCTCACCCACCTGACATACCAACTCAGAAGAGCACTGAGGACAATGACACTTCACCTTACCTATATATTGTGACTCTATGGTGAACACTTTGCCACACCTATTACATCTAATCTTGTACTGCATGGTGCAAAAGTACAAAATATTTCTTAATTGATCATACCCTATGCATAATAATCTTTCAATATTGATTCCCACATACAATGACCAATGTACTGAGTTGGTCAGAGTACTTGCTGCACAATTGCATTCGATGGGCAACGATATACGATGGGAGATTATTGTAGCTGACGATGGGAGCTATGATGAAGAAGTGCTGCGGAAGAACAGGGAGATTGGCAATATTGACGCTTGTAAATTCATAGAAAGAAAGCAAAACTGCGGCAGGGCGGCTATAAGAAACTTCCTGGCAAGTCAGGCTCAGCACGACACATTATTATATATAGACTCTGATATGACTATCGTCAGGAATGACTTTGTGAAGAAATATCTCACAAGTGACGCACCGGTAGTCTATGGAGGATACGTCGTTGCTGGCAAAGACGACTGTCTGAGATATAGATACGAAAAGGCTTGTGAGAAATATCACACGGTGGAATACAGAAGACGGACACCATATAAGGACTTCCACACCAGCAACTACATGATAGAAAAGACTATTATGACTGCTCATCCGCTTGACGAAAGGTTTACGAAATATGGATATGAAGATGTGCTCTACGGCAAGCAACTACAAGATGCTGGTATAGAAATAGTACATATCGATAACCCCACAGGCTTTGCTACATTCGAGAGTAATGCCGAATTTATAAGAAAGACCGATGAAGCCATTGCCACATTGTTGCAATTCAGGCATGAATTGTCGGGCTATTCCCGTCTGCTCGCAATGAAAGAACGAATGGAGAAGGCGCATATAGCTGGCTTCGTCAGAGCTATCGGGAAATGTATCATTCCCATATTACGCAAAAACCTCTGCCACAAGAATGGGGCATCTTTGTGGCAGCTACGCTTATACAAAATATTCAAGATTGCCTAATATACCTTCAACCTGTCACCTGCTGTCAGTTGATAGTCTGGTTGAAGATGATTCTTCTCGTACAGACTCTTCAGTCGGATGCCATATTTCTGGGCTATGGAATACATGCTCTCGCCCTGTCTGACGATGTGCATCTTTCCCTTGAAGCTCTTATCTGCCTTTGATTGCTTCTTGCGCAGGTATATGATGTCGCCGTTATTCAGCACTTCTTTGTGGTGGCGCTCGTTGTATTTTGCCAGTTTCTTATGACTGATACCTACCTCTTCACCTATTGACTTGAATGTGTCGCCAGTTCGAGCGACGACATATAGGTTCTTGTTCCATGCATAAATCCTATGCATTCCACCGACGACAGCACCAGTATTAACGTCAGATATATGACTATCTACCTTCTGTTTCCTGCTCTCTACCGTTTCTTTTGCCTCGTCGAGGTCGTCCAGATTGTACAGTTCGATGATTTCTATCAATCGCTTGGCATACGTAGGACTCGTGGCATATCCGCATTTTTTCAGTCCATGCGCCCACCCCTTATAGTCAGTTCTATCGAGAGAGAACAGCGGCTTGTAGTGCGGACGCTTAGTAAGAAAGAGACTGTGGTCCTCAAAGCTCTCCATCGGATCGTCGTAGACGCGGAAGCATTCTCCGTTAAGGTCATCGTCGTGATGCATGGTGCGCCCCTCCCATCCGTGACATTTTATTCCGAAATGGTTGTTGCCCTTACGTGCCAGGTCGCTCTGCCCTGCCCCACTCTCCAGTATGGCTTGCGCCATTGTGATGCTGGCGGGAATGCCATATTTGAGCATTTCCCTTATGGCAATACCTTTGTATTGGTCGATGTATGACTGATAACGGGAATTCCATTTAGCGTTTTGTGCAATAATGTTTTGCGACAAAACAATCATGAATAGCAATAATACTGCCAATCTTCTGTTCATTCCCATCGTGTTATCCATACATTCAGTTGAGTTGATGATTAAATTCGGGCCGTTTCATAAAGTAATATATTATATATTGGTAAGTAATATATTATATATTACTCGGTAATATATGATATATTGGTCGGTAATATATGATATATTACTTTTCCATTAGGTAGATATTGCATTATAATAACGCACATATTACTCTACGAAACGGCCCAAATGATTTACTTGAAGTAGCGTTTCAGCAGCCCTGCGAAGCCTGCTCCGTGGCGAGCCTCGTCCTTGGCCATCTCATGAACGGTGTCGTGGATGGCATCAAATCCCTGTGCCTTTGCTTCCTTAGCGATGCGGAACTTGTCCTCGCATGCGCCTGCCTCAGCAGCGGCACGCTTCTCCAGATTGGTCTTAGTGTCCCAAACACATTCACCGAGAAGTTCTGCAAAGCGGCTGGCATGGTCGGCTTCCTCGAATGCATAGCGCTTGAAAGCCTCAGCTATCTCGGGGTATCCCTCGCGGTCGGCTTGTCTTGCCATAGCCAGATACATACCTACTTCGCCACACTCTCCATTGAAATGGTTGCGCAGGTCGCTGATCATCGACTCTGGAACACCAGGGAGTTTGCCATCACCGAGATTGTGCACGGTAGCGTAAGTCACGTCGCCGTCTTCCTTCAGCTCAGTAAACTTGCTTGCTGGAGCCTTACAGATAGGGCACTTCTCTGGAGCCTCTGTTCCCTCATAGATGTAGCCGCAAACGGCACAAATAAACTTTTTCTTCATAATGTTTAGTATTAGTATTATTTCAGGTGTCTTCTTAATGCGGGCACCTGATTGCCGATTTCTATTGCTAACAACCCAGCTACGATGCGAGCACCTATCTGGTTGTAGTGTGTGTTGTCCTGTCTACCCTTAGGATATGCCGGACATTCGCCTGGTGAATATATCATGTGCAACTTCTTGCTGCCCTCGGCACCAAGTCCCTGCTCAAGGTCTGACGTCACTTTGTTGGCATCAATGAATGGTACTCCAAGTTCCTTGGCAATGGCACGAGGCACTTCCCTATAGGCTCCGTGGGTGTCTATGAGAGTGTCTCCACCACCTTTCAAGTCGTCGCCACCTTCAAAAGCCTTGTCGCGCAGCCCCTCGTCGTCGATCACCTTGCCCGTAGGAGCACTAAAGTTACGGCGAGCCACGCAGTTCAGGAGTATTGGATTGGCTCCCTTTGCCTTTGCCTCATTGACATAGCGACGCAGGTTATCATCGAAGGAGCCGCCCACCTCGGTATATCGTTTAGGGTCGTTCTTCTTCTCGTCATTATGGCCAAACTGTATGATGACATAGTCGCCTGGCTGCAGTTCATCAAGAACTTTCTGCCATCTGCCTTCATCAATAAAGCTTTTAGTAGAGCGTCCGTTTACCGCATGATTGCTTATCACCACCTCATCATTGAAATATTCAGACAGCACCATGCCCCATCCTCTCTCTTGCTTGCCACCAGTAGTATCCTTGTTTGCCATTGTGGAGTCGCCCACCATGAATACCCTGACAGGCTTTGTGTCAGTAAAAGCACAAAGAGCCAAAACGCATATCAATGATAATAACAACTTCTTCATAACTATATTTTGACGAAATTACGACGTTATGGTTTAAGACTTAACTACCGCGATCAGCTCATCTGGGGTGACAAGCTGTTGTTCTCCAGTGGTCATGTTCTTCAGAGTAAACTTGCCCTGCTGCATCTCATTTTCTCCGGCAAGCGCCACAAAGGGTACAGCCTTGGCATTGGCGTAGCTCATCTGCTTCTTCATCTTCACAGCATCGGGGTACATCTCGGTACGTATTCCCGCTTGTCTTGCCTTTGCCACAACTGGCAGACTATACTGAGTCTCTGCCTGTCCGAAGTTGATAAAGAGCAACTGAGTACCCATGACACTATCCTTAGGATAAAGATCCAGCGCATTGAGCACGTCGAAAATGCGGTCAACCCCGAAAGATATACCTACACCACTGATACCTGGCATACCAAAGATACCTGTGAGATTGTCGTAGCGACCACCACCAGTGATACTGCCTATCTGTACGTCGAGTGCTTTCACCTCGAAGATGGCACCAGTATAATAGTTCAGTCCACGTGCCAATGTCAGGTCGAGCTGTATCTCGTTTTTCAGTGAAGAACCGAGTGCTTCGAGTATAAACCTCATCTCCTCCACACCCTTCTGTCCAGTCTCAGAGTCAGCAAGCACACCTTGTATCACAGAAAGTTTCTCTTCGTTGGTACCTTCCAGCGTGATAATCGGCTGAAGTTTGGCTATCTGGTCGTCTGAAAGTCCGTCCGCCTTGAGTTCGGCGTTGACGTTCTCCAGTCCTATCTTGTCCAGTTTGTCGATGGCTACCGTTATGTCGACTATCTTGTCAGCAGCACCTATCACCTCGGCAATACCTGTCAGAATCTTACGATTGTTGATCTTAATCTGTACCCTGACACCAAAGCGACTGAATACAGTATCGACAATCTGCATCAGCTCTACCTCATTGAGTAATGAGTCTGATCCAACCACGTCGCCATCAAACTGATAGAACTCACGATAACGACCCTTTTGCGGACGGTCGGCACGCCATACTGGTTGTACTTGATAACGCTTAAAAGGTAGTTGCAACTCTTCACGATGCATCACGACATAACGTGCAAAGGGAACGGTAAGGTCATATCTGAGTCCTTTCTCGCAAAGACGGGCTGCCAGACGTAAAGTGTTACGTTCTGTCAACTCTTCGTCTGACACCTTGGACAAATAATCGCCTGAATTGAGAATCTTAAAAAGCAGTTTGTCTCCCTCTTCTCCATACTTTCCCATAAGCGTCTGCAGACTTTCCATCGCAGGTGTCTCAATCTGCTGGAATCCATAAAGCGAATATACTTCGCGTATAGTGTCGAAGATGTAGTTGCGCTTCGCCATCTCTACAGGGGAGAAGTCGCGCGTACCCTTGGGTATGTTTGGTTTGTTTGCCATATCTCTAACTGCTTATTTCCTGATAATTGTCTGGTCTCTATCTGGACCGATAGAGATGATGCTGATAGGTGTCTCCAACTCTTTCTCAAGGAAGGCAATATAGTCGTTGAAGGCTTTCGGGAACTGCTCTTCGCTGGTAAAGCCAGTCATATCGGTCTTCCATCCATCCATCTCCACATAGACTGGCTCGATACCATGCTCAATGTCGTATGGGAAATGGTCTATCTGTACGCCATTCTGCTTGTATGCGACACATGCCTTGATGGTATCGAAACCGTCGAGCACATCGCTTTTCATCATAATAAGCTGAGTGACTCCATTCACCTGAATGGCATATCGCAGAGCTACGAGGTCTATCCAACCGCAACGACGCTCACGACCCGTTACTGCTCCATACTCATGACCAAGGTCACGTATCGTCTTGCCTGTCTCATCGAACAGCTCCGTGGGGAACGGACCTGCACCGACACGAGTACAATAGGCCTTCATGATACCATACACCTCACCTATCTTGTTTGGACCGATGCCCAGACCCGTACACGCTCCGGCACAAATGGTATTGGAGGAGGTGACAAACGGATAACTTCCGAAGTCTACATCAAGCATGGTTCCCTGAGCACCTTCGCACAGGATGCTCTTACCCGAGCGTAGTATCTGGTTGATCTCATGCTCGCTGTCAACAAACTGGAACTGCTTCATGTATTCAATGCCCTCCATCCACTGGGCTTCGACCTCGTCAAATCCAGCAAAATCGTCAAAGTCGAGTGCCTTCAGCATGTCGAGATGACGCTGTTTGTGGGCTTCATATTTTGAGCTGAAATCAGAAAGAATATCTCCGACACGCAGACCATTACGGCTTATCTTGTCAGTATATGTAGGACCGATGCCCTTGCCTGTGGTACCCACCTTATTCTTACCTTTCTGAATTTCGTATGCACGGTCGAGCAGACGATGGGTTGGCATGATAAGATGGGCTTTCTTTGAGATATGTAATCGAGTCTTCAGATCATGACCACTTTTTTCCAAGTCCTTTGCTTCAGACATAAAAAGGTCGGGAGCTAAGACCACTCCATTACCAATAATGTTTACCTTGCCCCCCTGGAAAATACCCGACGGAATGCTCCTGAGAACATATTTCTGTCCCTCAAACTCGAGAGTATGACCGGCATTGGGTCCTCCCTGAAAACGAGCTATTACGTCATAACGCGGTGTGAGCACGTCAACAACCTTACCTTTACCTTCGTCGCCCCACTGGAGTCCCAGCAGAACATCAACTTTTCCTGTGTTCATCACTTGTTTGTTGTATTTCTGTTATGTTTTGAATTTTTCTTTCTCGTAAGCTTTGCCTGGCACTTTGAGCAGATACCATATATATATAATGTGAAACCATCCTTATTGAAGCGTTTCAGTCGAGTAGAACCGATAGCCTCAGCTATAGCCTTGGAATGTACTTCCGACACGCTACCGCAAATGGTGCACACCTGATGTATATGGTCCTCATTGTTATAACACGACTCGTACTTTGTCTGTCCGATAAACCGATGCCTCGTAATGAGGCGTAGCTTGATGAACAATCGCATCGTATTATACAACGTAGCCCTCGATACTGGAAAGTTTCTCGATTCGAGCAGTTCGTTGAGTTCCTCAATGGTAAAGTGCCCATCTATCGAGTAAACGGCATCCAGAATGGCATATCGCTCGGGAGTTTTGCGCAAACTATTTATCTCCAAATAGTTAGTCAGGATATCCCACACCTTCTTTTTGACAAATTCTTTTGCCACCTTTGTTACTGATTATAATTCGCACAAAAGTACATATTTTTCGGAAAACATGCACCGAAAAGTTAGAGAAAAAACGTTAAATGCCCTACTCTGCCACCATATCTGACACTTCTGGCAGAGCTTTTCTGACCAGCATGGCATACTCTGAGCCCTGATTGGAAAAGCGAATAAGACTATTCAGGGCTGCTTTTCTTATCGAAATATTCTTATCACTTATAGCCACTCCAGCCTGGTCGAGGTACTCATTGATACCCATCTCGCTCAGTTCTTGTCCCTTGACAAACAAACGTGCGATGAGATTAAATCCAGCTATCTGATAGATTGGTTCTGAACGGGCTATCCATTGGAAGACAAGAATAGGAGCATCTGACAGATATTGGAAGAGGTTGAATACTGCAATCTCGGCAATTTCTTGCGATGGCATCTGCTCCATCCATAGCTCTGCCATATCCTTTTGCATCTTCTCAGATGGCATTATCATTGTTGCCAATATCTTACACTCACGTGTATTTTCCTTCCAAAGTGCGATGGCAAGTCGTTCGTCCTTGCCATATTGCTTCGCCATTTCTGTAAGACGCGGCAATTGGATACCCCAGTTGACGAAATACGACAATCCCTTATCGCGCATCGACTGGGCTGTGACACCATTCATATACGACCTGAACGAATGCTTTATCTCTCTTATCTGGTCATCCAATGAGTGTTCCATACTCTATGCTATATCTTGTCATCTGCTCAACATAACTCTCAGAATAGTCGATGCTCACATCCGTTATGTTACCATCATTATCTTTCACCAACGACAATCGGGGATTGATAAAACCCTTGTATGGAGCAAGATTGAGAGCTTTGTAACGTTGTAGGATCTCCGTATGCAATATAGGGTCAATGGTGACAGCATACTTCTCGACGATATTCTTTGCCGACTCATAGTCCCCCTCACTTTTTATACGCTGTATCTCGGCAAGCAACTGAGCAAAACATCCTCTAAGAGCCGCATAGTCGTTGATTCTTACGTATGTCTTACCATTATTCTTAATGAGTTCTACCGCTCCTCCAGCATGCTCAAGAGTCCACCTTGCTATCAATGCTCTGTTGCGCATGTGTGCCTCTTCAATCTGTTTTCCAGGCTCGATACGTACCAATTGCGTCATCAGACCATTCATCATGTATGAATAGTAGTTGGCTTTATAGGCCTCTGCTGAAGGCAGAAGCCCTAAATCAACCATTTTCTTATCCGCAAGATAATATAGTCCGAATAGGTCAGCACGCGCTTCCTCGATAGTATTGCCGTATGCCTTCAGAGCATCTGGATCAACGCCGTCAAGCAACTTGCCGCTACCATGTCCAAGACATTCATGCAGATCGGTATGTAAGTCATCGCAAATTGAACTCCATCTATTCAGCATCTCAATAGTTTCAAAATCTATAACAAATTCCTCTCTGAAACCGTTACCCTTAGCTGCTTCGTCATACGCCATGGTGAGATTGCTGATAGTGACACTCTTGCTCCCATATTCGGCCCTGATCCAGTCTGCATTAGGAAGATTGATGCCAATAGCTGTCGATGGATATTCATCGCCACCAAGCATGGCAGCCTGCACAACATGGGCAGAGACACCCTTTACTTTGGACTTTTTAAATCTTTGGTCAACAGGACTGTTGTCTTCAAACCATTGTGCATTGCGACTGATTGTCTCCGTACGCCTGGTTGCCTCTACATCTCTGATTTCAACAATGCCCTCCCATGATCCTTTCAGTCCTAACGGGTCACCATAAACCTCGATAAATCCATTGATGAAATCCACAAGACCATCCTGCTCTTTCAGCCACTCAATTGAATACTTATCAAAGACTTCCAGATCACCTGTCTCATAGTATTTGATCAACAAAGAAATTACCGTGTGTTGTTGCTCGTTTTCAACATATTGCAGAGCTTTATTCAACCAATACACAATCTTTGTGATTGCCTCGCTGTATTTACCACCTATTTTCCATACATCCTCACGAATACCCTCAGCGTCTTTTACTAAAGTGGAATTGAGACCCCATGAGGGCTGATGTGGTTCGGTTGACTTTTTCTCTGCATAAAAGTCTTCGACTTCTTGCTGACTTACACCTTTATAATAGTTACATGCTGATGTCTGGATCAAGTCATCTCCATCAGCCTTGTTCACTCTTTTTGGCAAAAAGTCTGGATCAAAGATGACTGGCAACAAATCCTGAATATCATGGGTGTCACATTGTTGGCAGAGCCATTCTCTACTGAATTCTGGTATAAACTTATCGCCACCATAGTGATGATAGATTCCGTTAGAGAACCAAACTCTCTTCAGATACGTCTCTAAGGCTCTAAAATTAGCATCATCACGATTACCCTCATAATTAGAGTACACATATTCTAATAAGTGGCGAATACGTAGATTGTATTCGCCAAACTGATCAAAAGTAATGTCTCTTCCAAACAACGTTGCTTGGGTCAGACAATATACAAAAAGTTTATTCCTCAGGGTGAGCGAATCGAAATCCTTCACCCTATATCTTAGCATTTGGATGTCAGCAAAACGCTCATCCTGATAGTCAAAATCGTTATTTCTTATTACCAAGTCTCTCTTCATGTTCCTTTCTATATGCACGAGGCGACTTGCCTGTGATCTTATAGAAGGAAGCATAGAACGACTGCCTGTTGGAAAAACCTACCATGTCGCCTATCTCCTCCATCGTGAGATCTGCAAATCGCTTGTCAATCAGCAACGACATTGCGTCACTTATCCTCAATTGATTGACAAATGTAGTATAGTTAGTGTGAAACTTCACACTAATCACGGCAGAGATGTAACGAGTATTAGTCTCCAACTCCGTCGCTAATTGTTTTGCTGAATAGTTTTTGTCCTTGTACTTTTGGTCGATAACTATTTTTTCTAGTATCTGACGTCTAAGTTGTTCCATCATCTGCGCGCTGACAAGTGTGCTGTATTTTGCCACATTTTCGCGCTTCTTTGTAATGTTATACTTTGTCATTTCTAACAAATAATAAGTAGTTATAATATTGGGGCTTTGTGTGTTAATGTTCTTATTTTGATAAGTTTTACTTAAGTATTACGTATGCAAAGTTATGAAAAAAAAATAATCTAACCACATTTTCGAATATTTTTTGCATTAAATCACGTTAAAATTCCTGTAACAGTATACTCATTGGCAAAAATTATGTAATTTTGTACGTAAACAAAACAATATAGTATCATGGAACACAAGCATTTTGCACCATCAGAACTGATAATCAATGCAGACGGCAGTTGTTTTCATCTGCATCTGCGTCCAGAACAAATGGCTGACAAGATAATACTTGTCGGCGATCCCGCCAGAGTAAACACTGTAGCAGCCCACTTTGACAATATAGAATGTGACGTATCAAACCGTGAGTTCCACACCATTACAGGTACATATAAAGGTAAGCGCATCACATGTCAGAGCCATGGTATCGGATGTGACAACATTGACATTGTTGTCAACGAACTCGACACTCTTGCCAATATAGACTATCAGACAAGAACCGAGATTCCCAACCATCGTACTCTTACAATGGTGCGCATTGGCACTTGTGGCGGACTACAACCTTTCACTCCTACAGGTACATTTATTGCCAGCGTCAAAAGTATCGGATTCGACGGCCTTCTCAATTATTATGCTGGACGCAACCAGGTGTGCGACCTGCAACTCGAAGAGGCCTTCAAGGAACATATGAAATGGAATCCTATCAAGGGAGCACCATACGTAGCCGTTGCCGACAAAGAACTGATCAGTCAGATAGCACAAGACGACATGGTGCGTGGATACACCATCGCATGCGGCGGATTCTATGGTCCACAAGGACGCCAACTGCGTGCAGACATTGAGGACCCCAACCAAAACGAAAAGATAGAATCATTCGAATACGACGGGATGAAGGTATGTAACTTTGAAATGGAATCATCGGCTCTTGCTGGTCTTGCCTCTCTGCTCGGCCATCGCGCCATGACTTGCTGCATGGTTATTGCCAACCGATATGCCAAGGAGATGAATACCGAATACAAAAACACAATTGACACCTTGATACGAAAGGTGCTTGATAGAATCTAAACATACATGGTTACATTTGAAAGCGACTACAATAACGGAGCACATCCTACAGTGCTCCGCTCTCTGATAGACTCTAACGACAAGAAAAGTTCTTCGTACGGTTCTGACTGCTGGAGCCAAGAAGCACGTGAAAAGATCAGACTGGCATGTCAATGTAACAAAGCAGAAATCTTTTTCCTTGTCGGTGGCACACAGACAAATGCTACGGTCATTGATGCTATGCTTCCGTCTTATGGTGCTGTCATTGCTGTAGAGACCGCTCACATCAACGTCCACGAATCAGGCGCTGTCGAAGCTAACGGCCATAAAGTGATAACACTTCCATCACACAATGGTAAAATGTCTGCAGAAGATCTCAAGCGTTATCTCGAAAGATTCTTTGCAGATCCCACATGGGAGCACATGGCTGTACCAGGGATGATATATCTCACCTTTCCTACCGAACTGGGAAGTGTCTACTGTTCACACGAAATAGCAGCTATTTACGAATTGGCACGACAATACTCCATGCCACTGTTCATCGATGGAGCACGACTGGGATATGGGCTTACGTCTGAAGGATGTGATTTCGACCTGCCGTGGCTTGCTCGACATTGCGATGTATTCTATATCGGCGGCACCAAGGTGGGAGCTCTTTGTGGCGAAGCAGTTGTCTTTACCGATAAGGCCCCTAAGGGATTTTTCACGACAATAAAACGGCATGGCGCACTATTAGCGAAAAGCAGACTGGCTGGAGTTCAATTCAACGCCCTGTTCACCGACAACTTATATCTGACTATCTCACGCCATGCCATCAACATGGCAATGAAGATGAGAGAAATATTCATTCAGGCAGGTTTTGAAATCAAAGATTCTCCGACAAACCAGCAATTTGTCGTTCTCAAGAACGAGCAAATGAGAAAGCTGGCAACAATGATACTCTTTGAAACGTGGGAACCGATAAATGAAGAATACACCCTATGCCGTTTTGTAACCAGCTGGGCTACAACCGATGACGATTTGAAAGAACTGTCTAACGCACTACAATCATTATGAACAGTCCTTATTTAGATCCAAAAGATATCACCGTCGATTCATCTGCAACAATATGTGCTCTCGCTACTGCACAAGGTGGAGCTCTCGGAATAATACGTATAAGCGGACCAGCAACAATTCCCGTTGTATGTTCCGTTTGTAACAACATTGCTCCATCGACACCACCAAACTCTATACGACACGCTAACATAATTGATACAAATGGTGAAGTCATTGACGAAGTATTGGTATCTATCTTTCATGCACCTCATTCATATACAGGCGAAGATTCCGCAGAGATCTCTTGCCACGGTTCGCGATACATATTAAATAAGGTATTAGAACTACTCCTAAAGCGAGGATGCCGAATGGCAAATCCTGGTGAATATACAATGCGAGCCTATCTTAATGGAAAAATGGATCTCTCACAAGCCGAAGCCGTAGCCGATCTCATCGCATCAACCAACCAGACTACACACCACATAGCCATGAGTCAGTTACGGGGAGGCATCTCCACAGAGTTATCCAAACTACGCGAGAAATTACTGAAACTGACATCCTTACTGGAACTTGAATTAGACTTCTCTGACCACGAAGAACTGGAGTTTGCCGACCGCACAGAATTACTTGAATTAGCTAAGACTATAAAATCACATATCAGTCACTTAGAAGATACATTCGAAACAGGTCAAGCCATTAAACAAGGAATACCAGTAGCTATCATCGGCAAGACCAACGTGGGTAAAAGCACCCTACTCAACCAGTTACTACACGATGAGCGTGCTATCGTCAGTGACATCCACGGAACCACACGTGATACCATAGAGGACACCATTGACATACACAATGTCACTTTCAGGTTTATTGATACTGCAGGTATACGCAACACACATGACAAGATAGAAAAAATAGGAATCGAACGAACCTTTCAGACAATCAAAAAGGCACGTATCATACTATGGCTAATCGATTCCCAGCCAACAACTGAAGAAATAGATGAAATTACCTCATTGTGCAACAACAAAAAACTAATTATTATTCAAAATAAAATAGATAAAAAAGAAAGTTCCTCATACACACTACCACCTACCCTTTCTCCAGTCATAAGACTATCTGCCAAAGAAGGCTATGGTATGGACACTTTAGAACAAGCCATTTACCAATCATCCGACATTCCTGAAATCAATGACGGCGACGTTATCATCACCTCACTACGACATTATGAAGCCCTCACTCTGGCACAAACAAATATTGACCAAGTAATTGACGGATTAGAGACGCAACTAAGCAGCGATCTGATTGCAGAGGATCTACATGCCGTTCTCACTCACCTTGGAGAAATCACAGGTGGCGAGATTACAACGAATGAAGTTCTTGGAAACATCTTCCAGCACTTTTGCGTGGGAAAGTAGATTCTGCGTGGTGAAATCACATCCTTTTATATAGATAATATCAGAGATTATAAACTGATGTCATTTCTTTTATCCACCTGATTACTTCCTTTCGTACATATTCTGGAGATATGACTTCAACCTCGCTACTCA
>ODAI011027002.1_pt1 | contig 14175 bp, 13 predicted proteins | sample 1539321 | NCBI WGS metagenome assembly ODAI01 (sample SAMN02144231, study PRJEB22623) | gut metagenome | biome: sheep rumen | host: Ovis aries | place: New Zealand
TAGTCCAGAAGCAGAACGACCATTTCGTTGCCGGAAACCAGTTCATAGGAGCCGTCCGGGCACTTCATGGCGATACCGACGCGGTCTGCGTCGGGGTCGGTCGCCAGCATCAGATCCGCGCCGACTTCCTTGGCCAGTTCAAGACCCTTGCGGAGAGCCTCAAAGATCTCGGGATTCGGATAAGGGCAGGTGGTGAAGTAGCCGTTGGGATACTCCTGCTCGGGAACGATGGTGATATCTGTGATGCCCATATCCTTCAGAACGCGGGTTACAGGAACAAGACCTGTGCCGTTCAGAGGAGAGTAGACGAGCTTAAGGCCGGCGGTCCTGCACAGACCCGGACGAACCTGGCGCGCTTCGATCGCTTCATAGAGAGCTTCCTTGCAGTCGTCGCCGACGAATTTGATCAGGCCCTTCTCAACGCCTTCCGCGAAGGACATATACTTGGCGCCTGTGAGTACGTCTGTCTTCTGGATCGCGTCATAAACAACTGCAGCCGCGTCGTCGGTCATCTGGCAGCCGTCGGGACCATAGGCCTTGAAGCCGTTGTACTTGGCGGGGTTATGGGAAGCGGTGATCATGATACCTGCGTTGCAGTTGTAGTAGCGGGTCGCGAAGATGAGCGCGGGAACGGGCATCAGCTCGTCATAGATGCGTACGTTGATGCCGTTGGCAGCGAGGACGCCTGCCGCGTCGCGCGCGAAGTTCCAGCCCTTGAGGCGGCTGTCATAGCTGATCGCGACGGTCTGTGTGCCGCCCTGTGTGAGGACCCAGCTGGCAACACCCTGTGTCGCCTGGCGGACTACCCAGATATTCATGCGGTTTGTACCTGCGCCGAGGGTGCCGCGAAGTCCGGCAGTGCCAAAAGCGAGAGCTACCGCGAAGCGCTCCTTGATGGCTTCGTCATCGCCTTCGATGTTCTTGAGCTCGGTATGCAGATCGCAGTCTACCAGATCAGCAGCCAGCCAGCGTTTGTAATCATCCAGATACATAGTTTCTCTCCATTCCGGAGCGCAAGTGAAGTGCTCTGTCTGCAGCGCTCCGTAGCAGACAGCAGTGTGGCCGCATCTATTGCGGGACGGACACACATTTTTACTGCGAGTTGTCGGATTCATCGAAGGATTTTCTGTCTCTTCATGTCAAAATATACAGAAATCTTACAAATCATCCTATAAAGATAACACCTGTTTTAGGCATTTCTACCTAATATTAATATTACGAACTTTGAATGGAGTTGTCAATGAATCCAACAGGGAATGATGGCATTATGTACTCTGCCGGACGAAAGGAAAACGCTGCGGATCCTAATAGGAACATTGTCTTCATCTGTAAAAAATGCTAAAGTTAATCTGAATAGTGACGTGGTATGCGCAGATCTGTATACACGTTTAAGAGAGGAGTGCATCGCACATGGTAGTCAGAACGTATAATGAATGGTATTTGGCTCATAAAGAAGCCCTGATGGAGAAGATCAGAACAGAGGATCACACGGACGGGGATGAGCTCACAGTGGAAGTCGTGCGCTATTCCCACTTGAAAAATCATCTGCTCGCGGAGGACCACGAGGCGGCAGACATCATTATTGCCTGTGACGATGACGGAGTACTGGATAATTGCGCGGAAGTGATGGTGAAGGACTATTTTGCCTCGCATCCGGAGATCAACCTGCTCTATGCGGACGAAGACAGAGTGGCGGAGGACGGCGTGCATCTGGACCCCTGGTTCAAGTCGGAATGGGCGCCGGATACGTTTCTGTCGGTCTTTTACTTCGGAAATGTGATCGCGTTCCGCTCTTCGGCGTTTGCCATGATCAATCCGGGCCGGCGCAAGACCTCCAACTTCGAGAGCGCTTCCGCGCTCAGAGAGGACAGCCTGGACGAGGAGAGGGCCCGCACCAACGAGGACGACGGGCCGGTCAGAAGCTGGATCTACGGGACGCTCTGCCTCAAGCTCGCGCAGGCGGACGGCGGATATACCAAGAGGCGCCCGGGGGCTTTTCCGGACTTCCCCATCGGACATATTCCGGAGATCCTGTACCACGGCAGCCACAAGGTGGAGCTTTGGAACGGCAGCCTGATCAAGGAGTCCCTGACGGGCCGCTACAGCGTCGATTCGGCTTACACGAGGCTGATCAGCATCATCATTCCCAGCAAGGACAATCCGGAGATGCTCGCCCGGTGCGTGCGCTCCATCGAGAAGCACGCGTCTGTTCCCCACGAGATCATCATTGTGGACAACGGCTCCAACGAGATCAACCGCAGGAAGGTGCGGGAGCTTGTGGAGGAGATCAACGAAGAGGGACGATGCCTCTATATCTTTAAGAGGATGGACTTCAACATGCCGGCCTTCTACAATCTGGGGGCGCAGTACGCCAACGGCGAGATGCTTTTGTTCGTCCACGACGACGTCGTCGTACAGAAGAAGGGATGGCTCTCGCATCTGTCCGAGAAGGCCAAACTCCCCTACGTCGGCGTAGTGGGCATGAAGCTGCTCTATCCGAGCTCCAATATCATCCAGCATGCCGGCATTACAGCCGTCGAGGGCGGGATCGTCTATAAGCTGCAGTACTGCAGAAATGAGGAGTCTTACTATTTTGACTTCAACAAGGGCGTGCGCAATATGCTCGCTATGAGCGGCGCATGCATGATGGTGCGCGAGGAGCTCTTCAGAGAAGTGGGGGGCTTCGACGAGAAGAATTTCCCGGCTTACGGCGGAGACATCGATTTCTGCTGGAGGATCTTCGAGAAGGGCTACTACAATGTGGTGCGCAACAATATGTACCTGTTCTACTATGAGTCCTATTCTCCGGAGAACAGCAAGACCAAGGAGGAGAGGGAGCTCTTAAAGCCGGGCGAACTCAAGAGACTGTTCGAGCTGCATCCTGCAATAGCCGGAATGGATCCGTATTATCACAGATATCTGACGCAGGACGCGAAGGAGCCGCGCTTTAAGATCAATCTCGAGGATACCAGCGTCAGATAACCCTATGAGAGGTATCGATCGTGCCAATTTGGAAGGATTTGGGAAAAAGACTGAATACTGTCAGATCGCAGCTGAGGCTTCCCAAGGCCGCAGGGAGGCTCAAGAAGTTCCCGGCGGTCAGTTCCGGCAGCAAGAGCCTGGAGAAGCCGGGCCGGCAGCGGTATGAGTACGTCGAGCCGGAGGCCTCGGCGCTGCTCAATCAGCGCGCCGTCTGGGACCGGCTCAAGGGCGGAGAAAAGCCCGAGGAAGCGCTGGGAGCGTCGGTGTCCGTCCTCAAAGTCCACCATGTGCCGCTCATCAGTGTGGTCGTGGCGACGTACGAACCGGTGATCCGGTATTTCGAGCAGACGCTGATCTCTATTTTGTCCCAGACCTACGGCGGATTTGAGCTGATCATCGCGGACACCAGTCTCAGTTCCGGGGTCAGGGATACGCTGGATCACTACCGGGACGAGAGGATCCGGTATTACAGCGTGCCCGGCAACAGGGGCGAGGCGTCTCTCATCAATGACGCCGCCCATCTGGCCGCGGGAGACTATCTGTGCACGGTGGACGTGGGCGACCTGCTCACGAAGGACGCGCTCTACGAGGTCTTCCTCTCGATCATGAGGACGGGCGCGGAGATCCTGTACACGGACGAGGATCACTGCGACTCGGCGGGAAAGAGGTTCGACCAGCCCAACAGAAAGCCCGACTTCAACAAGGACTATCTGCTGGCCAATAATTATATGCGCAGGCTTCTGGTGATCAGGAGAGAGCTTTTCCTTGCACTGCGCCTGCGGGATTCCTTCGACGGCGCCCTGACCTATGACCTGATGCTCCGGGCTCCCAAGTCCGAAGTGTGCCACGTTCCGCTGATCCTTTATCACAAGAGCAGCGCCTCCGAGGACTCCAAGAAGGCCGCCAGAGAGCCGGATGCGGATATAGCCGCGGAGAAAGCGGCGCTGGAGGACTATTTCAGAGTCCGTTCCATCCGGGCCAGGGTGACTTATTCGGGGCGCAGGGGCATCTACAGGATCACCTACGACCCCAACATCTTTGCCTGCCGGGGCGACGTCGGCGTCGTGGGAGGCCGCGTACTGAGCCGCACGCACAAAGTCGTGGGCGGCATGTTCGATTCCCGGGGCCGGGTCATGTTCGAAGGCTGGGACGAGGCGGACGGCGGGCCCATGAACCGCGCGCTATCCGTCCAGAACGCCTTTGCCGTGGACGCCCGCTGCATGATGGTGAGACCCGAGCTGAAGGGCCTCTACGAGGAGGTCGTCGGCATAAGGACCGGTACCGGCGCGGACTGGCAGGAGGATCCCGCGGAGCTCAAAAGGAGAAGCATCCAGTTCTGCGCCAGGGTCCGGGAACTCGGATATCTGATCGTCTGGGACCCCTCGTTTATCACAGTGATATGATTGGAGAGCAATGGACCATACAAGCAGCAAAGTGACGCTCCTGATCCCCGTCCGCAAAGGGGGCAGACATCTGATCAAGTGCATCTCATCGGTACTGGCCGGCACGGCGGTGCCGCAGATCATCGTGCTGGACTGCACAGCTGCGGAAGGCGCCATGGAGGAGGTCCGAAGCAGGTTTCCGGCTGTCCGGATCATCCGCTTCGGCATGAACCCGGGCAGGGCGCACGCGGTCAACACGGGATTTCATATCTCGCAGACGCCCTATGTCATGACGCTTTCCCCGCAGATCCTTATCGGGAAGCACTGCGTCGAGAAGCTGCGCGCGGCTCTGGACGAAGACAGCAGCCTGTTCAGCGCACAGGGCAAAATATTGTCGGCGGAGGACCCTTCGGTCATAGCCGGAGCCGGCTGGAGCCTGGATCTGACAGCCCGCCCCTTCCTGCGGGGAGAGGGCAGGAAAGTGCAGGACCTCAAGCGCCGCGCGCGGATCACAGCCTCGCAGATGCGCTGTGCCATATACAGAATGGAGTATCTGGAAGCGGCCGGCATTCTGGACGAGCGCTACTACGCAAGGCTGGAGGATCTGGATCTGGGCGTCCGCGCCGGACTTTGCGGATTCGGAAATCTGTTTGAGCCCGCGGCCGCCGCGAAAGAGATGGAGAAAGAGCCGGTCACGGAGTTCTACAGCACGCTGGAGACCGGAAACCTGGTGTATTTCAAGTATAAATTCGGGATCAGGGATATAAGGCTCCCCTTTGTGAAAGCTGATCCGGCCGTTCAGGCGGCGCTGGAGAGGGGCGCAATGCTCTGCTTCCAGGCGGAGATGGAGATGATGGAGCGGCAGGAGATGGGGATGACCGTGACCAAGCTCACGCTTCCCGACGAATTCTGCATGGAGATCCGGGAAGACGGACCGGCCGGCGTCTATCCGCTCTGCGTCGGCGAGAGAATGCAATACTCGCTGCAGGATCTCCCGGATATTCTTAAAACCTTCTCCGGCATGATCCCGGGAACTCTCGAAAGAGTGCCGGATCTGCGCAGGTTGTCTGAAAAAATCAGATATTTGCGCTAATTTGTCCTAAAGTCTAACAATAGCTGCGGGCTCCGCAGGGGCTCTCAAACGATTGTAAATGAATCGGGATAATGCTATTATGGGTGGGACGGATTCTTTAACAACTAGATATTGAGGTGCGGCATATTTACCGTGCCTGACCGATAAAGGAAGAAGTATGAAAGATTCATCCGCAATGTGGAATTACAGCAATACTGTGCCCAAGGTGGACCTGACCAATCCCGACGAGATGATCAGGGCCAACGGCGCGGCAGAAGCTGCCCAGACGGACCGCCTCAAGGCGGAGGTGGAGGACTATTCGCAGGTTCTCGCGGAACTGAGACAGCTCTATGAGAAGAATAACGAACTGGTGCAGAAGCTCCAGTTCCTCAATCGCAATACAACGGAAGATATCAGGACGCTGATCGAGGACAACAACCGGCAGATCACCGATAAGCTGTCGGCCCTCGAGGAGTGGGACCACAGCGCGTTCGAGGATCAGATGCAGACCTCGATCTCGGAGGCCCGGGACAGGATCATCGGATCCATATCCGCCTCCAGGGACGAGAACCGGGATCTGATGCAGGAGACCAACGACTTCAATCACAGAGATAACGTGCGCGTGTACCGGAACGTGCAGGCGTCAGTGGTCGCCGAGCTCTCGGCGCAGACGCAGGAGCTGAATGAAAAACTGGAACTGATCCTGAAGCAGTCCGAGCCGGACCGCTCCCAGACCCTGATGCAGAAGATCTCCTTCGGACTCATCATCGCGGTCATGGCGATCCAGCTGCTCGAGGGGGCGGGTCTCATCGCTATTTTGATGGGGATCCTCCGCTGAGCGGCCTTTCATTTTCGCTTAAGGAAGAGGACGAGGGATGGCAAGACAGAATTGGAGACCATCGAATATGCTCTATCCTCTGCCGGCAGTGCTGATCGGCTGCCGGGACGAAGAGGGACGCAGCAACCTGATGACAGCCGCCTGGGCGGGGACGATCTGCAGCGATCCCGTCATGGTGTCGGTCTCGATCCGCAGGGAGCGCTATTCCCACGATATCATCGAGAGGACCGGCGATTTCACAGTCAGTCTGACGACAAGAAAACTGACGAGGGCGGCGGACTACTGCGGCGTGAGGTCGGGAAGGGATACGGATAAGTTCGGCGACATGAAGCTGACGCCTCTGGAGTCTCTGAAGATCAGCGCCCCGGGCGTGGAAGAGAGCCCCGTGGTTCTGGAGTGCCGGGTCAAACAGATCCTGCGGCTGGGGAGCCACGATATGTTCATCGCCGAGGTGGTGAATGTGAGCGTGGACGAGCGCTATCTCGACGGGAGAGGGAGACTGGCGCTGGAGAAAGCGGATCTCACGGCATATTCGCACGGTGAATATTTTGCCCTGGGAGAAAAAATAGGAAAATTCGGCTATTCTGTCAGGAAAAAGGCAGTTTCTCAGGGAAAAGGCAGGGGATCCGGCAGACGGACACCTGTCAAAAACGGCTGAAAGCAAAAAAAATAACAAATATCGACATTCGGAAGCAAAGATTTGCAGTCAAAATGCAGATTGACAGTTTTCGGCGATCGGGAGTATGATCCCGATACTGCAAGATCGATTTTTTACAGAGGGACGGTATGGAACATTATATAGTCAAGGGTGGAAACTCCCTGTCCGGAGAAGTGGAGATCGCCGGCGCCAAGAATGCAGCACTTGCTATTCTGGCGGCCTCGATCATGACCAACGAGACTGTTACAGTTGAAAATGTGCCCGATGTCAGCGATATCAGGGCCATACTCAAGACGATCGAAGTGATCGGCGGACATGTCGAGAAGGTGAACAGGCACACATTCCGGATCAACGGCTCGGGGATCAACCAGGACGCGCCGGTGGACAACGAGTATGTCAGAAAGATCAGAGGATCCTATTATCTGATCGGATCGCTCCTGGGCAAGTACAGAAAGGCCAGCGTAGCGCTTCCCGGCGGCTGCAATATCGGTCTGAGACCTATTGACCAGCACATTAAAGGCTTCCGCGCGCTCGGGGCCACGGTCAGACTGGCCTCCGGCAGAGTCGACGCAAGGGCGGAGAGACTGGCCGGATCCCACATTTACATGGACGTCGTCTCCGTAGGCGCCACGATCAATATCATTATGGCGGCCGTCATGGCGGAGGGAAATACGACGATCGAGAACGCAGCCAAGGAGCCGCACGTGGTCGATCTGGCCAACTTCCTCAACAGTATGGGAGCCAGGATCAAGGGCGCCGGTACGGACGTGATCCGCATCAAGGGCGTCAGCAGGCTGCACGGGACCAGCTATTCGATCATCCCGGACCAGATCGAGGCCGGCACGTTTATGTTCGCCGCCGCCGCGACCAAGGGAGACGTGACGATCAAAAATGTCATCCCCAAGCACCTGGAGTCGATCACGGCCAAACTCCTGGAGATCGGCTGCCAGATCGAGGAATCGGACGACATGGTGCGCGTAGTCGCCACCAGAAGGCTCGGAAGGACCAACGTCAAGACCCTTCCCTATCCGGGATTTCCGACGGACATGCAGCCCCAGATCACGGCGGTGCTGGGTCTCTCCAGAGGGATCAGCATCGTGACGGAGAGCATTTTCGAGAACCGCTTCAAGTATGTCGACGAGCTCACGAGGATGGGCGCGAACATTACGGTCGAAGGTAATACAGCGATCATCGACGGCGTCGAGCAGTACACCGGCGCCACGCTCAGTTCCCCGGACCTCAGAGCGGGAGCCGCGCTTGTGATCGCCGCGCTTGCAGCGGACGACTACAGTGAGATCTTCGATATCCGCTACATCGAGAGAGGATACGAGGACTTCCCGGAGAAGCTCCGCAAGATCGGCGCCCATATCGAGAAGATCGAGACGGAAGAGGACAAGCGAAAATTTATGTTCCGTGTCGGCTGATTTTGCTTTACAGTCCGGCTGTAAGGAAATATAATAATTGTGTGAATTTCATAATCAGGATGTTTTTCGGGGCAGGGTGCAATTCCCTACTGGCGGTAAAGTCCGCGACCCGCTTCGGCGGCTGACCCGGTGCAACTCCGGGACCAACAGTATAGTCTGGATGGTAGAACAAACTTCCGATTTCTGACAGAAACGCCAAAGCGTTTGCTTTGTGCGCGTCTGGTATGGATCAATTGCCCCGTATGCGTATGCATGCGGGGTTTTTTTACACAAAAGAGGAGGAAATAAAATGAACGGATTCTTTGATGCAGTAAAGGAAAACGCGGGTTTTGTGGGCGTATGCCTGCTCACAGTGGTGATCGTGGTGGCCGTTGCCTACGCGTTTGAGAAGGCGGCCAAGCGCAGAAACGGTGACACGGACAGAGTGCTCGCCACGAGGAAAGTCGTCATGATCGGCATGTTCTCGGCGATCTCCGGTATTCTCTACTGCTTCGATTTCGCGCTCCCGATCGCGCCCTCCTTCTACAAGCTGGACTTCAGCGAGCTTCCCGCGCTGATCGCGGGCTTCGCGTTCGGCCCCGTGGCGGGGGTCCTTGTGGAATTCATCAAGGAGATCGTCAAGCTCCTTCTCAAGTCCACTTCGACCGCCTTCGTGGGTGACCTGGCCAACTTCCTGATCGGCTGCATGCTGGTCCTGCCCGCGTCGGTGATTTATCAGTTCCACAAGTCCAGAAAGAGCGCGCTTGTGGGCTGCGCAGCAGGAACCGTCGTCATGACGGTCTTCGGAACATGGTTCAACGCGGTATATCTGCTTCCTACATTTGCCACTCTGTACGGCATGCCTCTGGACGCCATCCTCGGAATGGGCACCGCGATCAATCCGGCGGTCAAGGACATTACCACCTTTGTTATCTTGATGGTGGCACCCATCAATATCATCAAGGGCGTCGGGATCTCCGCGCTGACTATGCTGATCTACAAGAAACTGAGCCCTATCATCAAGTACGGCAGCTCCGCCCGCCAGAGCGTCAGGGCGACGGACTGACCGGCAGAAAAATCAGCGCAGGTACTTGGAATCCTGCGGCAATGTGGTAATATTAGAGCGCTGTGCATACAGCGCTCTTTGCTTGTTTTCAGAATATAATTGTGGAATAATGTTGAATATGAATATGACTAAACAAATCCTGGAGTCCTCCGGCAGCGGAGAGACTGCGAAAATCGCATATGAAGCGGCCTTGCGCGCACAGCCGGGACAGGTCTATGCCCTGATCGGCGACCTTGGCGTGGGCAAAACAGTGTTTACGAAGGGCTTTGCGGAGGGGCTGGGGATCAAAGAACCGGTCAGTTCCCCTACCTTCACGATCCTGCAGATCTATGAGGAGGGGAGACTTCCTCTCTATCACTTTGACGTGTACAGGATCGAGGAGCCCGAGGAGATGGAGGAGGTCGGCTTCGACGACTATGTGTACGGAGACGGCGTATGCCTGATCGAATGGGCGGGCCGCATAGAGGAGATCCTTCCGGACAACACGATCTATATAGTCATCGAAAAGGATCTCGAAAAGGGAACCGACTACAGGAAGATCACGATGATCAGGCCGCAGGATCAGAAGTGATCCGCGGCAGAAAGAGACAGAATATATGAAAATACTTGCAATAGAAGCATCCGGCCCCGTAGCCGGATGCGCGCTTTACGAGGACGGGGTCCTAACGGCGGAGTACAGCGTCCAGTACAAAAAGAAGCATTCCCAGAGCCTGGTGCCCATGCTCAATGAAATGAAGCAGATGGTGGAGCTGGATCTCTCCACCGTCGATATGATCGCGGTGACGGCCGGCCCCGGCTCTTTTACGGGCCTTAGGATCGGCGCGGCGACCGTGAAGGGACTGGGTCTTGTGATGGACGTGCCCGTACTCCCTGTTCCTACGGTGGACTCGCTGGCCTGCAACATTTACGGGACGGGCCGCCTGATCTGCCCGCTCATGGACGCCAGAAGACAGCAGGTTTATACGGGGATTTATGAAAACAGAGACGGCCTTAAGGTCCTCCGCCCGCAGTGCGTCACGGCGCTCTCCGGAATCACGGCGGAGCTCAACGCGCTGGGCAGGGAAGTGATCTTTCTCGGGGACGGCGTACCCGTCAGCGAAGAGGCGCTCCGGGAGCAGATGAAAGTCCCTTACTATTTTGCCCCGGCCCACATGAACCGCCAGAGAGCGGCCTCCACGGCTGTCAGGGCGGCTGCCATCTACGCCGAGGAGGGGGAGAAGGCCCTCGTCTCCGCCGACGATTTCAGACCGGAATACCTGCGCATCCCGCAGGCAGAGAGGGAGCGCGGGGACAAGCGCAACTACAAGGTTTTTGTCTGAGACCGGATTGGAGAAGCGTATGCGGGAAGACTGGACAATCAGGGTCCGCAGGATGACGGCGGACGATATCGGGCAGGTTCTGGAGGTGGAGAGAGCTTCCTTTTCAAAGCCCTGGTCCGCGGACGTGTTTCACGCGACCATCCTTCTGCCCTATGCATATTATTATGTGGCGGAAGCGGTCTCGCGCGACGGAACGGCCAGGATCATCGGCGAATGCGGTGTACGGGATATCGTCGGAGAGGGTGAGATCACCAATGTGGCCGTGCATCCCGACTGGCGGGGCCGGGGAGTCGCCGCGCAGATGCTGGAGACGCTTCTTAAGGAGTCCCGGCAAAAAAACATGAAGGCATTTACACTGGAGGTGCGGGCCGGCAACATCCCTGCCATCTCCCTGTACAGAAAATACGGCTTCCGCACGGAGGGAGTCCGGGCCGGTTTTTACGACGAGCCTGTGGAGGACGCCCTCATCATGTGGAAAAGAGAGGAAATGGAATCAATATGATCGATGTTTGTCTTTTGGGATCGGGCGGAATGATGCCGCTTCCTTACCGCTATCTGACGTCTCTGATGGTGCGCTGCAACGGAAAAAGTGTATTGATCGACTGCGGGGAAGGCACACAGATGGCGCTCAGACGCAAGGGATGGAGTCCCAAACCCATCGATCTGATCCTGTTCACGCATTTTCACGCGGACCACATCAGCGGCCTGCCGGGACTTCTGCTCACCATGGGCAACGCCGAGAGGACGGAGCCTCTTCTGATCGCCGGGCCCAAGGGCGTAGAGCGGGTCGTGAACTCGCTCAGGGTCATCGCGCCGGAGCTTCCCTTTGAGATCCGGTTTAAGGAGATCCGCGAGCAGGAGGAGTCCTTTAAACTCCCGGGAGAAAAGGATTTTACGATCCACGCCTATCGCGTCAATCACAACGTGACGTGCTACTGCTACGCGCTGACGCTGGACCGCGCCGGGCGCTTTGACCTGGAGCGCGCGCTGGCGCTGGATATCCCCAAGCCCTACTGGGGAAGACTTCAGAGGGGAGAGACGATCGAGACGGAGAACGGCGTCCTGACGCCGGATATGGTACTGGGACCCTCGAGAAAAGGCCTCAAGGTGGGCTACTGCACGGACACGCGTCCCTGCGAGGGAGCCCTCAAGGCGGCGGAAGGCGCCGACCTGTTTATCTGCGAGGGCATGTACGGGGAGGAGGACAAGGCGGCCAAGGCCAGGGAACACAAGCATATGACGTTCGTCGAGGCGGCGATCATCGCCAAAAAAGCGGGACCGGCCAGGATGTGGCTGACCCACTACAGCCCCTCTCTGGTCCACCCTGAGGAATTCATGCCGGCTGTCTGGAGTGTTTTCCCCAACGCAGTGCCGGGCAGGGACGGCAAGACCGCGGAGCTTCAGTTTGAGAATCAGTAAATGAAGGATATTATGGCTATAGATAAAGACATCACTATTTTGGCAATTGAATCCAGCTGCGACGAGACGGCGGCCGCAGTCGTTGTAAACGGAAGAGAAGTGCTTTCCAACGTGATCTCGTCCCAGATCGACATACACACGCTGTACGGCGGCGTCGTGCCGGAGATCGCTTCGAGAAAGCACACGGAAAGGATCAATCAGGTAGTCAGAAAGGGCCTCTCCGAGGCCGGCATGACGCTGGACCGGATGGACGCGATCGCGGTGACCTACGGCCCGGGGCTCGTGGGACCGCTCCTCATCGGCGTCTCGGAAGCCAAGGCGATCAGTTTCGCCTCCGGCATCCCGCTGATCGGCGTCCACCATATCGAAGGACACATCAGCGCCAATTACATCGCGGACAAGAGCCTGGAGCCGCCCTTCGCCTGTCTTGTGGTTTCCGGCGGACACACGCATCTTGTTCTGGTCAAAGACTACGGAGAATATGAGATCCTGGGAAGGACGCAGGACGACGCGGCGGGCGAAGCCTTCGACAAGGTGGCCAGAGAGATCGGGCTGGGATATCCCGGCGGACCCAAGATCGACAAGGTCTCCAAAGAGGGCGATCCCCATGCCATCGACTTCCCGAGAGGGAAAGTGGCGGGATCCCGCTATGATTTCAGCTTCAGCGGCATGAAATCCTCGGTCCTCAACTATCTCAACACCTGCAAGATGAAGAATATTCAGATTTCCGTGCCCGATGTGGCAGCCTCCTTCCAGCAGGCCGTGGTGGATGTGCTGGTGTCCCACGCCATGTGGGCGATCGAGGAATACGGACTTAAAAAGTTCGCCCTGGCGGGAGGCGTGGCCTCCAACACAGCGCTGCGGGCGGAGATGGAGAGGGCCTGCGCCGAGCGGGGCGTGGCTTTCTATTGCCCGCCGCCGGTCTTATGTACGGACAACGCGGCGATGATCGGAAGCGCGGCTTACTATGAATACATCAAAGGCATTCGAAGCGGCCTGGATCTCAATGCGAAACCCGGGCTGAGATTGGGGGAGAGATGAAAGATCAGTGCACAGCTGTCCTTCTCGCTGCCGGACAGGGTCTTAGAATGGGCGGCAACACACGCAAGCAGTACCTGGACCTGGGCGGCATGCCGCTTTTTACCTACTCGCTGGCGACCATGGACAACAGCGATGTGATCACCGACATCGTGATCACGGTCCTGGACGGGGACGAGGATATCTGCAGAGAGATGATCGAGGTGTGCGGCCTCGGCAGGAAGGTCCGCAGGATCATTGCGGGAGGAAGCGAGCGGTGCTTCTCCGTACACAAGGGCCTGCAGGTCATCGACTGGCCCTGCGACTATGTCTTCATCCACGACACGGCGCGCCCCTTCATTGAGGAGGAGGCGCTGCGGAGACTGCACGAAGAGGTCAGGATCCACAAAGCCTGCGTGGCGGGCGTCCCTTCCAAGGACACGGTCAAAATAGCGGACAGCGAAGGATTTGTCAAAAAGACGCCTAACCGGCGGGATGTCTGGATCGTCCAGACGCCGCAGGTCTTCGAGTTCCAAATGATCAAGGAGGCATATGAACAGATGGTGGTATCATATGACGACCTGCGGAGAAAGGGCGTGATCATCACGGACGACGCCATGGTCGTGGAGTACTTCACCGGCCGCAGGGTCAAACTCGTCAAGGCCTCCTACCGCAATATCAAGGTCACGACGCCGGAGGACCTCGTGACGGTATTTGCTTATCTGAAGGAGAAACAGTGAGGGATCAGGAAAGCGAGGGAATATGGCTTTCACACATCTGCATGTCCACACCGAGTATTCGCTGCTGGACGGCTCCAACAAGATCAAAGAATATGTAAAGCGCGTCAAAGAGCTTGGCATGGACAGCGCTGCCATCACCGATCACGGCGTCATGTACGGCGTGATCGATTTTTATAAAGAAGCCAAAAAACAGGGCATCCGACCTATCATCGGCTGTGAGCTTTATGTTGCGCCCCATTCAAGATTTGACAGGGAGGCGGGCGGCGGCGAAAACCGATA
>ODAI012579720.1_pt1 | contig 14174 bp, 4 predicted proteins | sample 1539321 | NCBI WGS metagenome assembly ODAI01 (sample SAMN02144231, study PRJEB22623) | gut metagenome | biome: sheep rumen | host: Ovis aries | place: New Zealand
CGCCGTAGATCTGGCCTTCGACCGCCTGGATGTTGCCCGGCTTGCCGATCCACTCGACGCAGGTCATGCCTGTGCACTGGGTCTTACCGGTAGAGACTTCTACGTCAACGGTCGCCAGGAACAGAGCGTAGGTATAAGTATAGGTCGGGTTGCCTGTTCCATCGTTCGGATCGAGGTCATAGAAGTAGTTGTATTCATCGATGGTCGCCCAGTCGCCGGGGTATCTTGTCGGCAGGCCTTCGGCTACCATTTCGTCATAGGTTCTGTAGGTCCCGTCTTCTTTTCTCATGGCATCGGCGATGTTCTTCGCGGCCACGATGGAAGCCTTGCCGTTCGCGTAGTGGGATCTGGAACCGGCGGACTCACCCGTGTTCGGGCAGTACTTGGAGTCATCCTGGACCAGCTTGATGTCGTCCGGTGTGATGTTCGGGAAGTACGGCTTCAGGGCTTCCAGTGTACAGATCAGAGATCCCTGGTCACCGCCCTGGCCCTGATCCTGCCAGGTGTCGTATTTTCTGAACGTGCCATCCGGCATCAGCTCGATCGCCACGTGGGATTCATCGATGCCGCCCAGGCCGACGTTGTAGCCGCCCCATGCGATGCCGACGCCCTTCTTGACGTCTTCGTGCTCCTTGTTCCAGGCTTCTGCTTCCGCCTTCTTCTCGTCATAGACCGGTTTCAGCTTATCCATCATCTCTTCCATCGGATAGTGGAGATACGGCAGTTGGTTGACGTTGGTGTCTTCCGGTGTCCGTGCGATGTTGATGTATCTGAAGTCGAAAGGATCGATCCCGGCTTTTTCGGCCAGCATATCGACGATCGCTTCGGAGCAGGTGTAAGCCTGTGGTGCGCCGTAGCCTCTGTAGGCGGTGGTCCATACGTGGTTGCAGAGCGCCGCTCTGTTCATGCCGACTGCATTCGGAATGTAGTACGGATAGAACATGAACCTGGAGGTCTTGGTCAGCTTGTCATCACCGAAGTCGGCGAAGCAGCCTGCGTCAAGTCCGCAATCCCATTCGCCGGCGATGAACTTGCCGTTCTCATCACAGGCCAGACGCGCGTTCCAGTAGGACGGGGAGCGCTTGCCGGTGACAGCCATGAACTGCTTGTAATCCATGGACAGGGAGCATGGCATCTTGGTGACCATGGTGGCGTATGCGCAAAGTGTCCAGTTATGCGCGTTCATCGCCCATCCGAAGGAACCGCCGGTCGGGTTCTCGATCAGGCGGATCTCCGTTTCGGAATCCAGGCCCAGTGCGTTAGCCATCTCGTCCTTGTCCCAGTAGAGGGTCATGGTCTTGCAGTGGACGCACAGCTTGTTGTCTTCGTCATAATAGGTCTGTGCCACATCGCCCTCGATGGACATGTGCGGCTCTCTGGAGGAGTAGAAGGAACCTTCCACGGAGAAAGGCGCGTTCTCGATCATCTCCGGAACCTTCTCGTCATCGCCCTTCAGGACCGGCAGGTGGCAGTAGGGGTTCGGCGCATATGTATCCGGCATCCAGTCGTATAACTGCTTGGCCGTCGGAGCGACCGCTTCCAGATAGTTCATGTAGGCTTCCAGTTCTTCGATCTCGACCTTGACCTTGTCAGCCGCAGCCTTGGCGTGATCTCTGGTGTCTGCGACCACCAGGGCGACTACATCGCCGTACCAGGTGATCTCATCCTCTGCCAGGATGTGGTGATGCTCCTGCAGTTCCACGGTTCTTTCGGAGAATCCGAAAGCCATGAAGTGGTTCTTGCAGCCCAGCTCTTTGACGTCCTTGGCCGTGATGACCTTGACGACGCCCGGCATCTTCTCTGCTTCTTCGAAGTCGATCTTCTTGATCTTCGCGTGATGGGTGATCCTCGGCATGACCATCTCGACCTTCAGGGTCTCTGCCGGCATGTGCAGTTCGATGTCATCACCGTAATCACAGACGCCGCAAGCCTTAGGCAGGGCGTTCGGTCTCTCCAGCGGTTTGCCGTAGAAGTTGCCGATATCCTTCTTCCAGTCGTATCTGTAGTCCTCCACGGTCTTCTCGCCGCGCATGATCGCAGCTGCGGCCATGACCGCGTCGACGATCTGCTTATAGCCTGTGCAGCGGCAGACGTTTCTGTGCTTCTGGAACCAGTCTCTCACGTCTTCTCTGGTCGGATCCGGAGTCTCCTGCAAAAGCTGGTAAGCGGACACGATAAAGCCCGGTACACAGTAGCCGCACTGGACCGCGCCCATAGCGACCCACATGGACTGCAGCGGATGCGGATGCATCACAGTACCGATACCTTCGACGGTGATGACGGAGCTGTACTCTTCGATCTTATCGATCTTCTTCATACAGGAACGGGTCACCTTACCATCCAGAATGACGGAGCAGGCACCGCAGGCACCCATGCCGCAGCCGATCTTCGTTCCGGTCAATCCGAGGCGACGCAAAACATCTGCCAAAGTATCTTTGGCAGGGTCACAGATGAACATCCGGTCAGCGCCGTTGATGTTCAACGTCATCTTTTTTAAATTCATTTTTTCCTCCGTAATTGATTACTACTTTTGGACAATAACGTTTTGCTTGCTTGATTAGAATACAAAAATTCTGACAATATTCTAACAGTTTTCACGGATTTCTGTCAAGAAAAGGCAGGTGTGCATAATGGACTAGTTTGCCGTCTTCGGGAAACTATCGTGCCGAATAAAAAAGCCTGTTTGCGGGGTAACATTTAGGGGCCCGCTGGCTTAGAACGTCCGCTCGAATACGTTCCGGTCATGTCTAAGTGGGTCCAGCCTTTGCAGCCGAAACGGGGCGGATTTAGATGAAGCTCAGAATTTGCCTCTGCTCGATCAAAACAGCCTATGTGAAGGGATATATCATGGCGGATCTGCCTCTCGCATATCGGCGATTTTCGTTTGTATCCCTTTTGCGGCCAAAACCTGTTCCTAAAGGAACACAAAAAATGAGTAAAAGGAAGTACGCGCTCCTGGAACCTCCTCAGATCGTGTCCCTTATTGAGATCATCCGTGTTCCTTTAGGAACATAATTTCCCTGAGAAAGGGATACATGAGAAAAAGAAAAGCCTGTCTGCGCACTTTTTTAGAAGAAATCAAGCAAGCAAAACGAATTTTAAAAAAGATGACCTTCTTTAAGAATCGATTAGATTTCAACAAAAAAGTGCGCAGGCAGGCTCAAGGTAATCAATACCATTTGCTGAGTCTCCTTCGCACACTGGCAGGCGGGAGGATCGCTCGCCCCACCCTATCGCCCTCACCGGCAGCGGGTGTCGCATGAGGGTCGGAGATATTCTTTTGTTGTACCTTTATTTTAATTGCTATGGCGAGGGTTTGTCAATCAAAACTTCAGAGCCGGCCGTGGCAGCATGGTGTGGAGTTGGTGGCGTTTCGAGGTCAAAAATGTCATTTGCAATCCTTCACTCAAATCTGCTACACTTGTGTAGTACCTAAAGGTGAAGGAGCAATTACTCATGAAATATTTGATTCTGGGCAGCGGCATCGCCGGCATGGCAGCAGCGGAGGCGATCCGCGGAATGGATAAGGCAGCGGAGATCCTTATGATCTCTGCGGAACAGGAGCTGTGTTTTAACCGGCCCATGTTGATCGGGGAGTTCGCACTGGACGGTTCCGGCGCGGTGCTGTTCGAAAAGCAGCAGGACTGGCCGGCCCAGCATAAGGTGGAGGTGCGGCTGGGAACGAAAGCCGTGGAGATCGACCGGGCCGCTAAACTGGTCCGGTTAGAAGACGGTTCGACCGAGGGATACGACAAGCTGGTCTATGCGCTTGGCGCCCATGTCACGATCCCGCCCATTCCCGGAGCTGACGGTGAGAATGTTTATGTGGTCCGGACCCGGGAGGACATGAGCCGGATCCGTGAAGCCATGAAGACCGCGAAGCATGCCGTCGTGATCGGCGGCGGGATGCTGGGACTGGAGGACGCCTGGGCTATGCGTGAGCAAAAGCTGGACGTCGCGATCATTGAACAGAAACAGAGAGTCGCCTTCGGTCAGATCGACCAGTCTGCCGGCAATCTGATGAAAAAGCGGATCGAACGGATGGGGGTCCCGGTCTATTTGAATGCGACCGTGACCGAGATCGGGGACGGATACATCAGCTTCCGGCAGGAGGCAGAACCGGAGCAAGTGTCGGCACCGACCTGCCCGGGATGCGGCGGGTGCGCCGCGGCTCAGGAGGAAGAACTGGTCACGATCCCGGCGGACCTGGTCATCCTTTCCACGGGCGTGACCCCGAATTGCAGGCTAGGGGCGGAAGCCGGCCTGGCTGTGACCGGCGGGAGTGTTAACGCAGACGGGACCACTGCCTGCGGCGGCTGCGATAGCTGCGGCGCCTGCTGGATCGCCGTGGATGAGCACTGCCGGACCAGTGATCCGCACATCTTCGCGGCAGGAGACTGCGCAGCGGTGAACGGCAGGAACGATGCCATCTGGGATGAGGCCAGAGAGATGGGCCGGGTGGCAGGGACGAACGCGGCGACGAGCGCAGTAGCTGAGGCGGGTTCCGCAGCCCTGGACGCAGCGCCCGTAGCAGAGGTAGTACAAACGTACTACCCTGGAGAACTGGAAGTCTACGTCCCGGTCACGGCGGAGCACGTCTTCACCGGTTTTGACACGGAAGTCTTCACCATGGCGGACAGCTCCGGTGCAGGGACCGACGGTGTCTATATCCGTCACGCGGACGTGGAGATCTTTGATTACCAAAGGGAGCGGTACATCCGTGTCTCCCTGCAGGACGGGATCATCGCCGGGATCCTGCTGATCAATGCCTCGGATCTGGCGCCGGAATTGATGGAGGCCTATCACAGGGGTGCCGGAGAGGAGGAAGCCCGGCAGATCATTTTGCGCTGGAAGGACAGTCACGAAGTGGACTTCAAACCGATGGGCACATTCAGGCGCCGGTAGGCGCCGGATTCCGGCAAACCAATCAGGTTGTTTAAACAACTTAATCACACCGAAGTCGTTGTAAAAACAACGAAAACCTTGTATAATAATCCCATCAACAGAATAATATGCCTTTTCGACCTGGAAGGCCTAAGGACAGCGTCCGCTGTCTATGGCCCATAGGCGCTTAGGGTATGACGGGAAACGGTCATGCCTCCCATGTTTGGAAAGAAAAGCGACACGAGATTTTACCTGCAGAGTTGTTTCCTGCGGGGATTCAAGTGGCAAATGTCGGTTTCCTTTCGGAAACCGTTTTTTTTAGCCATGAAGTGGTGGCTTATTTTCGGTGTGGGGAAAAGAGAAATGATACACATCGGACCAGAAGCCGGTGTGTTTTGTTCTATGGGGGACAAGATGGCGAAGAGAATTCCTGACAATTTGATCACGATCCTGGCGGTGCTGGTTTTGCTTCTCGGCATGGGGTTTGTCAGTGCAAAGGCTGGCCCAGCCTTTGCAGAAGGAGAGGCGGCGCTGGATGTGTACCAGGACGGTACCTGTCTGCACTCATTCACCATGCAGGAGCTGGAGGACATCGCCAAGGCAGAGGGCGCGCAGAAGTATACCCTCTCCGGATTCAATACCTATCCGACCCCGAAACCGTGTGTAGAGATCGAGGGGCCGACCGTAGAAGGGATCCTGAAAACCGCGCTGGGGGAAAACGGTACCGGGCTGGAGCAGATCGACGGCACGCAGATCATCGGCTTCCGGGCGAGCGATGGACTGGAAGAAAAATTCATGAAGGAGAGCCTCTTCGCCCAGCGGTATTATTTCCCGAACTTCCGGCAGGAGCAGGGCAGGAGCGGCCATGCGGTCCTGGCGGAATCCATGGCGGATCCGGTGCCTGTGCCGGCAGTGATCAGCCTGAGAGAAGAAGGCAAGGCTTATGGGGAAGAAGGCAGGGATGAGCCGGGAAGGCTTTTGTTCGGCCAGATCGTGCCCAATGAGCAGAATCACTCGATGTTCGTGAAGTACATGGTGACCGGAGACAAAGAGAAAGCTACGATGCGCGGCCGGATCACGATCTACAGCGTGGCGGCAGAGAAATTAAATGCCATTGTGACTACAGACAAGGGCAAGAGCGGTGCGTTGAAGAGCGGAACAGAGATCGTTCTCGACCGCTCGGTGAACCTCTCGCATACGGAGGGCGGCTCCAGGTACTGGATCTACTACACGACCGACGGTACTGAGCCGGACATGACCTCTGAGATGTATAACTATAACAATAACTCGTTCGGACAGACGGGAGAGAAGATCAACTTCCCGGTCATGGTTGAGACCGATACCATGCAGCTTCGGGTGAAGGTATACGGATACGACCGGCTCCCGAGCGAAATTTCAGAGTTCACGTTCTGTCAGCCGCTGGCGAAGCCGGCGCAGAAGAAGCCGGCGCTCAAAGGGCGGACGATCACGGTAAAGTGGAAGGCGGTTTCCGGCGCGAAGGGCTACCAGATCGTGCGGGCCACGAAAAAAAGCGGGAAGTATAAGACGGTCAAGACCATTAAGAATGCGAAGACCGTTTCCTGGAAGAATACGAAGCTAAAAAAAGGCAAGACCTATTACTACAAGATCCGGGCGTACCGGACGGTGGCAGGTAAACCAGTTTACAGCAGCTACTCAGCTGTGAAGTATAAAAAAGTCAAATAATCATTATCTTTTCGCAGGCAAAAGGAGGATGAAAAAACATGAATGAGGTAAGAAGAAATGCGGGGATGGCAAGGATCCTGATCGCGATCCTGTCCGTGGCTCTGGTGTTCACCATGATGCCGCTTTCGATGGGCAAGGCATTCGCGGAGGAAGAGCCGGCAACGGCTGTGTTCAGCGTAACAGGCCAGGATCTTTTGGCGCAGCTGAGCTATGACAGCATCAAGACCCTGAAAAACGATGAGGCGATCAAGCCGCTGATCAAAGAAGACGTAGTATTCCACACGAAGAACAGCTCCGGAACGGAAGAGGATCTCACCGTGACCGGCGTCACCATTGAAGACCTGATCAAGCTGGCCGGACTGAAGGAAAACATGGAACTGGAATCCGTGACGGCGACCGCAGATGACGGGTATGCCAAGACTTATACGGCCGACCAGATCCTGAAGGAAGACCTGCAGGGGAACAAGGCGATGTTCATCTGGAGCGAGAACGGAAACAAAGTCCAGAAGACAGCGGTCGGGCAGTTCACGACAGAGGATCAGAACAAAGGCCTCTGGGTCAAGGGCAACACGATCACATTGACCGTAACCGCGAAAGCTAAGGTCCTGCCGGTGTTCAGTGTCATGGGTGCGGATCTCGTAACACAGCTGGAATATGACAGCATCAAGACCATGAAGAACGATGAGGCGATCAAACCCCTGATCCTGAAGGACGTTGTCTTCCATACGAAGAATAAAGCGGGAACAGAAGAAGACTTCACTGTGACGGGCGTGACGATCGAAAGTCTGCTTGGTCTGGCCGGAATAAAGGAAAGCACGGAACTGGAGGCAGTGACAGCTACGGCAGATGACGGTTTTTCCAAGACATATACGGCGGACCAGATCCTGACGGAAGACCTGCAGGGAAACAAGGCCATGTTCATCTGGGATGAGAACGGAGCCAAAGTCCAGAAGACAGCTATCGGCCAGTTCACACCAGAGGATCAGAACAGAGGACTTTGGGTCGGTGGTAATACCATTACCCTGAACATCATCTGCAAGGCACTGCCAAAAAAGAATACGCTCTCCGTCAAATCTGCGAACAAGACCTACAGGGTCAAGACCCTGAAGAAGAAGGCGCAGACCTATAAGGCACTTACCGTCAAGTCGCCGCAGGGAACCGTCTCCTACAATGTCAAGTATGCTAACGGCAAGGCGAAGAAAGCCCTGAAGCTCGTAACGAAGACCGGCAAGCTTACGGTCAAGAAGGGAACGAAGAAGGGAACCTATAAGGTGACCGTTACGGTCAAGGCAGCAGGTACAGATGAGTACCTTCCGAAATCAGTGAAGAAGACGATCACCGTTAAGGTTAAGTAGCAGACACTAAACGCTTGAATACAAGATAATGATTGACAGGTTCGAAGCCGGATCCGGAGCCGGATCCGGCTTCGTCATTTGGAGGATGACAAATGCAGGTAGAACAAGGAATGAGAAGAACGGCCGTGAGGGCGCTCGTCGCACTCCTGTCGGTGGCACTGGTATTTACCATGATGCCGCTTACAGGCGGGGCGGCATCGCACGCCGCAGAGGGCGGGCTGCAGACGCAGACACCTGCTGTCGTGGTGAGCGGACAGGGCCTGACCGGCGCGGCTTATACGAAGGACACCGTCAAGAAAGAAGTGTCCTACACACTGGACGAGCTCAAGGCTATGGACGGTGTGACCGGGGAGATGTATTCCTCGAGGAAACAGCAGGAGCCCTTTGCCAGAAGCTATTTTATAGCAGATGGCGTGAAGGTCTCAGCGCTCCTGGGGGATGCGGTCAGCGGGACTGAGGAGATCGCTTTCCTCGCCTCCGACGGGTATCGCTGCTCCTTTAAGAAGGGGGCCGCATATGTGAATCCGTCCACCGAGCAGGCGATCGGACTCGATGGCGGCCGGTACTATTACGACGGATTCACCGAAACACCGACCAAGGAGGTCCCGGCGATCCTGAGCTGGGCATACGAGGACGAGAAGGGAGACAAGGACCAGCCGCCGGAGAAGAAGCCGACCGCGGTCAAAGATGTTGGCAAGCTTCGCCTGCTCGTCGGCCAGATGTCAAAGGAAGCCGGAGGCGATGGCGCCGACGACATGAACCAGCCTTTGTATAACGGCAACGATAAGGATGGCATCCAGAAGATCCTCGTCGGGGATGCGGTCACGGAGAAAGTGCTGACCGTCGGATCCGAAGAATATACCAGGGCGGATGTCCTGCTGATGGATTTCGCGGAGAACAGTTACACCTACGAGACAAGCAAGAGCCCGGATCCGGTGACGGACTATGTCCGGGGCGTGCCTATGTCCGCACTGCTCGACGGATACGGTGAGAACGATATCGTCACGTTCGAGACCGTAGACAATTACCCGGTCGCGGCCAGTGGCTATACCGTGAAACAGCTCATCGAAAACGACTACATGCTGGGCTATGAGATGGGCGCCAGCGCCGCAGAGATGACCGGGCTTTATGATGCCGACAAGAACGACGCATCCATCTACGGGTTCTTCCGCCTGTACGGAAGTGATGAAAACGGCAAGCCGGCGAAATTCGTGAACAAGATCAGCATCACCTCTGCCGGAGGGATCGACTTCTCGAAGAGTAGCTATAAGCACATCACCAACGGCGGCATCACCGGGCAGGACAGCCCGTATAACATCGATGCTATCACCGGCGCGACCATGACCGTAGAAGGACCGGGAACGGTGACCAGCGTTCCGCTTTCCATCAAGGATATGGAGAACCAGAACGCGGGCTGCTACCGCGGAAATTACACGGACGTGCGGGGCGGCAAGGATACGGACCGCACGTATGAAGGCGTGGAGCTTTATCATCTGCTGCACAATATGGAAAAAGGCGATAACGGGATCAAACTGACGGAGGGGGCCTACAGGGTCAAGATCAAGAATCGGAACCGGCAGACCATCGCCCAGCTCACACTGGAGCAGATCGACCAGATGCACGCGGACGGGGATCCTGCGATCGTGGCATACGGAACCTCCTATACGGACGGGACGGGTATCCGGCCATTCGTTTTCGACCGGGCGACCGGAGCGAATGCGGAGCTTGGCAATGAGGACGGCTGCGTGAAGTTCGTCTACGACTTCAAGAAGTACGGAGGCAACGAATCCTACCGGACTTTCGGCAACATGGCCTATATCTACGTAGAGGAGGAGGCTGCCCCGGGCTATAAGCATGACAAAGAACCATACGATACGGCGGAGAATTCCCAGTATGTGCTGACCGTGACCGGCGAGGAGATCGGCCGGGAGGTCAACTTCAAGGTCGAAGACCTGGAGAAACTGGTGGAATATGATACCGACGGCAAAGTGAAGGACAACGGTTACGGCTGGCGGGACGAATACAGCCTGGCCAACTCCAGCTACTGGTATGTCAATGAATATGAGGGAGTGAAGCTGTGGAGCCTGCTTTTGCACGCGGGCGTGGATCCGGCGAAGGCAACCGATGCGGATACGAAAGTGACCTTCCGGTCGACCGATAATTACGGCGCATTCGATGTTTTCTCCCTGAAGCAGGTGGCCGATCCGGACAGCTTCGGATTCTACGAGAAAAACGCCAATGATAATAACGATGGCACGTACGTTCCGAACGAGAATATCCGGACGGGCGACGATGTGACTACCGGTGACAAGCTCAGCGTAGGATATCCGGTCCTGGTGGCTTACGGTGTGAACCAATATCCGTATGTCATCCACAAGGATCTGAAGGGATACCTGAGCGGCCTGTCCAACGACGGCGGCCCGCTGCGCATCATCTCAGGTAAGATGAACTATAACCATGCGAACGGCTCCAACCAGGCCAAGCTCCTGGATAAGATCGTCGTTGGCGAAGACAAATACCACTACAGCACACACACCTATCAGTCGGGCGCGGACTACACCGCCCTGAAGGACAATGAGCTGAAGGTGACGATCAACAACGGGACGAAGACCAATGAGAAGGCCTACACCATAGAAGATCTGGAAACGCTCATTTATGGAGGCTCGCTCACCCAGACCCAGCTTAAGGATGCGAAGGTCAAGGCCTTCTATGAAGTCGCCAAGAACGGAAACGTCTACAGCGATCTTTATGAGGGCGTGAACCTGAACTACTTCCTGCGCGATGTGGTCAAACTGCAGGGTTCACAGGGAACGATCACCTTCCGTTCCGGTGAGAAGGAACTCATCCTGCCTCTGGAAGATGTACTGGATCTGAATGACGGATACAATGCCGAAACGAAGCTCTCCGGTCTGTCCCCGATCATCGCTTATGCGAAGAACGGATACCCGCTCGTGGCAGAAAAGTCCTCCGCGGGATATGTGGGAGAAGGCGACCTGTCGGTCGTCAGCGGAGAAGCGAGCGAAGCAACGAAATATACCGTGCAGAACAACGGCGGCCCGTTGCAGATCATCTTCCCGAGAAGCTCGAAGGAAGCAGAGAGCCCTGTGGGCAAGCTGGACAACGTCACGGAAGTCGTGATCGACCTGGAGCCTGACAAATACGCTCACACCGCGGCGCCGTATGACGCGCTGGGAGACAGTCTCCTGACCATCGGCGGCGAAGGGACCCGGCTGACAGAGAATAAGGAGTTTGCTGTCGCTGATTTGGAGGGCAGACAGTCCATCATCACCACGAAGGACTACAGCATTCGAAATGACAGCGGTAATGTCAGCCAGCTCCGCTACCGGGGCCTGTCCCTGTACCAGCTGCTGCGTTCCACCGACGTAGGCCTTAAGACCAACGCGGATAAGGTCCTTGTCTACTGTTCGGATGATCCGGAGAAGGCTTATGAATTCAGCCTTTCGGACATCATGAAGAATGACTATGTCAATACCGTTACCGGAGCGAAGGATCTTCCGGTCATGCTGGCCTTCGGGTCTGCTCCGGCCGGAGGAGAGGATGCAAAGGCTGGCCTGCCTTTGGTCAAAGAGAAGACCGATGAAGGCTACGTCGCAGAGTACGGTAACAGCGGCGGTCCGTTGAAGCTGGTCGTTGGCCAGAAGTCAGCGGAAGATGTCAACAGCAAACTGGTCCTGAAGGACGTGGTGCGGATCGAAGTCACCGCGGGAGAGCAAAAGAGCTGGAACCACAGCAGCCTGGAGGTGTTCAAGACCTATCTGGACAATACCCTTGAGATGAAGGTCATCGATAAGGACGGCAAGGAACTGGCCAAGAAGACGAGGACCGTGGCAGAGCTTGAGGCCATGACTTCCCTGATCGACCAGCAGGAGATCTACGCGGTCAAGTCCAACGTCTGGGAAGGCCTGAACTTCTGGCAGCTCCTGCAGCAGGAGTTCAAGGATGTGGCCGGGATCAAAGATCCGATCACGATCACGGTCAAAGCCAAAGACGGATACAGCGTGGACGCGGTTGAGAAAGCCGGTCTCGACGGGCTGAAGAACGGCGTCAAGGACGGGGACAAGTACGTACCGATCCTGTTGGCATACGCGGTGGACGGACTTCCTCTGTCCTCCGGCGGCAAGAACGATACGCCGGGTGTAGGCTACGACTCCGCCGTGGACAACAAGGGCGGCCCGTTCCGTCTGATGGTGCACAATGCGCAGGGAGCCTGCATCATGGAAGTCGTCTCCGTAACCATCAAGGTCGGTGACGGCGGCGGAAGCGATCCGGTAGAGAAGGCGGACTTCACCATCACCGGGATCGACGGTGGGGCTGTGAACATCGAGGACCTGAAGAAACTTCCGATCAATGAAAAAGAATACACCTACAAGGGCGGCCCTGTAGTGAATCCTGAGAAGGGAACCACGGACAAGGCCCGCGGTGTCTATCTGGCGGATGTCCTGGCTTCCATGGGCGTGACGGATGAAGAAGCCGTCTTCAGCATCGATGCCGGCGGATATGAGGGGGAAGGAACCTACCTGAATATCTCGCTGCAGGAGGCCATGGACCAGAACTACATGATCGCCTTCGAGGTATATAACGAGAAGAGCGGTGCATGGGAGAGCTTCGAGGATACCAGCAAAGATGACGCGACCCTTAAGAGCAAAGTCCGGATCTACCGGGATTACACGGAGAACCATCCGGAAGCGGATCAGACCAAGTGGTACAACAAGTGCACGGCCATCACCGGCATCACCATCAAGGTCCCGAAACGGACGGTCTTCAAGGCTTATGAGGGAACTTCGCAGCCGGGAGAGCTCCCGCTCGCAGGCATTCGCTGCACGGTTATGGACAAGGACGGGAACCTCTGGATCGGCACTTATGGCGGAGGAGCCTCCTTCCTCGCCAAGGATTCCGACAAGTTCGTGACCTACAATACGGCTTCCGATCCGGCACTTGAGACCGCGTTCGTCTCCGCCCTGTATCCGGATGCGAATGGCGGTGTCTGGATGACGCAGAACGCCAGCTACTCCGATCCGACCGCGAACCGCGGCGTCGTCTATCTGAAGGACGGGAAGCTGACCAGCTACCGGGCTCCGGATACCGTTCCGGATGACTATGTGCAGGAGGTAAAAGTCGATGCACAGGGCAATGTCTGGTTCGGATCTGCGAAGGGTCTGACGAAGTACGATCCTAAGCAGGACAAATGGCAGACCTGGGGCGAAGAAGCAGGATTCCCGGCCGCTTCCATCGACAACATAGAGCTTGACGGGAACGGCGGCATCTGGTGCGGGTTCTATCCGAACACCAATGCGGACGGCTCCTATACCGGCGGCTTCGCTTACTTTAAGGACGGCAAGGTCGTGAAATCTTATCAGTATACTGCGGAGAAGGATTCCAAGACGCCGAACTACCGTCTCGGAGACGTCTGGGTAAGGGATATCGCGGTGGATAAAAACGGCGCTGCCTGGGTAGTCGCATCCGGTTCCACGTCCGGCATGGCGAATGTCGGCGGCACGGTCTGGTACGTGAGCAAACCAGGCGCCGAAGCGAAGAAATACACCGGCTATGATCTGATCGGCAAAGACCTTCTGGATGGCGCGGACAACTCCGAACTGCGGATGGTCACCGTGGATCCGGACGGCGGACTGTGGTTCAGCTCTTCTGCGGACGGCATCTTCTACGTGAAGGATCCGGTGATCAAGGACGGTAAGCTGGCCGTGACGGAGCAGTTCGCTTCGACGACCAAGTCCTGGCCGAAGTCGCCTTCGTATGACAACGTGTACAGCCTGGACTTCCACGGCAATACTCTGTACGCAGGGTCTTCCGCGGGACTGGCAGTTCACGAGTTCGCGTTCGCAGGGCCGGTGAAGCCTGTGGTCAACCCGCTAAAGAACAAGAAACCGGTGCTCCGGACCATCAAGCCGGGCAAGAAGAAGGCCACGCTCCGCTGGAAGAAGGTCAAAGGCGCTAAGGGATACGTCATTTACCGGGCGACCAAGAAGAACGGCCATTATAAGAGGATAAAGACGATCAAGAACGGCAAGACCACTAAGTTCACCAATAAGAAACTGAAGAAGGGCAAAAGATATTACTACAAGATCAAGGCCTACACCAAGATAAAAGGTAAACCTTAGTACTCGAAATTCTCGAAGGTGAGAAAGGTCAGGATCAGAAGATAATGGTGTGAGAGATACACACATCATAACAAAAAAGCCCGGCGCTTCAGAC
>ODAI010490682.1_pt1 | contig 14172 bp, 14 predicted proteins | sample 1539321 | NCBI WGS metagenome assembly ODAI01 (sample SAMN02144231, study PRJEB22623) | gut metagenome | biome: sheep rumen | host: Ovis aries | place: New Zealand
CGGGCAGCCTTGACTGCCCGATATTTTTTATCTTACTTGATAGAGTCTATTGCCTTCTGAGCGTGCTCAACGTAGAGCTTTCTGATCTCCTCGTTTTCACCGAGACCTCTTATCAGGCACTTGACTTCATAACCCCCAGCCTCGAAAACAGACTTCCATGAGTCCTCATCGTCGCCAGCCATATCGTTGTTTGCGTGGTCGCCTGCAACTACCATAAGCGGCTCAAGAACTACCTTTTCATATCCGCCGGCCTTTACCTTTGCAAGCACGTCCTCAACGGAGGGCTCAGCCTCAACTGTACCTACGAAATAATTCTTGTGACCGTCAGCTGTGAGAAGATCCTGCATCTTTGCATAAACGGCGTTGGACTCTGCCTCAGTACCGTGTCCCATAAAGCAGATAGCGGTCTTTCCGTCATCGTATTCCTTAGTCCAGTCAACGATAGCGTTCTCAACACGTTTGAAATCGTCATCGCTTGTGAGGAGCGGTTCACCGATAGCGACCTTCTCAAAAGCATCGGAATAGTTTGCAATCTCAGCCTTGACATCGTTGTATTCAAGACCGTTCATAAGGTGTGTGGGCTGAACGACGAGGTTCTTTACCTTATTGGCAACCGCTCTGTCGAGCGCTTCCTTAACGTCGTCTATATGTATCTTGTCGCGGCGCTCAACGTGGTCAATGATGATATTTGCAGTGAAGCCGCGGCGCACTGAATAGTCAGAGAAAGCGTCCTCAAGAGACTGCTCGATAGCGCCGATAGTAAGACGGCGGCTGTCGTTGTAGCTTGTACCGAAGCTCAGCACGAGAAGCTCGTTGTCGCCGATATTGTCCTCGTTGCGGACCTTGTCAAGTGAAGCATCGCCGGTGTCGTAGTTTTCTTCCTCTTCTTCCTCTGCTTCAGATGAATCTTCGCCGGAAGCAGCTTCGGTTGAAGCGGCGTTTGTTTCTGAAGCTGTTGTGTTCTCAGAAACTGTTTCTGTCTCGGAAGCAGCCTCGCTTGAAGCCTCAGTAGAAGCAGCAGTTGTTGCAGCCTTCTTGCTCTCGGAGGAGCTGTCGGAGCTTCCGCAGGCTGTGAACGAAGCAGTTACCACTGCAAGTCCCATTAAGAGTGCGATTGTTTTTTTCATAATGATCTTCCTTTCTGAGAAAGGCTTGACCGCATAACAAAAAAAGCCTCTGCGCAGGCAGAAGGCATTGCAGACAGACTCTCTCAGAGAGCCTGCATAACAGTACGATCAATACCTCGTGACCTTGACCTTTCGGTCGTGTACCAGCAAAACGGCAGGTTTCCTGACTTATGCATCATCACAGTATGCTGCCTTCCCGATCGCTCAGTGGCGTATTGGCATACTGCTCCGCAATTACAGTGACGAGATCGTGCAGGAATTTCACCTGCTTCCCTTTTACCCTCCTGCAACAGCAAAGCTGTCGGAGGCACCGCTTGCTTAATTAAATTTTGATTGTTTTATGACATTACCTATTATAGCACCGCTGCCGACAAATTGCAAGCAAAGACGACATTTTATACGTTAGCAACAATCGTCCTTCACTTTTTGAAGCCTTTTTTGTCGTCAAGCATATAAAGCAGGGCATTGCATATCGCCGCCGCAACATTACTGCCGCCTTTGCGTCCTCTTGCGACTATGCACGGAACTCCGCTGCCGATGAGCATTTCCTTAGACTGGACAACGTTCACAAAACCGACCGGTGCTCCGATAACGAGCTCCGGAATGAAGCTGCCAGCGGAAATATGGTCACAGAGCCGTACAAGGGCAGTCGGTGCATTTCCCACGGCATATATGACAGGTCTGCCGAGCTTTGCGGCTTTATCAACGGACGCCGCCGCCCTTGTAGTGCCGTTTGCCTTTGCGGTCTGAGCAATGTCCTCGTCCGCCATAAAGCACATACATTCGCAGCCGTGACGGGCAAGTGCCGCCTTGTTGATGCCGGCTTTAGCCATATTCGTGTCAGTGAGTATGAGCGCTCCTTTTTCAAGAGCTGCAAAAGCAATCTCTATGACATTCTCCGAAAAATAGAGATTTTCAGCATAGTCAAAGTCAGCAGTAGTGTGTATTGCGCGAATGACTACGGGCTTTATCTCCGGCGGTATCTCGGTTTTAAGCTCGCTCCCGATTATTTCAAAACTGTGCTTTTCGATGTCCGACGGCAGCACATATTCTAACTTCATACGCCCTCCTCTATGATACGGTAGATCAGCTCCATATCAAGATTTTTTCTCACGTTGTCAGCAAGCAGATCAAGCTGAGAATTACGGTATTCGCGCCTGTCAATGCAAGCTCCGGTGTATGTAAGTCCCTTGCGGCTGTACAAAGCCCTGATCAGTCTGCCGGAAACGTCAGCGCTGTCAAAAATACCGTGAATGTAACAGCCGGCAGCATTGCCGCAAAACTCGCCGCCGCAGGTCGTCAGGAGAGTACCATTACTTTCAGTCACGCCCATATGCACCTCATAGCCATAGAACTCCGCACCCGAAAGGCACGAGAATGATCCACTTATATCGCCGAATTTTCCGCATACCTGAGTCTGCCTTTTCTCATTGCTGAACACGGTTTCGCAGCCGAGCAGACCAAGTCCCTCAACGCTTCCGCCGCATTCGCTGCCTTCCGGATCGGAGATAGTCTGCCCCATTATCTGATAGCCGCCGCATATCCCGAACACCGGAGTTCCGCTGCTGTGCAGCCTTTTTACAGCCTCTGCGAGACCGTTCTCCGCGAGCCAGTTCATATCAGCGATAGTGCTCTTGGTTCCGGGAATTATCAGCATATCAGGCTGACCGAGTTCGCTTGCCTTTGAAACAAACCTGACCGAAACGCCGCTGTATTGCCGGAAAACGTCAAAGTCCGTGAAGTTCGATATTTTCGGCAGACGTATAACGGCAATGTCTATCACTCCGCCGGCAGACCTCGCATTCAGCTTTTCGGAGAGACTGTCCTCGTCTTCAATGTCGCAGTTGATGTAGGGGACAACTCCTGCAACTGTCTTGCCGGAACGTTTCTCCAGTATGTCGATACCGTCCTGAAACAGCGAAATATCGCCGCGAAACTTGTTCACGACAAGCCCTTTTACGAGTTCGTTTTCTCTCTTTTCAAGAAGCTGCAAAGTACCGATGAGCTGTGCAAAAACTCCGCCGCGGTCGATGTCTCCGACAAGAAGCACTGGCGACTTTACGAGCTTAGCAAGCCCCATATTCACGATGTCGTCGGCTTTGAGATTGAGCTCGACCGGACTGCCTGCGCCCTCGATAACGATAATGTCGTGCTGACTCGCGAGCGCTTCATAGGCGGTCATTATATCGGGGATAAGCTCCTTTTTGTGCCGAAAATAGTCCGCTGCGCGCATATTTCCGCGGACTTTTCCGTTGACTATGACCTGCGAGCCGACATCGGTCGTGGGTTTGAGAAGTATCGGATTTATCAGCGCGGAAGGGGAGATGCCGGCAGCCTCTGCCTGCAAAGCCTGTGCCCTTCCTATCTCAGCGCCGTCGGGGGTGATGAACGAATTCAGCGCCATATTCTGCGATTTGAAGGGGGCGACCGAGTAGCCGTCCTGCCGGAAGATCCTGCAAAGCGCCGCCGTGAGGAAGCTCTTTCCGACATTTGACATCGTGCCTTGAAGCATTATATTTTTAGCCATTTATGCACCTCCTGAGAGCGGAAATAAGCTGTTCATTTTCGCTGTGAGTGCGGACTGCAATGCGGCAGAAGCCCTCCGTCAGTCCGCTGAAATTACGGCAGTCACGGATAAGAATTCCCTCCGCGAGCAGTTTTTCACAAAGCCCCGGTACGCTCCTGAAAAGCAGGAAATTCGCCGCTCCGCTGTAAACTTTCACGCCGAGATTGCTCAGTTCTGCCGCAAGATATTGCCGTTCAGCTTTGATGTACTCCCGCGTCTCGCGGACGTATTCCTCTTCGTCAAGAGCTGCGATACCGGCTGTCTGAGCGAGCGATGAAACGCTCCAGAACTGACCGCTATTTTGTATTATTTCAGCTGTTGCAGCATCGCCGCATACCGCGTAACCAAGGCGTATTCCCGGCATAGCATACAGCTTCGTGAAGGCTTTCAGTATGATAATGCCACTGCTCAGAAAATTCCGCAGACTGTACTTTTCGCCGCACTCAGCAAAGCCCAGAAAACACTCATCGCAGACAAGGACAATACCGTTTTCACTGCACTTCCGCACCAGTGTTTTTAGTATTTCCGGAGCAATGAGGTGTCCTGTAGGATTATTCGGATTGCACACGAAGCAGATGTCAAAGCTGCTGTCGAGTGCGTCAGGTAGTCTTTCGTCAACGTCAAAATTATCCGGTTCGCTGAGTTGGTGCTCGCATATCTCACAGCCGGCTTCGGAGAGTGCGCGGCTGTATTCGCTGAAAGTCGGTGCGCATATCAGCGCTTTCCGGGGCTTTAATGCGTGAACAATGCGGAATATAAGATCGTCCGCACCGTTTCCGCAAACAATATTATCAGCGCTCACACTCTCGTGTTCAGAAAGCCTTTTTCGCAGCTCAGTGCAGTTCGGATCGGGATATTTTTCAATATCAGCAACATTCGCCGCAATTGCCTTTTTTACGCTCTCAGGGGCACCGAGAGGATTGATATTCACCGAAAAATCGAGGATATTTTCGTATCCGTAAATATTGCCGCCGTGCTGCTGTATCATAGTAGACCTCCAAATATCAACGTCCTGTAGTAGACCTCCAAATATCAACGTCCTGAACGCTGCCGAAATTATAAGCATAAGTACCGCAGAAACGTACATCAACCGGTTCGCGCGGCGTATGTCCTCAGACTCTATCGGTCGGTCGTCATCGCCTATATACGGCTTTTTATGGAGCTTTCCGAAATAATATGCGTCGCCGGCAAGTCTGACGTGCAGTGCTCCTGCACAAACCGACTCCGTCTGCGCAGAATTGGGACTTGCGTGCTTGCGGCGGTCACGTTTCCAGATTCGGAAGGCATTGCGCCCGTCAAGTCCGCATATGGGTGCGGCAATGACCATCAGCAGAGCTGTGAGCCGCGACGGAATATAGTTCAGAACGTCGTCGAGCTTCGCCGCAAAGCGCCCGATATCCGCATATTTTTCGTCCTTGTAGCCTATCATCGAGTCCATAGTGTTCGCGGCTTTGTAGAAAAATCCGCCCACCGCGCCGCCAATGCCCATATAGAAAAGGGGGGCAGTGATGCCGTCCGAGGTGTTCTCGGCAACTGTTTCCACCGTCGCACGGACTATGCCGTCACGGTCAAGGGCTGCCGTATCGCGACCGACTATCATCGAAACCGCTTTACGGGCAGCCTCAGTATTGCCGCTCTCAGCCGCTTTGCACACCTTCATACTCTCGTTCCGCAGGCATCTCGCTGCAAGCATATAACAGCACAGTACCGTTTCAACAGCAATGCCGAGGAATAAATTCAGGCAATAGCAAATTATCAGAAGAGCGAGCGGTGCAGCGGTTGACAGTATGATGACCGTCAGCGCAAGTATTACACCTCCAGAACGGAGGTTTTTCATACGGCTGCGGACGAGCTTTTCAAGTCCGCCGATGAGCCTGCCTATGAGCTTTATCGGGTGAGGCATTTTGTACGGATCACCGATGGTACAATCAAGTATAAAGCCCAGTATCATGGGGATTGCAGGTATCAGTATCTTCATATTTTCTCCGTGATTTCAAGTTCTGTTCCGTCAAATCCGCAGACATAGCCGTGACCGTTTTCGCAGTGCCAGCTGAAATAATCACCGTGCGGAACGGCGTATTTTTCGAGCACAGCCATTATCGTTCCGCCGTGAACGACAAACGCAATTGAGCCTGAATGAGCATATTTTCTGACGATCATTTTAAATGCCGCTGCACATCTCTGCCTGAAATCCGCCGGACTCTCTCCGTTCGGAAACGGCATTTCGCCGCCGCTGTCTATCCACCTCTGATAGTCAGGATCGCCGGAAAGCTCCTTGTAGTTTTTGCCCTCAAAGCTGCCAAAATCGCATTCTCTGAGCTCATCGCACACTTCAATATCCTGTGCCGGATATAACAGTTCAGCCGTTTGTATGCAGCGCTTCATCGGACTGCAAATCAGCACTTCACACGCCGGATATGTCAGCTTTTTCAGCTCTGCGATACCCGCGCTGTACAGCGGTTCGTCCGTGCTGCCGATGTAGCGCTTTTCGAGGTTTCCGGCTGTGAGACCGTGGCGTATAAAGACTACCCTCATTCGTTTTCACCCTTGATAATTGCCGGTATGCCGCAGACGATCCGTATCACTTTTTCGGAATTTGCAGCGATGATACAGCCGCAGCGTCCAACGTTTTCGCGCCAGATGCGCTCGCTCTTCTCCACCGAAACAATACCGCAGCCTATCTCGTCAATGATGATGACAGCCTCCGGATTTGTGCGGCAAAGCTCCTCCGTGAAGCCGATACAGTCATCGCCGAGGTGCTTCACAAGCAGGTGATAATTTGTAATGCACCGTGCAGTTTTCAGTTTCTCAAAAGAGGCGTCCGCACCGTCTGCGATGTCGCTTTCAGCAAGTCCGAATTTTCGCATAGTATAGGCAGTTTTGCCCTGAAATGCGCCGCCTGTCACCATTATCATAATGCCATTATCCTTTCTGAAAAAACTACCGCGGCGAGCATCATTATCTCGCAAATCTGCAAAAACCAGCCGCACAGATCACCGGTCACGCCGCCGAAATCACGGTAAGCTGAATACCTGTGATATGCAAGTACGATCAGCGCTGCTGCAATTGCGGAAACGCCCTGAACAGGCAGTAGAAGCACCATTGCTGCACTGCTCAGGACTGAAAAAAATACGTCCATAGCGAGAGTGAGTCTTTTGTGTGCCGGACGCAGAAAGCTCTGCAATGAACCACTGCTTTTTGCCGATTTAAAGGTCACAGCCGTGAGTCCGCTGAGCGCCCTTGAAAGTACATATCCGCAGGCAATTACTGCCGTCATTTCCATAGAATGTACCTGCGAGAAGAGTGCTGTCTGAATAATGAGATACAGGCACAGCTTCATCACCGCAAATGAGCCGATGTGCGGATCTGACATTATTTCAAGTCGCTTTTCTCTGTCCGCATAGGAAGCACGGGCATCGTTCACATCGCAGAAGCCGTCAAGGTGTATGCCTCCGGTCACAAGCACCGGCAGAAAAACTGCACCTGCCGCAAATACGAATTGTCCTATCTCAAGTTCGTTGCAGATGAAGCGCCAAAGCAGCAGAAATCCGCCGATAACAGCTCCGATGAGAGGAAAAAATCCGAGCGCATAGCGGCGGTTTTCCTCTTTCCACTCGACCTTCGGAACGGGTATCCGTGAATACATCAGGAACGTCGAAAGCAGTGACTTCAGCATGGCAATTCTCCTTTCAGAAGCACCGGGATACCATATACACACTCAATAACATTATCGGCAAATCCGGCTATATTCCGGTTGATACTGCCGAGCACACGGATATAGTCAGCCGTCCCGTCAGCGTATGTGACACCGTCGCTTCCAACCTGATTTGTGACTATTATAAGCTCGGAAACGCTGTCCGCAAGCCGTTTTATACCGCTCACTATTTTATCAGCCGGGGCATTCACAGTTCCGCCGGAAAACATCTCGTTCGCGCAGAGATTTCCTATACATTCAAGCAGGACTGCACAGCTATTATCAAGCGATATTTCGTGAATATCGGTGTATTTCTCAATTGTCTCGAAGCCCTTTCCCTCACGCATTTTCCGGTGGCGTTCAATGGCTTCAAAGGCGTCCTCGCCGAAAGGCTGCATAGTTGCGATATAAATTTTTCTGCCCGCAAAACCATTGAGAAGTTTTTCGGCAAGGCTCGATTTACCGCACTTTGAGCCGCCTGTGATGAGCGTTGTCATTTCAGCTCCACATACCTTTCTATATTTGTTTCATCAAATCTGTGAGAATTCCTGTACAGAGCCAGCGCTCCGTCAAGCAGCGGCACGAGCAGAACGCCGCCTGTGCCCTCGCCAAGCCTAAGACCGGCATTTATCGGCGCAGTCAGTCCGCAGTACGCGAGAAGTCCCTCACCGGCGGGTTCACCTGAGCAGTGGCTTGCAAGCATATATTCGGCGCATATGGGCTCAACAGTGCAGGCAATCGCCGCCGCAGCTGCCGAGATCACGCCGTCTATGACTACCGGGACACGGTAATAAGCCCCTCCGAGAAACAGCCCGGCCATTGCAGCTATCTCAGCGCCGCCGATTTTTTGGAGAAGTTCAAGAGGCTTGTCCGCCGTGGGATGATTTACCTCTATCGCACGGCGGACGGCACTTATTTTTCGCTGTAAGCCTTCCGATGTGAGTCCTGCACCTCGTCCGGTGACCTCTTCGGGCGGAAGTCCGAGCAGCACCGATGCAATGGCAGCGGCAGGCGTGGTGTTGCCTATACCCATTTCTCCCGAAATTATGAGCTTTGTGCCGTTTGCAGCAAGCTCTCCGGCAATGTCCAGTCCTACCGTTACCGCAGCTTCTGTTTCAGCCGCCGTCATTGCGCTTCCGGCTGCGATATTGCGTGTTCCGCGGACTATTTTTCGTTGTATCAGACTTTCACATTCAACGTCCTGAGCAATGCCGACATCGACAGCCATTACCTGAACATTATAAGCGCCTGCGATAGCGTTGATGTTGGAGCGCCCATCCGCAATTGCACGCGCGCACTCAGTAGTGACCTCCTGTCCGCACTGGGTAACTCCCTCGCTGACAACGCCGTGGTCGCCGCACATAACGACTGCCGTCCGGGCAGAGATATCCACATCGGGAGTTCCCTGAACAGCTGCTATCTTCTGAACCATTTCCTCGAGCAGACCAAAGCTGCCGAGCGGCTTTGCAATACTGTCCCAGCGCTGTTTTGCCTCGATATATGCCAGTTTATCAGCCGGTACGATGTGTTTTATCCTGTCCATTTTTATCTCCGTATTCAATGCATTTCTTCACAAATCTTTTCGCAGAGGCAATATCAGAATAGAAATAAATATGCGGAAATCCTGCATAAATATTCATTCCGCTATGGCAGCAATCCCACGTTCTGCCGTCGTTTTTTACGGCTGTGAAACCGCTGCCGCAGCTTGTGCTGTCCCAGTAGTGAAACTCGTGTGCCCTGAGCATTCCACCCTGTCCGCAAAGTATATTGTCATTCTTTGCATTCAGCGTTATATAGCCAAATCTCTGCAATTTGTCAGTCGGGAAAGTGCTGCCGGTTATGACGCCTGCCATTGGGTAAACCGTGCCGCTCTTGTCGGTCAGGCTGTCGTGCAGGTACATAAATCCTCCGCACTCTGCAATCACCGGCATACCGCCTGTAATACACTTTTTCACACTTTCGAGCATTGATCTGTTATTCGACAATTTCTCCGCATAGAGCTCCGGATAACCTCCGCTGAGGATAAGCCCGTCAGCCTTCGGAACCTCACTGTCGGAAAGTGGAGAGAAGTACATTATCCGGCAGCCCATTTTTTCGAGCAGCTCGATATTCTCCTGATAGATGAAGCAGAACGCGCTGTCCCTTGCCACTGCAATTTCAGGTGATTTGCAGAAAAACGGGACTTTCAGAGGTGTATATACCGGCAGGGGAGCATCGCAGCAATTGATAATTTTATCAAGGCAGATGTACTTCTCCGCAAGCTCGCCGAGACTGCTGAGCTTAGTTTGTATGTCGGCTATCTCATCGGCTGTCACAAGTCCGAGATGTCTGCTCTCTATGGTAATACCACTCTTTGGCAGACAGCCGAAATACTCAGTGCCAAGTTCAGTGCAGAGTCTTTCCGCAAGCGGTATCAGCTTCTCTGGCAGGCGGTCGAAAATAAAGCCGGCAATGCGGTTCGGACGGTAATTGAGAAAGCCGCTCATAACTGCACCTATGGAGTCGCTCATCCCCTTGCAGTCGATGACGATAATTGCCGGAGTTTCGGTGATCTCAGATAGCGAATGAGCGCTGCCGTTAGTTCCGTCATAGAACCCCATAACGCCTTCAATGACCGAAACATCGCTTTTGCCGCCGTACTCGTCCAGCAGTGCGAGGAGCGTGTCACTGCCGCAGAAAAAGCTGTCGAGGTTGTGAGAGGTGACACCGATGATCTTCCTGTGAAACATCGGGTCGATGTAATCCGGTCCGCACTTGAACGCCGAAACGGCCATATTGCGCCGTTTTAGAGCTGCAAGCAGAGCGCAGGTCACGGTAGTCTTTCCGCAGCCGCTTTTCGTTCCGCCTATAATAATTCTTCTCATTTTAGTCTCCCGCTGATGATGAACACCGGATTTTGCGCCTGAAACATCGTGTGTATGCCGAGCTTTCTTGTGCGTGTTACTGCTATCTGCACGACTTCCGCAGAAGCACCGAAGCGCTCAAAGCAGGCAGCGGCTTCTTGGAGAGTTTCGAGGGATACCGCCGTCACGACTATGTCTGCGCACGGATTTTTTGCACGGACTGTTTCAAAAATCCCGCCCATATTTCCGGAGCTTCCGCCGATGAATACCATGTCAGGCGCAGGCATATCCGCCAGTATTCCGGGACATTCTCCCTCGATTGCTTCGATGTTGTCACAGCCGAACTTCCGGGCATTTTCAAAGGTCAGCGCCGCCGCTTCTGACTTCTTGTCAAAGGCGTACACCTTTCCGTCAGGGCAGCGGTAAGCAGCTTCGACCGACACAGAACCCGTTCCGCAGCCGATGTCCCATACAACGGAATTCGGCTCTATATTAAGCTTTGAAACGGCTATACACCGCACTTCAGACTTGGTCATCGGTATCTCGCCGCGGACGAAATCCACGTCATTTATCGCTGCCGGAATATAGCGCAGAAAATTGTCATTTTCAATTATCATCACGGACAGTCCGCCGGTCTGAACGTCAGTGAGTTCACACGCTTTTCCGGAAATTATCCGCTCAGTTTCGTAGCTTAGGTCAGTTCCGATATGCACATTTACGCTGCCAAGTCCAAACTCGCAGAGCCTTCTGCAAACGTCAGAGGCACTCATTTCTCCGCCAAGCAGAAAGAAACAGCGCTCGTTCATTTTAACGTTCAGCGCAACACTGGAAGTCCTGCCGTGAAGAGTTATGAATTTCATATTTTCATATGGAATTCCAAGCTTGCTGCAAAAATATGAAACTGAGGATATACCTGCGATCACCTGCATATCGCGACCTTCGAGGAGCGGAATGAGCTTCCTTGCACCGCTGAAAAATCCGCAGTCGCCGGACATAAGAACAGCCGCTGTATCACACTCAGCACTGCCGAGCTTTTCCGCTATATCTGTCGGCTTGTAGCAGATAAACAGTTCCTTGCCGGACTGCACAAAAGGCTTGACTATGCGTTCTGCGCCAATAAGCAGCGAGGCTTCGGCAATAGCTTTTTCAGCCGCTTTCGTTAGTGTTTCAGCGCCGTCCATACCTGTGCCGACTATGTAAACTTTCATTTTTTCAGTTCCTTTTCAATGATATTGATAATTTCGTCAAAGCTGTATCCCTGTTCAGCCGGACGCGCGAGAGTAACAAGTTCAGCGCCGCATAACCGCGCAGCTTCGGCTTTTTCCGGATAACCGCCTGTTGCTCCGCTGTCCTTTGTGAGCAGTATTACAGCGCCGCTTTTCCGGAGATGTTCAACGTTCTGAGCGACGCTGAATGGTCCTTTTTCCATTATCACTTTTGCCTCATCATAGCCAAGTTCACGGCACTGGGCAAGTATCTTCTCAGACGGCAGCACTCTTACCCAGATGCGCTCCCGATAGTTCTTCACCTTTGTGAGCTTCGGAAGTGATTTGCTCCCGAGAGTGCTGAGTATAGCTTCATCAGTTCCGCTTAGCAACGCTGTCAGCTCGTTCATATCATGAACAGTTTTTCCGCTGACCGCCGAGCTTTTCCGCAGCAGTCTCAGATAACGCACACCGGTCTCAGTACAGGCAAATTGAATGTTTGCAGTCGCCTCGACAGCATAGGGGTGAGTAGCATCGACAACCGCCGAAAATCCGGCAGCTATAAGTACTTTCATCTGCTCAGCGTCAAGCCGTCCGCAGAGGACGTTCACATTAGGCGGAAGCAATTCAGCACCGTAGTCGGTAGCCACCGAAACATCGGCATTTATACCGTTCCGGGCGCAGTATTCCGCAAGCTCACGCCCCTCGGTAGTTCCACCGAAAATGAGCAGCCTAAACATTGCGGTAGCCCCTCGGAGTGACCATTTTTCCGGCAATTATCTTAGTTTCGGAATTGCCGATATAAACGGTCGTGAACATATCCACAGCCGTATCACGAAGCTCCGAAAGTGTGAGGACATGGCTCTCCTGACCGTCACGCCCGATGTTCCTGACATAGCCGCAGACCGTTTCTCCGGAGCGGTGTTTCAGCACGATGTCGCACGCCTTTTGCAGATAGTCCGCACGGCTCTTAGATGACGGATTATAGAGGACTATCACCATATCGCAATCCGCCGCACATTCAAGACGCCTGCGGATTTTTTCCGCCGGTGTGAGAAGGTCTGAAAGGCTTATCACCGCGAAATCGTTCGTCAGCGGTGAACCGAGAACAGCTCCGCCGCTGAAAGCAGCAGTAACTCCCGGGACCACCTCTATTTCCGCGTCAGGGTAAGACACGCTGAGTTCATAGGCAAGCCCAGCCATACCGTAAAGCTGAGGATCGCCGCTGCAAATGAGAGAGACAGTCCTGTTTTCGGCTTCTTTCAGCGCAAATTCAACACGCTCACGCTCACGTTTCATACCTGTCGAAGCGTAGTTTTTTTCGGGAAAATGCTCCCTCAGCAGCTCCACATATTTCGTATATCCGACGACAAGTTCACTGCACTCGACAGCCTGCTGAGCTGCGATAGTCATTCCCTCGCGGCTGCCTGCGCCGATCCCGACAACATAAAGCATCAGAGCATTCTCCTTTCAAAATCAAGTGTGAGCGGTATTTCGGCTGCTGCAACAGTTACGCCGTCAGCGGCAGTTTTTCCGAGAATAAGCCGACCGCCGCTGCACCTTACAGCGCTTCTCTCGCACACATTGTCAACGCCGGTCACGCTTTTCACAAAGTCTGATTTTGTGAATTCACCGGCAGTTCCCATAAGCTCCTGCGCTGAATATGCAGTGAGCTTCAAGCCGTGTTTTTCGCAGAATTCAAGCAGTCCGGCTTCGTCTGCTTTCAGGTCGATAGTCGCCGCACTGCATACTCTTTCAAGCGCAATTCCGGGAGTTTCAAGTGCAGAAATGACCGCGTTTTCGATAGCTTCACAGGCGGTTCCGCGTTTGCAGCCGATACCGACCACGACATTCCTCGGAACAAGCTTCAGCGTCACCGGAAAAGGATCTTTTTCACAGCAGCCGACATAAATACCGGTTCGGCAACTCGTATCAGCTGACAGCTCCTCAGGCATATTTATGTATCCGTATTCGCTGACAAATCCGACTTTTTCGCCGTCAAGAACTGCTGCGGCTATTGCCTTTGACGCGCTCATATCGGTGATGATGAGTCCGTTTGCAGCCGCAAAGCTGTCCGGCGAGAAGTGACCTCCGGTATCAGTCGCAGTAGTTATGACAGCCTGTGCGCCGAGCAGTTCCGCAAGGCGTCTGGCAAGTTCATTTGCACCGCCGATATGTCCCGAAAGCACGGGGATAACGAACCTGCTGCAGTCGTCAATGACAATAACCGCAGGGTCACTCGTTTTTGAGCGGAGATGCGGTGCGATCGCGCGTACTGCAATTCCGCAGGCGCACACAAACACCAGTGCATTGTACTCATTGAAAATCCCGGAGACAAGTCCGCTCAGACTCTCAAAGCTCTTGGATTTTCCATCAGAATGACTGTGGAAGCAAAAGCGTTCAGAGTCGAGAAAACCGGCGTTTTCAGCTATTTCAGCTGAGAGCTTACGTCCGTTTTCAGTGAGAGAAATGATTGCAGCTTTCATTGCTCCCTTGCCTTTCTGAATTCAGTCTCAAAGTCCGCAGAATAGAGCTTTGAAAGAGCGCGAACGTCGCCGAGAAAATGTCCCACAGTGATGAGAGCGGTCTTTGTGATACCGTTGTCCGCTGCGGTCTGAGCGAGGGTTGAAACAGTACAGCGGCAGCCTTTCTCGCCCGCCCACGTTGCCTTACAGACTCTCGCCGCAGGGGTGTCCGGACTGTATCCGCCGTTCATCAGCCGCTGTGAAAGCTCCTC
>ODAI011546190.1_pt1 | contig 14172 bp, 13 predicted proteins | sample 1539321 | NCBI WGS metagenome assembly ODAI01 (sample SAMN02144231, study PRJEB22623) | gut metagenome | biome: sheep rumen | host: Ovis aries | place: New Zealand
AAGTTTAAAATGCAACAAGTTCATAATTGTTGATTAGTTTATTCATTACCTCGATAGGCGTAGCGAAGTTATGTCTTTCTCTTGGTCTATTGTTGAGTATGTTAACGACCCTTTGCACAAATTCATTGCTTTTGTTTTCGAAAGAATATCCTTTAGGAAAGTTTTGTCTAACCAATCCGTTGAGATTTTCGTTGGCTCCTCTCTCCCATGAGTGGTACGGGTGTGAAAAATAGTATTCAACACCTAATATAAGTTCTCTACTAATGGTTGAGCGATTTACCCACAATTTGTTGGCTATTTGGGAGCGGGACAAACCATTTTATAATTCCAAATAAATGTCGTACCTTAGCGATTCGGTTAAGTGCTTCATCAATGCTTATCTTTGCAGGGCCTGCTAGCATTGTTGCATTATTAATTTGAATTTAAGAGATATATAAACAATGAAAACTACTAAATTACTCATTTGTTTCTTCTGCTTTTCGATACTTGCTGGGTTAACTTCTTGTAGCGAGAAGGAAAAGGTGTATATCAGTGATCCCGATGACGTGTTTCCGATGGAAATATTTACGGATTATTTACCTTATCATGTCGGTGATACGCTATATTATGACCGTTACGGCAAAAAATTTGGCAAAAATGAAGAAGAATTGAAAGAGTCAGAAGTGCCTTTCATAGTTTCTGACGTGCTCGTTAACTACAAACCAAGCGATATATATAGCTATAACGGTGAAGTGGCGGAATGTCACGTGCAGTTCAAAGCCATAAGTTCTCTCAATACCCTGCTTGATGACTCACTACGTCTGGTTATTGACCTGAAAAGTTTGGACAGAACAAGAATTACCGCCAGTTACCAATTATTGTTAGCCTTGCCAAATATGCCGGAACCTGTCGCAACCGGTGATGAGCTCAAATTTGTTAATTCTTCAGATAAAATCCTGAATGGCTTTCCAACAGACATTTTGACTTTTGGCAGTTCAGCGGAACTGCGTAAAGGACTCGGGCTAACATACTTCAAGGACAACTTTTCTCTTTATACATGGCAATTAAGCGATAAAAACTATAACTGACATGAAAAACTCAAAACTATTCAAAATATTCATTTTTATTGGTCTTGTCCTCATCTCGTGCGAGAAAGGCAAAGAAATGGTGATTTTCAACAAGCCCGTGAATTATCCTAAAGATTCTATCGTGGCCAAGCTCCATGACCTGACGCTATTGGAAGGCGTATCGCGCGAACTTTATGTTGAGTATAACACCGCAGATAACGCCACGTGGAATAGTGACGACATATCGGTGGCGACAGTTACAGAAGATGGCGTGGTAACAGCAGGAAGTGCCGGCGAAACATACCTAAGGGTCAAATGCCAAGAATACAATGGTGCACAAGATTCCGTGCGTGTCAATGTTGTTAAATTGGAGAGCGATAACCATCTGCCGCAGTTATGTCTCAACCAATCTGCCACAAAGCAACAGATATATGATTTCTATTCCGACAAGCAGGCAACTACGGAAACAAATGAGCAAGAAATAATAGTTAAGGGAAGCAATTTTCTAATTTTATATCTGATGACAAGCGGGGATCGTTACGATCCTGTCATCGGTGACTACAGGCCTGTAGATGAACCATACTTGAGGAATATTGTGATGGCTGTTTGGGGCAAAAAAGAAAACATCATAACAGAACTAACCGAAGAATATAATGCCACTATGTTAAGCAACGGAAACTACAAATCCGATAATGCTGAATATTACATGAATGCTGAGTACGTAGGCGCTAAAGATCATCATGAAATGCGAAGATACGGAGTAGTCACTGACTTCTACTATATAGTTTTCGGTTTTAACGAATGGTAATGCAAGCGCTGGCACGCCACGATGTGTCAGCGCTTGTTCTTTTGCTATGCCGGAGCCGGATAAGTTCAAAATTTGTTGTATCTTTGCATTAATATTATCAAGTCTACGAATATTGATGTAAAATATGGATTTTGAACTGACAAGCAAATACAGTCCCACCGGCGATCAGCCTGAAGCGATACGTCAGCTTGTTGATGGTGTTCGTCGCGGTGCTCCCGCGCAGACCCTGCTTGGTGTGACGGGTTCGGGCAAGACGTTTACCATAGCTAACGTGATAGCTCAGGTGCGTAAGCCTACGCTGATATTGAGTCATAACAAGACCCTTGCGGCACAGCTTTATACTGAGTTCAAATCTTTCTTTCCGAAAAATGCCGTTGAGTACTATGTGAGTTATTATGATTACTATCAGCCCGAGGCTTACATACCTTCCACAGATACTTATATCGAAAAGGACCTTTCTATCAATGCTGAGATAGAGAAGTTGCGTCTGTCCACTGCCGCAAGTCTCGTGTCAGGACGTGAGGATGTGATTGTAGTCAGTTCCGTGTCATGTCTCTATGGTGTCGGTAATCCTGACGATTTCGCGCAGAGTATGATGCAGATACATGTTGGTCAGACTGTTGTTCGTGATGATTTTCTGCGTCAACTTGTCAATTGTCTTTATACTCGCAATGAGTTAGACCTGTCGCGCGGCACTTTCCGTGTTCGCGGCAGTGCAGTAGATATCTATCTTGCTACTGAGGATGTTGTGCTTCGTGTCGATTTCTGGGGCGATGAGATTGAGAGTATAGCGCTCACTGAACCTGTCAGCGGGCATGTGCTTGAGAATTTGACGGATTATACGATCTTTCCCGCAGGAAATTTCATAACAACGCGTGAGCGTATCAACAAAGCCATGGATCAGATACGTCTCGACCTTGGCGAGCAGATACGCTATTTTGAGTCTATCGGCAAGACCTATGAGGCCAAGCGCCTTGAGGAGCGCGTGAACTATGACCTTGAGATGATACAGGAACTGGGCTACTGTTCCGGAATAGAGAATTATAGCCGCTATTTTGATGGTCGCCCGGCCGGCAGTCGTCCTTTCTGTTTACTGGACTTTTTTCCAAAGGATTTTTTGCTCGTAGTTGATGAGAGTCATGTCACTATTCCTCAGGTGCATGCCATGTATGGAGGTGACCAGAGCCGCAAGCAGAATCTTGTGGAGTATGGTTTCCGTCTGCCGGCGGCTAAGGATAACAGACCTCTTAAGTTTGAGGAGTTTGAGGCTATGACACCTCAGACGATATTCGTCAGCGCCACGCCTGCCGACTATGAGCTTGAGAAGTCTGATGGCATTGTTGTGGACCAATTGATACGTCCTACAGGTCTGCTCGACCCGCTGATAATAGTGCGTCCGAGTCTGAACCAGATAGACGACCTATTAGAAGAAGTGGCACAGCGTACCGAACGTGACGAGAGAACTTTGGTGACTACACTCACTAAACGCATGGCAGAGGAGTTAGATCAGTATATGCGCGACATGGGTGTTCGCTGTGCCTATATCCATAGCGATGTTGATACCCTTGAGCGTGTGCAGATCATGGAAGACCTCAGGCGCGGTATCTATGATGTGCTGATAGGTGTCAACCTGCTCCGTGAGGGTCTGGACCTGCCCGAGGTGAGTCTTGTAGCTATCCTTGACGCTGATAAGGAAGGTTTCTTGCGCAACTACCGCAGCCTGACGCAGACAGCAGGCAGGGCGGCAAGGCATGTTAATGGTACCGTGATAATGTATGCCGATTCTATCACCAAGAGTATGCAGATGACGATTGACGAAACAAACCGACGTCGTGACAAGCAGATGCGCTATAATGCCGAACATGGTATTACTCCTCAGGCGATACGCAAAGCTATAGCCAGCCCATTGGCGGAAATCAGAACCGCAGAGGAAAAAGCCTACATAGAACCCGCAGCAGTGAGCATCGCGGCAGATCCGGTAGTGGAGTATATGAATACTAAGGAAATCAGTAAACTGATAGAAAAAACACGGCGCGATATGCTTCAGGCTGCCAAAGAACTCAACTTCGTGGAGGCCGCTAAACTGCGTGACCAAATGTTACAACTTGAAGACAAACTAAATACATTACAGCAAAGTTGATACTGCAAGCTCACGACATATCAAAGCGCTATGGCGCTACGGCGGCGTTGAGCCATGTCAGTTTCAGCGTGCATGCCGGTGAAGTGGTGGGACTGATAGGCGCTAACGGCGCCGGCAAGACGACCCTGATGCGTATTGTCAGCAACATCATTGACGACTATACCGGGACGATAAGTCTGTCGACATCAGTGGGCTATCTGCCCGAAGAGTGCGGACTTTATAAACAGCGGAAAGTTGGTGAACAGCTTGTTCTCTTTGCCCGCCTGCACGGACTCGGCGCCTCTGCCGCACAAGACAGCGTGAGGCAGTGGCTGCAGCGGCTTGACGCCGAGCAGTGGTATGACAAACATGTCTCGCAGCTGTCGAAAGGTATGGCGCGCAAGGTGCAGTTCATAGCTGCCGTGTCGCATAATCCGCGGCTGCTGGTTATCGACGAGCCGTTTTCAGGACTTGACCCCTTGGCGCACAAGCAGCTGCAAGATGTGATAGAGGAACTTAATGCGCAAGGCACGACGATAATCATGTCAACGCACAGTTTGCCCGACGCCGAGGCGATGTGCGACAGGTTGATAGTGCTCAAGCGCGGAGTCGTCAATTACGACGGTCCGGCGCGCGACATCGCCCGAGACGACATTTTGGCTTTGCTATGAAGACGTGGCTCTACATATCACATGAATACCGGCTTCGGGTGAACTCCTTGTCATACTGGTTCATCACGGCGCTAATACCTCTTCTGCTGTTGTGCTGCCAGCGCTTTTTGACAAGTGGCGCAATCGGCATTTTTTCCGATGAAATCGCCGTTTTGGGCGAGGAGCAAGCGTCATACGGCGGCATGATAACGGTTGTGGCGATGTTGCTGTATATGTTAGTGTTCTTCTACGGCATACAGGTTATGAGATCCGTGTCAGTGTTGCGCAATGAGCGTGTCGTAGAACTTTTGTTGCAGAGCCTCTCTCCGGCGCGCATACTGCTGGGTCAGATAGCGGCGATAGCCATGGCGGCTGCTACGCAGGTGGCGATATGGATTGCGGCGCTGGCGCCCTTCACGACTTTCCCGGTTCAGCATGTTTTGCCACTAACGGTATGGTTAGCAGCCGGATACCTTTTCTACTCGGCACTGTTTGCTTTAGCGGGTGTCCACATATCGCAAGAGAACGCGAGCCAAGCCTTGTCGTTGGTGATAACGCTGCTGTCGCTGTTTGCCTTATATGCCGCAACGTTTGCCATACATGTGCCGCAACACTGGTTTTCAGACATCTGTCTTTACTTGCCCCTCACGGCGCCATTGATTTTCGGAGCCCGAGCCGCTGAGGTGCCGTGGTATACGGAAGTGCTGGCATGGACGATTACAATGACCACGGCGCTGTTGGTGATATATATCGCGTGCAGATACTTCAAGAGGCACTGTTTATGACTTTTTTTTAGTAACTTTGCCATAGAATACAAAACAACTAAAAAATATATCTACTATCATGGATTTAATGCAACAAATCATCGAGCGCGCAAAGCAGAATAAGCGTCGCATCGTGCTTCCCGAGGGTGATGAACCTCGTACACTCGAAGCCGCCAACTATGTTCTCAAAGAAGGCATTGCCGATTTGATACTTATCGGTGACCCCGCGGTTATTAAAGGTATGGCAAAAGAAAAAGGCTATGAACATATCGATAAAGCCGTCATTTTCGACCCTGCCACAGACCCCAAGATGGAGCAATATGCCAACCTTCTCTATGAGCTGCGCAAAGCCAAAGGTATGACCCCTGAGCAGGCTCACGACCTCGCTAAGAACCCTCTCTACACCGGCTGTCTGATGATCAAGAGCGGTGATGCTGATGGCGAACTTGCCGGAGCCCGCAACACCACAGGCAACACCCTGCGCCCCGCATTCCAGATTATCAAGACAAAACCAGGTATCTCTGTCGTTTCCGGCGCCCTGCTGATGTTCACGCCCGCCAAACACCTCGGTGAGGACGGACTTCTCGTATTTGCCGACTGCGCCGTAAACCCCTGTCCTACAGCGGCTGAATTGGCGCAGATAGCTGTTTCTACTGCTGACACGGCGCGCAAGATATGCGGCTACGAACCGCGCGTGGCTATGCTCAGTTTCTCGTCAAAAGGCTCCGCGAAGCACGAACTCGTTGACAAAGTTGTTGAGGCTACACGCCTTGCCAAAGAAATGGCTCCGGACCTTATGCTTGATGGCGAACTGCAAGCCGACGCGTCGCTCATACCGTCGGTAGGGCAGAGCAAAGCTCCCGGTTCACCTGTAGCCGGCAAGGCTAATGTATTAGTATTCCCCGACTTACAGGCAGGTAATATAGGCTATAAACTCGTTGAGAGATTCTCGGGAGCAGCTGCCGTAGGTCCTATCCTGCAAGGTATTGCAGCACCCGTCAACGACCTCAGTCGTGGTTGCTGCGTGGATGACATCATCAAAATGATTGCCATCACCGCCAATCAAGCCATGTAAGAAATAATAGGGTTTTACACATAATATAAAGGAGGATGTGTTTTTCTGGATACATCCTCCTTTTTTTTATTTATACCGAATAATTATAAATTGAAAACTTGCGTATGAAGACAATTTGTATTATCTTTGTAACAATATTGATGGAATTATGAGATTTTTATTTTGTCGTATAAAAATATGGACGTAGTACTTTTTATCATATTCGGTTTGTTGATATGCTATTTGGTCACATATTTCGTGTCAAAAATGAAATAAAATACCTAAGAAAGTTGGTTGAATGGTAAGTTTTTATTTTCTGACAAATATTTTGTAAAGTTATTTATTTTCAGCATATTTGTGTGTTTTGATGGTTATGGATAAACATTGAGGTATCCGCCATCGTTTTTCGTGTCATCATTTCGCGAGCAGAAGAGTGCTATCCGTGCTCCTGTCCATACTCCTTCACGGACTTTGAAAGGTTCGCTATCAGCTTGTTGCCATGTGATACCGCCGTTGGTACTATAAAGAAACATGGCTGTTACCTGTCGATCAGTATTGCCCGGGACCGGCGGGTTATCGTATATATTGACGCGCACTTTGATTTTCCTATCCACCAATGAGCCTATCAGTGTTTTTTTCTGCTCCGCCGAGCCTTTGTCGGCATTGTCGCATTTGATGTATTGCAGAGCCACGCTACCTTTATCATTAGTTAATACCAGTCCGGCGTAAGATTTTCCAAAAACCACACATCCGCCCCGTTCTCCGCTATAACGAGTGTCCGGGTTTAGTTCGAGGGTGAAGTAGTAGCTGGCGAAAGGCGATGCCAAGGGATTGCCGGATATGCGTCGCGTGAATAAAGTGCGTGAAAGCCATAAGTTTTCGCCGGGTGTGAACAGAGAGAACAAACGCAAAGTGTCGCCGATGATAAAGCATGAGCGCATATCCACGTTGTAGTTCCATTGCCATTGTGACCAGTTATGAGGTTGAAATACCATAGCGCTGTTTTTCATGCTGTTTTTGATTTCCGCTTTCCCATCATTGGCTTTGGGAGCTGTCTCTTGCGGTTGTCCACATTGTGCGTTACTGATTCTTTCTCCGATTACCGGCCATCCCTCCGAGGTCCAGATCATATTCTGAATATGTGTGATACGTCCCAGAGGTCCCACATCTTGGAAATGTATGAAGAAATGTTTTCCCTCTCCATTGTCAACCCATGCTCCTTGGTGAGGTCCATTGATTTTTGTGCTTCCTTGGTGCATGACGACTCGTGTTTGATAAGGTCCGTAGATATCTTTGGAGCGTGCCACAACCTGCCAACCCGTAGGTACGCCTCCCGCGGGAAAAAAGATATAGAAAAATCCGTTGAATTCGTGGATTTTTGGTCCTTCACAGGTCACGTTATCAGAATGTCCGTCATATATTATGCGACTTGGTGTTATTGCTCGTGAGCCGTCGGCATTGAGTTCGGTAAGCATCAGCACGCTCTTGAGGTGAGCCCTGCTTCCGGCAAGGGCATGTACGAGATATACTTTCCCGTTCTTGGCGAAAAGAGGACAGGGGTCTATCAATCCTTTGCCGGCAATGACCAGTTGCGGTTCGTCCCAATGTCCTCGTATGTCGTTGGTGGTGACACGAAAAATGCCGCGGTCGGGGTCACCGTAGTATATCATATATTTTCCGTTATGGAATCTCAGGCTTGGTGCCCAGACGAAATTTCCGTGCTGCGCAGTATTGATATCCAGTGAATCGCCTGAACCCGGTAGGCGATATGGTAATGCATGGTTAATCAGTTCCCAATGCTGCAGGTCCTGACTATGGAGTATCGGCAGTCCGGGTATGTAGTTGAAACTCGAAGCCGTCATGTAGTAGTCATTGCCGACACGTATTGCGTCAGGGTCTGAAAAATCCTCGTAGAGCACAGGATTGAGAAAAAGAGTGGCGAGCAAGGTGAATAGTAGGCTCATAATAATGTGGTGTTTAATGGTTTTCTACTGTGATATTACTGATGTCTTCATCGTAATAGAGAACGTGTATGCGTCTCTTGTCGGGTGGTGGTATGAGCATATAATTGCCGAAACTATCGCGCAGACGACGGTCAGGGTCAGCAGGTGCGGGAAATGATTTGCCCTCGAAAGTTATCCGTGAGAGAGGAAATAGTGCCGTTTCTTCGGTGAAAAGTCCATATACGTATCGCTCAGGAGTTGAAAACCATCGCGAGCCTTCGCCGCGGATGAGGCGCAGCAATTTCATGACAGCGCGATGCCACATAAGTGATATGGGGTAAGCAAAATAGCAAGCGATATTCTTGAGAGTGAGTTTTGGGTTATAGTTGAGAAAGTTATAAGCGAACGATATGCGTCTTGAGAGAAATGTAAATGTATGTTCTGATATGTTAGGATATTTGATATATCTGAAGCAATCCACGAAAGCTCCTTTGCAGTATTTTCCTCGCAGGTCGTCATCGGCTTGCAAGTATAGTGACCTTGTGTCACGGATTTTTATCAGTCCTCCTCCCATGTGTGCATCAGGTTCGTTGTCAGGTGTTTGTACTATGCACCACGATGGCAGTTCGCGTTGGCAGCAGGTGATAAATCGTTCATAGTCATCATTATGGATAGCGATATCAAGGTCGTCGTCCCAAGGGATAAAGCCTCCATGCCTTACGGCGCCGAGCAAGGTGCCGAAGTCGAGCCAATAACGGATATTATTGCGACGGCATACTATGTCGATTTCTGTCAGGATATCAAGCATCCTGAGTTGTAGTTTGCGCAGGTTAGAGATCATTTGGAAATGTTATTTTTCTGTTTATGGGGTCACCGGTGACGATACGTATTTTGATATGCGGCAAGCAAAGTCTTACCAGTGAGCAGTCGTCGGTGATGAGTTCGTGGGCTACAGCATTGCTTTTATCGAGAATATCAAATGCTTCTTTGAGAATTTTGCCCTTGAAGCATTGCGGTGTTTGGGCGTTATAGAGTGTTTGCCGAGGTGGTATTTCTGCGATGAAATCGTTGTTTTCCGCTTTCCAGATAGTATCAGTAGCCGCAATTGCCGTCCCTGCCGCAAAGCCTTGTTGCATGGCATTGATGCAGCGCGTTATGACATCGTGTGTTATAAAAGGCCGTGCAGCGTCATGTATGAGTAGTGTGTCATCGTTGCCAGTGCAAGTCAAAGCCGCCCGGGTACTATCAATGCGTTCTTTGCCTCCGATGACTATATGCTTGACTTTTCCGTATTTACGGCATATCTCTTGTGTGGTTGCGCGGTATGCTTCGTGACATACCACGCATATCTCATCGATACCCTCGTGCCTGTTAAAGGTCTTTAGGCTATGGTCAAGCACGGTGAGTCCGTCGTCCATGAGTCGGAATTGTTTCGGCACATTCCCTCCAAAGCGTGATGAGGAACCGGCGGCGAGTATTACTGCTATGTTTTTCATACTGATACGCGGGCGTAAGGAGCCACGTTGAAGTCACAAAAAATGCCGTCAAGAAATTTGAAGTAACCGGCTTGTGCCACCATTGCGGCGTTATCCGTTGTGAACGAAAATTTTGGTATGTATATTTCTTTTCCTGACTGTAATCCATAGTCTGTGAATGCTTGCCGCAGTCCGCTATTGGCAGATACGCCTCCGGCGAGAGCAACATGATGTATGTGGTAATCTTCCGCGGCGCGCCGCACTTTTTTCATGAGTATGTCTATGACCGTTTTTTGCAGTGAGGCACAGAGGTCAGCCTTATTTTCTTCGATGAAATCGGGATTTTTGGCTATTTCATCGCGTAGGAAGTAGAGGAAACTGGTCTTAAGTCCGCTGAAGCTGTAGTCGTAACCTTTGAGCTGCGGTTTTGCGAATGTGAAGCGTAGTTCGTCACCCTGTTGCGCGAGTTTGTCGATATGAGGTCCTCCCGGATAAGGCAGCCCCATAACTTTAGCGCATTTATCGAAAGCTTCTCCGGCAGCGTCATCTATTGTTTGCCCGATTATTGTCATGTCGTTATAGTTTTTTACGAGCAATATCTGCGAGTTGCCGCCGGAAACCAGTAGGCATAGGAATGGGAATTTCGGGTGTCGTTCTTCCGGTAATCCTTCAGACACGAAATGTGCCAGAACATGAGCTTGCAGGTGGTTGACTTCAATCATTTTTATGTTCAGCGCTTGTGCCAGACCTTTAGCGAATGAGACTCCCACGAGCAGTGAGCCGAGAAGTCCCGGACCTCGCGTGAATGCTACGGCGGATAGCTCCCTTTTGTCGATGCCGGCACGGCGGATAGCTTCTGATACTACGGGAATGATATTTTGCTGGTGAGCCCGGGATGCCAATTCCGGTACGACACCTCCAAATGCTTCATGTACCGACTGACTGGCAGTGACATTACTCAACAGTATGCCGTCGCGAATGACTGCGGCTGAGGTGTCGTCGCATGACGACTCTATACCAAGGATTGTATTATGCATGACATATATGTTTATTTGCTGTGCAAAATTAAGAAAAAAATCTCTAAGAATACATTAATAATTAAAGAACACATTAAGCTAACTACCAAAAAATTTTTTTTTGGTTTGCCTAACAAATCATTATGTGAAGTATAGCGCAAAAAAAACAGCGCAACTCAGATTTGGGTCTGATGTTGCGCCTACACAATTATTTTTTGCTGTATGTGTGTCGATGTTTGATGCTGCTCAATAGTCATCGCAATGTATGCAAGGTCCGCGATGTGGCAGAGCGAACAGCATGGTGAACTTGATACCTACGAATAGGTTATTGACCTTGCTATCGTTGAAACGTGATGTATTGAAACTATGGTTCATATTGACAACTGAATTGAGGTCAAGGTTAGGGTTGGCCTGATAGAGGCTCATGAAGTCATCGGCAACGTATAGTGCCGGTTCTTCCCTGTTGCGGTGAATATTGAGCAGTCCGTAGTCGGCGAAAAATCCGAGCCGATAGCGTGCTTTTCCGTCTTTGGGGGCGTCAAAGCCTGTCTCTCGTGTTGACTTCATGCCTAGTCTCCAACCAATTTCCACTGACAACGCTGCGCAGTGATTGAGCGATGTAGTTCCTTTGCTCTCAAAAGGTTTATGGTCGAAGAAAGCGTGGTTATACATATTTGCGAAGTCATCAATGAACTGTGGGTATGTACCGGTAGTAGTGATGTCGGACTTGACTTTTGTGGAGGCTGATATCGCCAATCGGAATTTGCCACCTGCCAGGAAATAGAATTTTCCGAACTGTCCACCGAGCATGAGTTGTATGGGTACGTAGTGCGCTCCAATACGCTCTATACGGTTGGAAACGTTATAGTTATAAATCAGGGCATCACCTTCGCTGTCGTATAGCGGAGCCTCGAAGGTTCCCTGACTATAGCTGAAGTCAGGTACGTTAATGCCTGTGTTTTGATAAGTGTAGCCCACACCGAGGTTGAAAAGCAGGTGACGATGTTGTAACTCATACGTAAAGCCTAGTTCCGCGGCACCGCCAAATTCGTTATGAACCATGTCAACATTATGAAGCATTGTGGAATAAGCTCCTGATAGCCAGAAACCCAAAAAGTTGTTGACGTCACTAGCATTTGCTTTTACACTGAAAAGCGAAAAAGATGACAGCAGGGTGATTAGTATTATGACTTTACAGTTTTTCATCGTTGGAGAGGCCTTTTCGTAAATTTCGGGTGGTAGCACAAAATAGTGCAAAAAACTATTGATTTGGAATAAAACACTGCAAAGTTAAACAAATTTTTCTAAAAAAGTTTAATATGAGTTATTTTTCTTAACTTTGTACTCAAATTATGGACAATATTCTACAAAATATAACTTCTGAGGACTACAAATACGGTTTTACGACCGACATTGAGACCGATATTTTTCCCCGCGGGATTAACGAGGATGTCGTTCGCGCCCTGTCCGCCAAGAAGCAAGAGCCTGATTGGTTGCTTGATTTTCGCGTTAAAGCGTACCGCAAATGGGTCAGCATGACTATGCCCCGCTGGGCGCATCTTGACATACCCGATATTGATTTTCAGTCGATATCCTACTATGCCGCGCCTCGCCGTACAGCTCCTAAAAGCGAGGATGAGATAGATCCCGAGTTGCTCAAAACTTTTGATAAGTTAGGCATACCTCTGGAGGAGCGTAACGCTCTTGCCGGCATGGCGGTAGATGCCGTGATGGACTCAACGTCGGTCAAGACAACATTCCGTGATACGTTGGCAAAGAAGGGCATTATCTTTTGCCCGATATCTGAGGCTGTGCGTGAATATCCTGATTTGGTGCGCAAGTATTTGGGCTCTGTGGTTCCACCTTCCGATAATTTTTTCGCGGCATTGAATAGCGCCGTATTTTCTGATGGTTCTTTTGTTTATATTCCCAAGGGTGTGCGTTGTCCGATGGAGTTGAGTACCTATTTTCGTATCAATGCTATGGGTACCGGTCAGTTTGAGCGTACGCTGATAGTGGCTGACGAAGGGTCTTATGTGTCGTATCTGGAGGGTTGCACAGCGCCTATGCGTGATGAAAATCAGCTGCATGCCGCGATAGTGGAAATCGTTGTCATGCGCGATGCCGAAGTCAAATACAGCACGGTTCAAAACTGGTATCCCGGTGACAAGAATGGTAAGGGTGGGATATATAATTTCGTCACTAAGCGTGGTTTGTGTGCCGGCGAGAATTCGCGTTTGAGTTGGACACAAGTTGAGACAGGCTCCGCGATAACATGGAAGTACCCTTCGTGTGTGCTAAAAGGTGACAATAGTTCTGCAGAGTTCTATTCTGTGGCTTTGACCAATAATTTTCAGCAGGCTGACACCGGTACAAAGATGATACATATTGGCAATAACACCCATAGCCGCATCATCAGCAAAGGTATCTCAGCGGGCAGCAGTCAGAACTCCTATCGCGGACTGGTGCGCGTAACCAAGGGCGCCACAGGTTGCCGCAACTACTCGCAATGCGACTCTCTGTTGCTTACTGACCACTGCGGTGCACACACTTTTCCGGATATGCAAATCGCCAATCCTACGGCTATAGTGGAGCACGAAGCAACGACATCCAAAATTTCCGACGATCAGTTGTTCTATTGCCGTCAGCGCGGTATCAGTGAAGAGGATGCCTTAGGGCTTATAGTGAACGGATATGCCAAGGAAGTGATACAGAAGTTGCCTATGGAATTCGCCGTTGAAGCACAAAAACTACTGCAGGTGAGCCTTGAGGGAGCAGTGGGATAAAAAGAACAAGCATTTCAAATGATAAATTATGGATATAATATCGAGAATTCTCATCGTTTTCACCAGTCTGGCTATGCTGTGCTGTGCTCCTAAAGGTAGTGAAAGCACGCTTGTCGAAGAGCGTCATGATTCTTTAGATACATTTCAGGACAGCACCATCCACCTCAGTGAGGGCACGGAGGAAATCACGATTGCCAACTACGTGGTTGAGGGACCGGACGAAACAGGCGGCAGAATGACATACCCCAAAGGCGATTATGAAACTTTTTTTCACGTGGTGAGCGAATACACAGAAATAGACCCGGAAGAAATATCTGACAACGTGGCGCTCGTAACTCACGAAATCAAAGAACAGGGACAGACAAGGACACTGACGTTCCGCTTCGACATCAAACAAAGCAGCCAATCTGAAAACAACAAAACACCGCTCATCATAGAAAGCGCGTCAAAAGCCGTGTTGGTGCCCGACGGCATTACGATAGAGAAGACCGATGAAGGCAAAATAGCAATC
>ODAI012211850.1_pt1 | contig 14172 bp, 14 predicted proteins | sample 1539321 | NCBI WGS metagenome assembly ODAI01 (sample SAMN02144231, study PRJEB22623) | gut metagenome | biome: sheep rumen | host: Ovis aries | place: New Zealand
AAGCCTGTTCCTTGCCCAATACTCATTAGGGTTTATTAACGGCAATGACTTTCATTTCGACAGATGATAGTTAAGGACGCGATGATGACTGAGTAGTTACGACAGCCTCACTCATGTTGACTCAGAGTCACCGGCTCCTGCGGCAGAATCTAAAGAAAAATAAAAAAAAGGAATATTTTCGACTAATATTTTTCTTATTAAACTTTTATTTGTAACTTTGCGCCCAAAATGGCTAAAAGCAATCAATTACACCGATTAATATAACGGGAAGCCATCGAAAGGAAAGGAAAATTAACTAAATAAAAAATGGAAGAGAACAACAACGTTACCAATTCGGAACTCGTGCGTGAAAACGAAGAATTATCATTCTTTAATTTCCGCTCACTTCTCCAGACGTTCATCCTCAACTGGCAGTGGTTCGCACTTTCGCTCATCATCTGCCTGGGATTGACGGCTATCTACCTCAGGTACACGACACCGAAGTATTCGACGACAGCCAAGCTGCTCATCAAGGACGAGGACAACCCAAGAAGCCGCAACTCATTCATGAATGCCGCCAACCTGGGTATCATCTCCAATACGGAAGGTATCGACAACGAGATGGAAATCCTCTCGTCGCACTCCCTCGCCACCGACGTCGTGAGAGACCTGAAACTCTATGTCACTTATGAGATGAAAGGACGTGTGAAAAACATCCTTCTCTATAAGCACCAGCCCATCACGGTAGATATCGACGCTGCCCACCTCGACAACCTGAAGACCCCTATCAAGATGACCATCACCTATGAAAAGGGCAACTACAACGTGTCGGGCTCTTATTGGGTGGTCAACGACGAAGGCTACTCCAAGGGTCCATACTCTATAGAGAAAACCTTCACCTCGCTGCCGCAGACCATCAAGACACGCGCCGGCAACCTTTCCTTCACCTCTAACGGCAACTCCACCCTCAGCGAGGGCAGCACCCTCTACGTGAACATCGTCGCTCCCGACATCGCCTCACGCAAATACAAGCGCAGCTTCAATGTCACCCCGACATCGAAGAACACCACCATCGTGAGAATGTCGATCATCGACGAGATCCCCACCAGGGCCATGGACTACCTCACCCAACTGGCCGTGTGCTACAACCGTCAGGCCAACGAGGACAAGAATGAGGTGGCCTACCGCACCGAGGAGTTCATCAACGGACGTCTTGAGAAAATCAACGCCGAACTGGGCGAGACCGAAGGCCAGCTCGAGGCTTACAAGAAGAGCCAGCACATGACCGAGCTCCGTATGAACGCCAACGCCGCCATGGGTGGCGCCAGCGAATACGACCACAAACTGGCTGAGGCCAACACACAGGTGGCACTGCTCAACAGTATCTCTGAATACATGGACAAGGCCGACAACCAGTATCAGACACTGCCGTCGAACGTGGGTCTGAGCGACGCTACCGCCGCCAGCCTCATCAACAGATACAATGAGATTGTGCTGCAGCGTAACAAACTGCTCCGCACCGCTTCTGAGGAGAGCCCCTCGGTGCTCCCGCTCACCGCACAGCTCGACGACCTGAGCAGCAGTATCAAGCGCGCCATGGCTCAGAGCCGCAAGAACATGGAGATCCAGCGCAACGCCATCTCCACACAGTTCAACAAGTACTCCAGCCAAATCTCCGCCACCCCCGAGCAGGAGCGTATGCTTACTCAGATCGGTCGCCAGCAGGAGGTGCGCTCAGGTCTTTACCTGATGCTGCTCCAGAAACGTGAGGAGAACTCCATCTCACTCGCCTCTACCGCCGACAAAGGCAAGATGATTGAGTATCCCGAAGGCGCCGGACAGGTGACTCCCGTCCCCTCCGTCGTCATCCCCATCGCTCTCGTCGTAGGTCTGCTGATTCCAGGTATCGTGCTCTTCCTCCTGAAGTTCTTCAGATACAAGATCGAAGGTCACGAAGACGTGGCACGCCTCACCCAACTGCCCATCATCGCCGACGTGGCTGTGGCCAGCGAGACTGCCAAGACCAAGGCCGACATCGTGGTGCACGAGAACAAGAACAACCAGATGGAGGAAATCTTCCGTGCCATGCGTACCAACGTGCAGTTCATGCTGCGTGAGGGGCAGAAGGTCATCATGTTCACCTCGACCACCTCTGGTGAGGGTAAGACGTTCAACTGCGCCAACCTGGCAGTGAGTTTCGCCCTCCTCGGAAAGAAGGTGGTCCTTGTGGGTCTCGATATCAGAAAGCCGCGTCTGGCCGAACTCTTCGAGATCGATGACCACAAGCACGGTATCACACCGCTGCTGGCACAGGAGAACCCGAGCGAGGCCGACGTAAGGGCACAGATCCTGCCCTCAGGCGTCAACGGCAACCTCGACCTGCTGCTCGCCGGTCCCGTGCCTCCCAACCCCTCGGAGCTCATCTCAAGGCAGTCGCTCGACATCGTCGTCGACATCCTCAAGAAGAACTACGACTACGTGCTCATCGATACCGCTCCTGTGGGCCTCGTCACCGATACCCTACAAGTGGGACGCGTCATCGACGCCACCATCTATATGTGCCGCGCCGACTACACACCGAAGTCGAGCTTCGACCTTGTCAACTCTCTCTCACAGGAGAAGAAACTGCCCAACATGGCTATCGTCATCAACGGTATCGACATGTCGAAGAAGAAATACGGCTATTACTACGGCTACGGCAAGTATGGCAAGTACAGCCGCTACACCAGCTACGGACGCTATGGCGGCTACGGCGGCTACGGTGGCAGCTATGGTGGCTACGGCAGCACCTATGGCTCTTACGGCAACTACAGCAACAGCCACTACGGCAACAAGAACGACACCTCCATCAAACTCTAAGACATGACCATCGCTGTGGATTTCGACGGAACCATCGTCGAGCACAAATACCCCGAGATCGGAGCCGAACTGCCGTTCGCCACCGAGACGCTCAAGATGCTTATCAAAGACAGGCACAAGGTCATCCTGTGGACTGTGCGCGAAGGCAAGTTGCTTGAGGACGCCGTGGAATGGTGCAGGCAGCGGGGAGTGGAATTCTACGCGGTCAACAAAGACTATCCCGAGGAGCGGCAGGAATACAACAACCACTTCTCAAGGAAAATCAAGGCCGAAGTGTGGATCGACGACCGCAACGTGGGTGGAATGCCCGACTGGGGAGAAATCTACAACATGATCAAGGAGCACAAGTCGTTTCAAGACATGATCGCAGACGCCAGAAAGACAAGTCTGGCCGACCATGAAGCTCCCAAGCAAAAACACTGGTGGAACTTCTGATCAACCCATCGCGGCGGGCTGACTCGGTCAGCCCGCCGTTTTTTGTTGCCTCTTTCCCTGAAAAGGGAGAGGTGCCATAGGCTACAATTCTTTACACGTCCTACTCTCTCCCACCATTTCCCCACCACTCAGGCCAAGAGGATAAAGCACTAAGACAGTGAGAATTATGCCGAAAAATCAATTTTACGCCTAAAAAAACAAAAAATACGGGAATAAATTTCATTATACGGCCAAAAACTCGTATATTTGCATTCCCTTAACAACAATAGGTAATTTTTCAATACAATCATAACATATTAACTGATATGACCAAAGCAGATATTATCAATCAGATTTCAGCTTCTACCGGGCTGCCCAAAAAGGATGTAGCTGTCACCGTGGAAGCATTCATGGATGTCATCAAGACAAGTCTTCTTGAAAAAGAGAACGTCTATCTCAGAGGTTTCGGCAGCTTCATCGTCAAGCACAGAGCTGAGAAGACCGCCCGCAACATCTCCAAGAACACCACTATCGTCATCGCAGCACACGACTTCCCCAGCTTCAAGCCGGCAAAGAGTTTCGTGAGCAAGATGAAAGGTGAAGAGGTGAGCGAGGAAGACGAAGACTAAACCGTCGGACAAAACATTCATCATATATCAATCCATTCAATCATTAAATTATGCCAAACGGAAAGAAGAAAAAGGGTCACAAGATGGCCACTCACAAGCGCAAGAAAAGACTGAGAAAGAACAGACATAAGAGCAAGTAAGCCCACTGGCTGAACACTCCACAGTCTGTTCGGCTGCATGGCGTGTCAAGAGATTCCGTCGATGGAATTTGTTGGCATGCCCTTTTTGGTTAAGTAAAGATTCTGAAGAATGACCAGCGAAGTAGTGATTGATGTCCGCGCGAGGGAAATATCGATAGCTCTGCTGGAGGACAAGAAACTCGTAGAGTATCAAAGCGAAGCCCGCTCGGCATCATTTTCAGTAGGCAACATCTACATTGCAAAGGTAAAAAAACTGATGCCAGGCCTCAACGCCTGTTTTGTGGATGTGGGTTTTGAACGCGACGCCTTTCTCCATTATCTTGACTTGGGAAGCCAATTCAACTCTTATGCCAAATACCTCAAGCAGGTATCCAGTGACAGGAAGAAACTTTATCCCATTTCCAAAGCCAGCCGACTGCCCGACCTGAAGAAAGACGGCAGCATAGCCACTACCCTGACAGTGGGACAGGAGGTGCTGGTACAGATTGTAAAAGAACCGATCTCTACGAAAGGTCCACGACTTACGGGCGAACTGAGTTTCGCAGGCCGCTATCTGGTGCTCATGCCCTTCAATGATAAAGTTTCTGTATCTACAAAGATCAAAAGCGGTGAGGAGCGAGCCCGCCTCAAGCAGCTCATACAGAGCATCAAGCCCAAGAATTTCGGTGTCATCGTGCGCACGGTGGCCGAGGGCAAGCGGGTGGCGGAACTCGACACAGAACTGAAAGTGCTCCTGAAGCGTTGGGACGATGCCATCAGCAAAGTGCAGAAGACAACAGCCCGCCCGCAAATGGTGTTCGAGGAGACGGGCCGTGCCGTAGCCCTGCTTCGCGACTTGTTCAATCCCTCCTATGAGAACATCTACGTCAACGACGAGGAGGTGTGGCAGGAAGTGAAAAACTATGTCACTCTGATAGCCCCTGAAAAGGCAGAGATCGTGAAGCACTACACGGGCCAGGTGCCGATATTCGACAATTTCAGCATCACCAAACAGATTAAGTCGAGTTTCGGAAAGACCGTCAACTACAAGCACGGTGCCTATCTCATCATCGAGCACACAGAGGCGATGCACGTGGTAGATGTCAACAGCGGCAACCGCACACGCTCCGCCAACGGACAGGAAGCCAATGCCCTTGACGTGAACCTCGGCGCGGCCGATGAACTGGCGCGACAGTTGCGGCTCCGCGACATGGGAGGCATCATTATCGTCGACTTCATCGACATGAACCTCGCCGAAGACCGCCAGATGCTTTATGAGCGCATGTGCAAGAACATGCAGAAAGACCGTGCCCGTCACAACATCCTCCCCTTGAGCAAATTTGGCCTGATGCAAATCACGCGCCAGCGCGTGCGTCCAGCGATGGATGTCAGTGTAGAAGAGACTTGTCCTACCTGTTTCGGCAAGGGGAAGATTAAATCGAGCATCCTCTTCACCGACCAACTGGAGAGTAAAATTGACCACCTCGTCAACAAGATTGGCGTAAAGACCTTCTACTTGCACGTACATCCCTATGTGGCTGCCTATATCAACCAGGGCCTTATTTCCCTGAAGCGCAAATGGCAATTCAAATACGGACTGGGTGTGCATGTGATTTCCTCTCAAAAGATGGCTTTTTTGCAGTATGAGTTTTATGACGCAAAAAAGCAGTTCATCGACATGAAAGAGGAGATAGAGACAAAATGAGAAGAAGCACTTACCCTGAGGGTGGGTGCTTCTTTTTTTATCTTCTTTTCTTTTCCACTTACCGGCGCAGATACTTCCTTCCCTGATACAGATAGATGCCCGGAGCGGAAACCTCACCTACCCTTCTCCCCCACAGGTCGTAGAGCCCACCGGCAGCAGGCGCCGCCTCTCTGTGGAGACCGTCGCCCATGCCGTCGGTGTCGATGGCATACGTCAAGTGTGCGTATTTCTTCCATCCCGGTGCCTTCCTGTAGATTCTCAGCGATTCCTCAGGCACATAGAGTGAGCGCAAAGTCAAGTCGAGGTCGTCGATGGCCGAGGGGTCGATGTCGGGAGGATTGACGGCATAGACATAGGTGCGCTGGAGATTGAAGCAGCGGTTGAACGCCATACGCCCGATTTTCTCCACCGAGGCGGGCAGGATGAGCCACTCATAGAGATAGCGCCCGGCAAAGGCATAGTCGTGAATCTCCGTGATACCTTCCGGCACCGTATACTGCAAGTCGTTGCCGCAGCCGGGCAGGCAGGCGATGAGGGCACGGCGTTCACGGTCGGTCACGAAGGGTCCCTCCACGGCGAAGTCACTCTCCTCGCCGGCAGTCAGCGACACATGGTCAAGGCCGAAGCAGTCGGCAAACACCCCGTCGGCGAATGTGCGGAGACCCCGTGGCAGGACGACATCGATGAGCATGTGGCAACCGGCAAAGGCCTTATAGGGCATCTCACCGTCGCTGCCGATGCGGTATTCCACCTCATCTTCTATCAAGTAAGGCTCGCCACCGGCCACCATCCTCGCCTCGCTGAGGTCGAGCAGCGACAACTCTCCTAACACGCCCTCGCCATGCGCTCCCCGCCCCGCCATGGCACGGAGCGTACGCAGATCGGTGGAGTTTAAGTCGCCCCTCACCCGCAGGCTCGTCACCTGCGGCAACCGGTCGCCTAGCAGGGTGGCCAGCGTGCCGGGCACAGTCACGTCCACCTCCACCGTCTCTGCCTTGAGACGGTCGGGCGAGATCCTGTAGACCATATCCTGATAATAGGAGAACACATAGACGCGGTAGAGGTTAAGCGTCTGGAGGTCGAAGAAGCCGTCGTCGCTCCCGTCCCACCCCCAGTTGACATGCACGGCGCCGTCCTCGTCGTATCCGTCGAGCACGAACTCATGGCCGCTGTAGTTCTTGTCGTTGCCGCCATAGAGCACGGGATTGCCCTTGCTGAGCTCGCGGTAGACCAAAGTGTTCCACACATCGGGCTCATAGTCGTCGGCAAAGAGCGTCACGGCCAACGGATACCCCCAATGGTGGCGGAGAGCATGGCAGAGGGGCGGACTATAAGCCCCGGTCCCGCCACTCTCGTACATGGATTTCATCGACAGTCCCAGGTGACACATCAACCGTGCCACCTCCTCACGCTGCTCTTTCGTGGCGATACGGTCGTAGAACGGGAGCATCAGGTCGTAGCGGCAGGCTGTGCCGTCGAGCGTCGCCTCATATCGCATGCCCTCATAGTCGGCGAAGGGCACATAAGTATAGACCGTACCCTGCCCCTCCTGAGGCCACTTGTGATGGCGTATCACCTGGGCGGTGGCCGTCGACACGCATCCCGTGGGACAATCGTCGGGACAAAACATATTATAAGGGTAGCCCTGCCCCCATCTCGTCACGACGAAAGGGTCGACACGGGCGGGCAGGCCGCACTCGGCTGGGGGGATGCGGCGCAAGGCAGAGGAAGCGGCCGGCAACGAGGCCGACAGTTGCTCCATCGCTCGCAGCCACCCGCAGAAGCCGCCGTTGCGGGGGTCGGGATCGAAAGGTGTGGGCGAATAGCCAAGGACGGCAGGCAGGGCGTCGTCGCGGGCAATCACGGCAAAGCCTCCGCCGTCGTGACCCATAACGAGCAGTCCCTCACTCTCGTGGAGCGTGATCAACCGTCCGGGAGCCCGCCGTGCCGCTGTCTCCTGCCGCTCCAGCGACAGCAGGGCCTTCGCCGCCGCCTCTCGCATCTGCGCTTCGCTGCGCGGGGCTGCGGCGGCTGTCATGCACAGGCATGCCAACAGTGCGGTCAGGAACTTTCTCTGGAATATCGCCATACTGGAGTCAGACCACCACCTTGAAACGGATGCGATAGGTGTGCTGGTGCTCATCCCAGTTGGAGCCCAGCATCTCAAACCTCCCTATTTGGGAAGTGGAGCGCACGTGTTTGCCGATGCACGGGCAGACGTCATAGTCGCCGATGCGCACCAGACGGATGGTCTGAGAGGCGTCTGCGGGCAACCGTGAGAGGTCCACGCCTTCCGGCAGGTGGTCGCGGTCGACGGTCTCGAAGGTGACTGGCAGGTCGGCGGCGATGAGCTCATTCATGCGCCGCTCTATCTCCTTCTCCTGCTTGCGGTCGGGCTTCCGCTCAAGCACATAGGTGATCTTGCTCTTCTTGCGCTCCACATGGGCATTGTTGGAGCGCTGGCAGCCGAACATTCTTATCATCGTCTGATTGAGAAGATGCTCAGCCGTATGTGCGGGCGGAAATTCATCTTTGTTGTGGTCGTTGAAATCGGAGTCTGGATTCATCTTGCTATCTTGTCGTGTATAGGTGCGAAATGGGAGGGTGAGATGACGGGGGATGGCGGTCAGAGGCATATCTTGAGGGCCACGCCACCCCAGGCAGGCACATCGACGGCCATGCTGTTGTCGGCAGCCAGCGTCACACGCATCTCACGCCCGCTGAGCAGGTCGGTGGCGGCATAGTCGCCTTCGGCCATCTGCCACCAGTCGAAGGCATGGCGGGGAATGACGATATCGCAGTGGGCCTCCTCGTCGTCGAAATTGGCCACGACGATGATAAGTTGGTTGCCCGCCTTCCTCATGAAGGCAAACTGTCGCCGCGCCATGGCCGGGTTGACATACATGAGGTCGTAGCAAGCCCCCTCTCTGAACGCCTCCTCGCTGTTGGCCAGTGAGAGGATGCGCGCATAGGTGTCGTGGAGCCACTTCTCGGTCTTCTTCAGGCCACGGCGGTTGTAGTAGCCACGGCGGAGGGTGTCTACGGTCCAATAGTCAAAGATGGTGGTGCGCCCGTCGCAGCCGCTGAAGCCCTCGGCGTCCATGCCCCGCTCACCGTATTCCTGTCCGGCATACACCATCACGGGTGCGCTGTGCAGCCACGCGCTCACCATCATCCCCGGCACGCCCTTGCGAGCGTCGGCGGCGAAGAAGTCGCTGGCTAAGCGCTGCTCATCGTGGTTCTCGAGGAAATAGAGCATATGGTCCAGGATATCGTCGCAGGCCTGCCACTGCCGGGTGATGTCGGCCGTCTCCCTGCGGTGGCAGATGACGTCGCGCAGACAGTCATACATCCCCACCTTGTCGTAGAGATAGTCGAAACCGGCACCGATGTAGCGGCGGTATTGCGAAGGGTCGTAGACCTCGCCGATGAACTTCACCTCAGGCTTCTCATATTTCACCTTGTCGATGGCCCACTGCCAGAAGGCGGCAGGCACCATCTCGGCCATGTCGCAACGGAAGGCGTCCACGTGCTTACGTGCCCAGAAGAGCAGTATTTCGGTCATCTTGCCCCATGTGTTGGGCAGGGGCGCGAAATGCTCCGAGCGGCCGCCGGCGTCACAGTAGTCGATACCGTAATTGAGCTTCACCGTCTCATACCAGTCGTTGGCCCCGGGGCGCGGCCCGAAGCAGTCGTTGCCGGTGGCCCTTGCGGGGTTCTCCTCATAGGCGGGACCTTCGGCTGCAGGCAGGCAGGAGGTGTCGAGCGGCTGCCCCCAACAGTAATAGAAATTATTGTTAGTGGAGAAATGCATGTCGGTGCGGTCGGTCTCGCCGAGATCGCGGGTGAGCTCGGGCTTGCACACCGAGCGGTATTCACGTGCCACATGGTTGGGCACGAAGTCGAGCACCACCTTCATACCGGCACGGTGCGTGCGTTCCACCAATGCCTCAAACTCCTCCATGCGCCTGTCGACATCGACGGCCAGGTCGGGATCTACGTCGTAGTAGTCGACGATGGCATAGGGCGAGCCGGCCTTGCCCTTCACCACCATAGGCGTCTGCCTGGGGATGCCGTGGGCCGTGTAGTCGGTGGTGGTGGCGTGGCGGATAATGCCTGTATACCACACATGGGTGACGCCCATCTCGCGGATTCTCCCGAGGGTGGCCTCATCGAAGTCGGCCATCTTGCCGCAGCCGTTGTCGGCGAGGGTGCCGTTGGGTTTCGACGGGGTCTGTCTGTTGCCGAAGAGGCGGGTGAAGACCTGATAGATGACGGGTTTTTCTCTCATAGTATATGAAGGTGGGATTGAGGTTGGGGTAAAAAAGGGAGGCGCAGCCAGAATGACGTCTGTCATCTGCCGCGCCTCGCCGTAGGGTTATTGTATTCCTTGGATGGTGACATCTCTGCTGATGCGGGAAATCATTCCCTGCAGCGCCTTACCGGGACCGCACTCCGTGAAGTCGTCGGCACCGTCGGCAATCATGCTCTGCACACACTGCGTCCATCTCACGCTACTGGTGAGCTGGGCGATGAGGTTGGCCTTGATCTCGGCGGGGTCTACATGGGGCTTGCCGTCCACATTCTGATAGACGGGGCAGGCGGGCGCGTTGAACTGCGTCTGCTCGATGGCCTGCTGCAACTCTTCCTTGGCGGGCTGCATCAGCGGTGAGTGGAACGCTCCGCCCACCTTGAGGGGAAGGGCACGCTTGGCACCGGCGGCCTTGATGCGCTCACAGGCCAATCCTATTGCCTCCACATTGCCGGAGATGACCAACTGTCCGGGGCAGTTGTAGTTGGCAGGCACCACCACGCCGTGACCCTCCTGACTCACCTCGGCACAGATCTGCTCCACCTTGTCATCAGCAAGACCGATGATGGCGGCCATCGTCGAAGGAGCCATCTCGCAGGCCTTCTGCATGGCCATCGCACGGGCATAGACAAGACGGAGACCGTCCTCGAAACTCAGGGCACCGGCAGCCACCAAGGCCGAGAACTCTCCTAAAGAGTGGCCGGCGGTCATCGCGGGCTTGAAGTCTTCGCCCAGGCAAAGGGCTCTGATGACACTGTGAAGGAAAACGGCGGGCTGAGTCACCTTGGTCTGACGAAGTTCTTCGTCAGTTCCTTCGAACATGATATCCGTTATCCTGTAGCCAAGTATCTCATTGGCTTTCTCAAACAGCTCACGGGCCAATGCATTACCCTCATAGAGGTCTTTGCCCATACCCACAAACTGTGCTCCCTGACCGGGAAAAACAAATGCTTTCATCTTTTAAAAAATTTGCTTAAACTGCTTGTCGGACAATGCCGAAAGCCTTACCATAAAAACACATCCCATGGGATGTCTCCCATTGAGACTGCAAAGTTACATATTCTTTCTCAATTTCCCATATTATTACCTAAATTCTTCAGCGATACTGCCCCGGAAAAATCTGGTCAATGGGATAAAAAAGACAGAAACACAACATCGTGCTTCTGTCTTCTTATCTTTGCTTGTCCCCTGAGGGGATAATGCTTCTTTTTTACTCTGCGGAGGGAATGTCTTCATCCTCAATATCGATGGGAGCCTCCTCCACGGGAGCGGCATCCTCGGCGGGAGCAGCCTCAGCCTCGGCGGGAGCGGCCTCTTCCTTACCCTCGGCATACACCTTCACGGGCACTTTCACTTCCACGTCCTTGTAGAAATGAACGAGAGCCTCATACTCGCCCACGGTCTTGATGTCGCGCATGGTGATGATCTTGCGGTCAACCACGATGCCCTTCTTTGCAAGCTCCTGAGCCACGATGGCGGTATTGACAGAACCGTAGAGCTGGCCAGTGGCACCCACCTTGGCAGCCACTTCCACCACGACACCCTCGAGCTCGTCGGCGCGCTTCTGGGCGGCAGCCTTCTGAACCTCGATCTTGTGGGCCTGCTGACGCAGGTTCTCTGCCAGCACCTTCAGAGCTGAAGGCGAGGCAATCACGCCTTTTCCCTGGGGAATGAGATAGTTGCGGCCATAACCAGGCTTCACATCCACCACTTCATTCTTGTATCCCAGTCCGATGATATCTTCTTTCAGTATAATTTTCATAATTGTCTCCTCCTTAAAATTATTTCATCAAATCGGTCACATAAGGAAGCAGAGCAATCTGGCGGGCACGCTTGATGGCGGTGGCCACGCGACGCTGATATTTCAGAGAGGTGCCGGTGATGCGGCGAGGAAGGATCTTACCCTGCTCGTTGAGGAACTTCTTGAGGAACTCGGGATCCTTGTAGTCGATATACTTGATGCCGCTCTTCTTGAAACGGCAATACTTCTTCTTCTTCGTGTCGACCGACGGTGGGGTCAGGTAGCGAATCTCTGTATCTTTCTCTGCCATGGTTTAAGCCTCCTCTTTTTTACCTAATTTGTTACGTCTCTTCTCTGCATACTGGGCAGCATACTTGTCAAGCTTGACGGTGATGAAACGGATGACTTTCTCGTCGCGGCGATAGCCGGTCTCGAGCGTCTTGATCACTTCCGGCTCAGCCTTGAACTCAATCAGGACATAGAAACCTGACGATTTCTTCTGGATAGGATAAGCCAGTTTCAGTCTTCCCCAGGTCTCCTCATTCACTATCTCAGCGCCTTTGTCGGTGAGAATTTTCTTGAATTTAGCGACCGTTTCCTTCATCTGATCTTCAGACAAAACGGGAGTTAAAATGAAAACGGTTTCGTATTGATTCATACTAAAAATTAATGATTAAAAAATGATTTGCGAAAAATGCGGTGCAAAGGTACTGCTTTTTCTTCACCCAGCAAAATATTTTTTGTAATTTTGCCCCGAAAAAAGTTTTTATCCCATGAAAAGATGGATTTTACGCCTCGGAATCCCCCTCGCAGCGATAGGATTGCTGCTCTTGGGCATCGGATTCCCCACTCACCTGGTCGACAGCAATGCCTACCTGCTCCTCTGCCTGCTCCTCATCGTCGGTGGATGCGCATTGCGCGTCTATGCCGCCAAGCACAGAAGCAAATACTGAAATTTTCTCCGTAGGCTGCGCCTCCGGCGCAGCACCCACCATCCGCCGTCTTTCTCCGTAGGCTGCGCCTTCGGCGCAGCACCCACCATCCGCCGTCTTTCTCCGTAGGCTGCGCCTTCGGCGCAGCATCCCCATCGTCTCACTCCCCTTGGAGGCGGGCCTCCAGATAGCGCTTGATCAGCGAGGCATGAGAGAGAGGCTTATTGCTATCCTCGATGTCCTCATTGGTGTTAAAGTCCAGCAAGACGAGCGTCTTTCCTTGCTTGAGGATATCGAGAAGCATCTGTATCTCATCCTGACATTTGTGCTCGAGCATCCACATGTAGGAGGGCACATAGATCAGTTTTCTTGCCTCGATATATTCGAGCAGCTCCCTCGAGCTTAGTCCCTTCTGATGCCCAAGGCATGGATTCTCTTTGGTGCTGGGGCGCTTGAGGTTCTTCATCGAGCGGTTGGCGAAGAGAGTCATGTCGACACCCTTGTCACCGAAAACCTTGAGTCCCTGCCAGATGCCTTCCACGCAGGCGGAAGTCACTGTCCCGGAGAAAGGCACGGGTATTCCTCCGTGAGGATAGAAAGGCGAAAGGGTTTTATATTCTCCTCTGCTGGTCACGTCGCAGATGACTGCGTCGGGGTATTCCTCCAAGATCTTCTCTCTCTTGCAATTCCTGTGTTTCACAATAACCATAGGCTTCTTAAACTTTAAAATAAATATGTAAATATAAACAAAATCTCATCTCCAGACGGAATGATTCATTATCTATAATAAATCACTCATCATTCAGAAATAACAAATCACTCATCATTCAAAATCAACAAATCATTCATCGTCTGTCTATCATCTATTCCCATATTCTAAAAAAGGTGATTGCCAATTTCCTGCAATTACACTTCTTTAACACTATTCTGACTCACACCACGCCCGTCAACACAAATGGGGCGTGCCAATAATTTGACACTCCCCATTGATGTCGACGGGTGGCTGTGAGGCCCGCGCCCTATGAGCAGCCGAGGTCATGACGACGGTCAGTCACCATCGGGAGTGATGAGCTTGTAGCCTTTTCCGTGGATGTTGATGATCTCTATCTGGTCGTCGTCCTTGAGGTGCTTGCGCAACTTGGTGATGTAGACGTCCATGGAGCGAGCGTTGAAGTAGTTGTCGTCGATCCAGATGGTCTTCAAGGCAAAGTCACGCTGCAGAATCTCGTTAGCATGAGAGCAGAGCAAAGACAGCAACTCATTCTCCTTGGTGGTCAGTTTCTTCTGTTTCTCACCAATAGTCAGCAATTGCTTCTGTGTATCAAAGACAAAACGTCCGATATGATAGACAGACTGCTCCTTGTTCTTCTTGCCCCGAACACGACGAAGGATAGCTTCGATACGGAGTACCAGTTCTTCCATAGAGAAAGGCTTGGTAATGTAGTCGTCGGCACCAATCTTGAAACCTTCGAGAATGTCTTC
>ODAI013924678.1_pt1 | contig 14172 bp, 46 predicted proteins | sample 1539321 | NCBI WGS metagenome assembly ODAI01 (sample SAMN02144231, study PRJEB22623) | gut metagenome | biome: sheep rumen | host: Ovis aries | place: New Zealand
AAAGTGGAATTAACAGGAACCATAATAGCGAAAAACGGTTAAAATATACCGTTGCATACACAATTCCAGCTATAAATGCCACATTTTCTATCATATTGCACACTAAATTCGCAACAAACACCTTTTCCACGTACCTTACACTCCTAATTTCTTTATAAAATATCCAAAAGCGACCAGCAAAAGGCCGACAACGATCTTATACCAGCCAAATTCCAGTCGCTCTATAAATTCAAACCACATGCCGGCAAACCAACAGACTAAAATTAGTATAAATATTCTCACTTTTTCTTAGATTTCTTGCACATTCTATTCCAAGAGTCTCTAATCTGCCCTAAGGCCTTAACAAGGTTGTTCTCGCTGCTCAAATAGCTCACAGCACAGCTAATGTCTTTACGATCTGGAAACTCTTCAGCACATTTTTGGCACTTTACGAACAAATATCCATCACCCCAGTCAAGTTCCTGAGGTTTTTCGCCACAAACAGGGCACTTTTCCCACATTTTCTGCTGATTTTTAAGACTAATTTTCAGAATTTCATCGTTTTCCATTGCTAAATTCTCCCGTTTATCTATTAAACTCCTGTTTAATTGCCCACAATACACTGCCCTTAAGGTCGAAACCGCCCTCATAACCACAGTAAAGTCCGGCAATCATGTTACTCGTCTTCTCAATGATCTTCTCTTCCGCTCTAGCTCTGCACTTCTCGACAAATTCTTTAGCACGTTCTTTGATTACAATATCATTATGCTCGTCTGACAAAAACTTCTCTACCTCGAGACTGAATCTCTTTATATATGCTTTTTCTGAAGCCTTCTCTAGCTCGCTTCTACCATCAAAGCAATTGTTATAATGCTTCTGACTTAATTCATTCCACATAACAGTCCGAAAATTTGCTATTTCTTCTTCACTTATACCGGCAATAATTTCATCTGCAATTTTCTGTGCTACAAGATTATTTACTTCGTTTGTTAGTTCCATTTTCTCCTCCTAATTTCGTAAATTCCAGTTCTTAACAGCTCTTTCCTCAGCTTCTAAGTAGCTCCTTCTTCCAGCAGTTCCGGTCTTAGAGCTTTCAATTGTGGACCTTCTCCTACATTCCGGACATTCTAAATAAATGAAACCATCATACAAGCACACTAAAGGCACCGCATGACAGTTTCTACAAGGTAAAACCGCTCCATCGAGTTGTCGTTTTAAAATATCACTCATTTTTACTCATCACTTGCTTCATGATTATATCTCTAGTCTCTATAAGTCCATCAATATAGCAATTAAACTCTTCATAATCTTCAACAGTTTCGTTATAGAAATATAGTTCACCATCATTAACACATTCCGGAACCTTCGATACATAAGAGTCTTGTAGCCAATCAAAGTACTTTTCAGCTTTCTCCGCATTGACGATATAAATGTACGAAGCCTTTGCAAATGCATTTACCGGCGTTTCTCCGGTTATTAACTTCGCTGTACTATCGAACATCACCACACAGTCAAGCGATCTATTTCTCTGCTCATGTTCCAAACACTCTTTTTCGCTGTCGAACTCCTCGCCATCATCGGAAATATAAATCTTACGAATTTCCATATTCTTTCCTCTCCAAAACATCTCCAATTATTTGCATTAACTCACTAGTTGGATGCATTTCTAAAAACCTCAGAATCTCGTCATAAATATCATTCTTCTCATTTGTATAAGGGCTATCACCATACATGCTCATTTTTCATTCCTCCTCTTTAATTCAGATTCTTATTGATCGTGTTCTTCGACGGGTTCGTAATCATACTCAAAAACGTTGCTTATGATTTCCATAAGCTCGTATATCGGGTGAGTTTTCAAGAAATTTTTAATTTCGTCGTATAAATAGTTTCTATCATTATTGTAATTCCCATCACCATACATGCTCATTATATCGGCTCCTCCATAGTAATTTCTTCTTCGTATTTTACAAAGCATCCGTCCATAGTCACTCCAGACTCGATGTTAACCTTACCCAATTTCTCCAATTCTTCTTTAATTTGGTCTCTCACAATCCTTCCACTAATTGTCAAAGGCGTTACATACTTTTCAGTATGGATTACAGTCACTAAATATCATTCCTCCTCATCCTTATAATCCCAACATACATTTGAAGGTGAGACTTCTTTATTTCGCCATTCGCAAAAATGATTTATACGTCTATAAAACTTGCAAAAATAACAAGTATAATACATGCTCACTCCTCCTCATCCTTTTCTCTAGGCCTCTTATAATAGTCGCTTCGCTCCAGATCCTCGCTATGCTTGTATCTAAACTTAAACGTCCGATTTCCTCTACACCAGGAACAACTCCCATGATTCCTGCAAGACTTATCAATGGCCTTTGATCCATGGTACTGTTTCCGCCATTCTTTCTTATGCTCGATTGCTTTGTCCAGACTCATATTCGGCCTCATACTTTCTGCTCATCGCTTCAGTTTCTTCTTTTAATAATTTATAGCCGAGTTCATATAAAATCTCTCCTATATGATAATCGTCTTCTTTGCTTTCGCCGTTCATCGGATCCTTGCGATTCATAAGTTCTTTAGCATACTTTAATACGGTTGTAGCGACACTCACAATATCACCGCCTCTTTATTTAATAGCACTGTTCTTATTAATCTTCTCAACGTGTTTCCGAATCTTCTCTACATCTCTCATATTTTTGCTTAATTCCTCTGACCTCTTAACCATAAGCATAAGCATGTTTTTCTCATAGCTCTGCCCCTCTTCAATACAGCATAGTTTTCTATGGCATTCGCAAAGCCAGTCATTAGCTATAATAACTTTTGCGGAAATCTCTTCAAGAGTTGACCGAATATCCATTAAGCATAGGAGACTTGCAAGTGCACTTAACGCAGTTAACACAACTCCAACTATAAACACAATCATAACTTTCTCAACGTCCATATTTTATCTACTCACTTTCCAATCAAATATAACGACATAGCAACCATCAGACTAAGAATTGCATACAGCTGTTTCGTGATTTCTACCTGGAATGTATTCTCTCGTCTAATCACCATAAGCTCTATGGCGTTGATTGCAAATATCACTGCGAATCCGATCATAGCAATAAGTCTAGCTGCATCTAAAACTGAAAGTATTGTCATTTATAATCTCCTTTCTCCTTCTTTTGACGTTTCTTAGGGCAAGAACGGATGAAACCTTGCTTCTTAACACACCAATAATTACTTACCGTGAGTTTCCCTAACTTGTTTTTATTCCCATAACCCTTTGCAATCACGGATATTCATGTTTCCTCCTTCGGCTTGCTCAGTTCCTCAATGGCATCGGCGGCTTCGTTGTACAGTTTTGCTGTTGCATTCCCTTCGCTGTGAGGTAGCAAAATAGCAAGCGCCTCACTCATCTTTGCGGCATTTCTCAGCCGCTTCACCAGCTCGTCATACATCAGCTTTCCTCCTTTTTCAGCAAATTACCTGATAATCATAATATTTTATAGTCTGAGTCATATACGGAACTGTGCACATGCAAGGACCTTTACCATAATTAGGACAGCATTTACACGCTTCCGGAATATGATTAAACGAAGTCGAAGTAATTACTGTAGTATCTGTATCTTTAATAGTGATCCCTAATATTCTCGCAATTTCTTCTGGAGTTCCTTCGACCTCTGTTCCATTAACCTTTGCTTTCATGCTTGCTCCTTCCTTTTCATAAACAGCGCTGTGGATCGCACCCCTTACCTTGACGAGGACAACCCTTGCAAATGTCCAGCTCATCATTAGGTTTCTTAATTTTCTGTTCATGTTTGACCAAAAAATCATCGTAGTCAATCACCGGTCCATGATTGTATTTAACTTCAAGAAACTTAGCAATTTCTTCCGGCGTCCCCTCAAACTCAATACCATTAACGTTTGCTTTCATTCTCTTTCTCCTCAAGTGTCTTCACCATTGCATCAAGTATCGCAATTACTTCCGAAGTTGGATTACCTATACTTAAATATGTAGACTTTTCTAAAAAGATTGATCTACTAATTGATCTACTAAGATTCATCCGTGTTCTAGGATCAACAAGTCTGATTCTGAAAGATCCTAATTTTACATCGTCATCAACATAGAATAAATATCCTTTTCCTGCGATCTCAGCTATCTTTGCTAGCAGATCATTGCTCGTATTTCTACTTGTTTCTACGTTTGCAACTCCAATTTCCTCTTTGTACCCTTCCCAACACTTCTTGCAATCCACATCGTAATCTGCACAAACCCCGCCATTATATCCAGGTGGGCACAAAGGATATTCATTCATATCTTCACCCCAGCATACTCAGCAGCGTCTTTTAAATTACGAATAAAACTTTTCGTCCGGCCAACATCGAACGCACCATCAAATGTAGAATATTTTCTTGTGAAGCGTATCGTGCCGTCATCCTCCGATCCAACTATAAGCAGAGGATCTAACCCTTCTCCATCTCTTCGTACAACCATAATCGGACGAACTCCTCCGTTAAATATAATGTTGTACTTTTCTTTAAGTTCTTTGCGTGTTTCTTTGTCCCATCTCTGATCTTCCGCCCAAACATAAAACGGATTTCCGTAATTTTCGTAGCTGCAATACGAGCTATCTCCATATGTTCCTGCTATCATTTAGGAATCCCCCTCTATAAACTTAATCGTCGATGAATCAGATGTTATAGTAAACGGATAATAGCTCCAAATATGAATTATTCCACTCGGGTAATCACAATCCATACGAAAATTGCTGCCTTTAAGTGTTACATCATCGCAATATCCGCCAAATCTTACTAGTTTCTTGTTCTCGTCTTTGAAACTAGCAACGAAGTCCATGCACTCCCAGCCACTTTCATGTTTTCTACGATTAGGAATAACCCAAACCCCAATAACGCTATGAAGAACCTCATCCCATTTGCGTTTTGGAATAGCGAGTAATTCTTTTCTTGTCATTTAAGTATCCTCATTCTTCCCATGGATACTTTTCTGCTCTTTTTCCGTTAACAATCTTGCAATAGCATTTGTCATCAGCCATAACATACTCGCCATTATTTTCATTGTTCACATCACAATCGTGGTATTTTCCGTTGATACTTCTGTCGCAATCGTTGCAATAAGTTTCTCTTTCTTTATCTGTCATTTAAGCGCCCTCCTCTGCTAATTCAAATGTGTATCCTCTTACTTTCTTTTTCTCTCCATCGTACCCAGTCATGTAAATAGACTTGTATATATTCGAGTGCTGCTTATATGGAATTCCCAATGCTTCACAAACTGATCTGTACCCATAGAATATCTCTCCAGTTTCTATGACACGGATCTTAGTTCTGCAGCCCCACAGTCCTTTTTCAGGGAATCCTTCAAACGCTTTTAAATATAAAGAATACACACCTCGCTTCACATGACCTCGACCAGTGCTAAGACTAACTGCTCCATTACGATCGATTTTTTTGATCCGCCCAGTCTTATTGTTCTTGACTCTCTGTTTACTACTGACAGAATATAATGGAAACTCAGAGATTACTCTCCATTCTTCTTCAGGCGATTTCATCTCATTACTCGTTTCGATCGTCCTCTCTATACAGAATCTTCTGAATATTTACTAAGTAATCTCTGATCAGGCAGTCATCATACATCATTGGTTCCTTCTTACTAATGTAATAAAGAGCGGCATGAACCTCTGATCGCATAGCTTCCAGATCATCTGGAGTAAATATCACTATCTGTTTCATACTTGATCCTCCTTTACTTTTGGTGACAACTTGCACCAGCTAGGTCTTCCAATATAGTATTCCTTATAGTGGTAACGATCGACACATCCGCAAGAATATAATTTGCAACCTTCGTATGAATCTTCACCGAATGGGCAGTCATCGCAGCATTTAATCTCTCCGGTCAGAGTGAAAGAATACGTATAGAATTTGTATTCAGCCATCAGATCAATCCTTTCTGAATCAAAATATAAAGCGCCATGCCGGTGAATAACGAACTCATAACTACAGTTATAAGCGCCGAAATCCCCTCATCCACATCATCTCCAGCAATAGTCGAAAACAAATAGCTAGCCACCGTCACTGCAAATATAATTAACCCAACAGCAATTCGTCCTAGAATCATTTACCTTCCTCTCTCACGCATCCCCATTCCAGCTTCTTAAATGCTTCAAATGCGTCAATTGCCTGATTGGTTTCAATTGACAATTGTTGATACTTTTGATACAACGGCTCGTCACATGTCCAAACTTTACCTTTAATTTTGTCTAAATGGCGATGCCAAGCTTCTTGTTCATCTGAGAATTTTGTATATAATTCTTTACATTTTGCTTCAAGGATGTGGTACGTAGTCATCAACTCTTCAACTGTCATTTATTCTCCTCCCGAATTGGCCTCTCATACCAATAGCACCAAGTACAATTAAAGGGGCAAACACATCCGCCTAATAATGCAGCATCTCTCCAGTCCTTGTGGCATACAGGTTCAATACGCTTTTGGACTATCTGCATATGAATAGCATCTTCATTTGTCATACTCTCTCCTTACAATCCAAGCTCTTCACTAAGTTTCTTAGATCTGAAATCTTTAATGATCTTCTTAGCATGCTCCTCATCTCTAGCTGTGCAATAGCCATTGAAATATAATTGGAATTTAGTTCCGTCGTAATACGGCCCTGTTAAGAATTCGCCATTAGTTACATAATTTGTTTTGTCCGTGTAAAAGTCAATCCTAACTGATTTAATATCTCCTTTACTATCAACAACGACTTTATATACTGGATGTAACTCTCCTCTTTCTTCCGGAATGTTTTCATCGAGAACGTATTCTGTTACACTTATTGGATCAGAAACAGATCCGTATCTACGTTCCATCCATTCTGCTTTCTCTTTGTCCATCGTTACAGCCACAATATAACGATCGGAGTACGCTCCAGCTTCAAGAACATATACAATTTTATCGTTCATTTACCTTCTCCCTCTCTATCTTCTCCAACTGCTTCATACAATTTTCAATCTCTTTCTTATGTATCCCGCACTCGATTTCGCATTTTCTTTCAATCTCATCTATTTTTTCTAGTAGATTATTTTTTCGGTTCTGCCAATATGATTTTTTAGCTTCGATCATATGCCTATTAGAAGTATCCGGTCGATCCCAAAAATACGATGAAGCTTCGAAGGAACGTCGTTTTGCAAGAAGCAAATCATCACACACAGTTTCTATGTCTCCAGAATCATGTATTCTGCTAAAGAGAATTTTGTGTAACTCATCGTCTCCCGGAACTATTACATAGACGTAACTCTGATTCAAATAGGCGACAGCACGTCTTTCGACACTAATTCTTCCATCCGAGAAGCATATGACTTCATAAACGCACTTCTTCTTATTCAGGAACTCTTTTTCAGGCAGACTCACTTTTTAACTCCTCCTCATTCTCCTCAAGACTCACTATTCTCATGCCTCAACTCAAAATATCCAGTGTTTCTGCTCCCGCTGTATTCATATAGATACTCTTCTAGCGCCTTAATACAGCATTCTTTTGAACAGAGATCAAGCGACTCAACCGATTCGCAGCTGTCATTTCCCCAATCGTTATGGCCTGTAATAAGATGCCAATATTCGTCATGTCTTGTACGTTTATTGTCATTAATCTCGTAAATTGTCTTCCCGCAAATATCACAAGTGCAAAGTCCGCGCACAGTTACTTCCTGTTCGACGAGCCTCTTCTCAATTATACGTTTTATCATTCATTTCTCCTCCTCAATCCATTTCTTCAGTTCTTTATATGTTCGACTCTTAATGAAAATATCATGTATTTGCCTTCCATCTGACTCCCTTTTCCAGCCATAGAATGCTCCATCGCCAACAGAAGGAACGCCTCTAAGATACTTTACAAAACCGTTCTTCTCTAAAAGCTTGATCTTTCGGTTCCAGCGAATATCTTGTACAGCAGCTGAAACAAGCAAAATGATAATGATAAGTATGAAGAGCCCAATGATCACGGCTTCTCCGATTAGTTTAAGCGTAAAATACTTTTCAATCATTTAATTCTTCTCCGCAAAACGGGCAATGTGTAATACTAATTTCTGTAGTCATTATTGGATACTGAATCTCTTTTCCTTCAAGTGTTCCTTTTAAACTGCTTCTGTCACCGTCATGCGTTAAATATAAACGTAGAGTAAGAGTTCCATCGAGTTTCGCATCACAGCGGTTATAGTCGTATAGCCAATTACCCTCAAGAAACATTTTTCCAGTTTCTTTTACTCGATAACAAATTCTGCAGCTCACTTTATCTCTCCTTCGACATCTAACAGCTTTATAATCTCTCCAACTTTATTACTAAGATCGATGAATTCGTCGTAAGAAAGAAAGTCCGAAGCACAATCTCTGTATTGTTTCAGTGCTTTTATCATTAGGTTCTTCTGCTCACCAGTAAATATCTTTGCTTCGTCGCCTTTAAAAGTTTCTATCTGCCTTATAGCGTCGCTACAACCCTCGAAATTTTCATGAAGAACCTCATTGAAATATTTAAAAACCGTCTTGATCACTTCATGGCGATTAACGTATAGGATCATTTAAAATCTCTCTTCCTCCGACATGTTCTGCAAATATAACCAACGTCAGCTTTGTAAAGCATCGTATGAGAATCTCCACAAACATAGCAACAAACAACAGTCCCTTTGAGTTTTCTCTGTTGTCTTAAAGACATCGTAAGCATACGATCGTTTAAATATCCTTTTTCTGGCATACCTTGTACTCCATATAATAAGTTTTTATCTAACTTCTCAGCTATAGCTTCTGCTACAATTAATTCTTCTTGGGTCATTTCTCTTTACCCCATTTGTATTTATAAGACTCGCACCAAACATCTGATCCCCAAGCGTGTCTCTTGCCGCAATGAATGAATTTAGGGGGACCTGCAACAACCACCAAACTGAATTTGCATTCACTACAAGTGACATTTTCTTTATCAACACCATACTTTTCAGCAAGGTCTTTTCTGTTCATTTCCCTTCTCCTTAACACACGTACTCAAAGTGATAGCCATGCGCATGAGATTTTCTGCCATGAAGAACTGCGCAAATATGGCTTTCGTTTATCCCAAGTTGGCTTGCTAGTTCTCGTTGAGACTTCCAGATTTCTCCAGTTTCTATACAGCGAATTGGTGGATGACGATCGTAATGAGATTCCATCGCGGCAGCTCTGCATTTTGGGGAATTAATGTTTTTCCTAGATGTCTCTAACTGTCGTTCTGTTTTCGGGCGCTTATTAATCATTGTGATCGTCTCTCTTGCGGCTTGTCTTTGGCGTTCCGTTCTTGGTAAATACGCATTTCGCAAACCAGTCATTCTTGCAGCCTCTCTAGCATTTTCAAATAATCCGTTTGCGTATCCGTGCTGCATTTGTTCTACATCTGTAGCCCATTCAAGATTGGAAATATCATTATTCGTTTTGTTGCAATCAATGTGATTTACAGTCCTCTTGTTCTCTGGATTTGGAATAAAAGCAGACGCAACTAATCTATGAACTGCAATCTTATGATGCCCAAACTCGTTATATAAATTAACTACTAAATAGCCATTGGAACAATCTAAACAACCGACAACTTCTCGATCATCCCTATCGTTCCAAACCCTTCCTTTATCCGATACAGAATACATTGGATAATCTTCAATTTTTTTCCAATTTTCCATTTAAATACCTATTAAAATATCTCCCTTCGTTAAACGTCTTCTTCTCACTAACGGCTCTACTAATAGCAATATCAATTGGTGCCTTTGACTTCAGATGGTAGTAATACAGATCCTTAAATGGTGTATTAAGTCGATCGATTCGTCCACAAGCCTGAGCTAAAACCTTGTAACTATATGTTTGACTGTAAAATATAATGGTGTCCGTCTTGATGCAATTCCAACCTTCACAAGCTGAAATATACTGACATAGAAAGCACCACTTTTCCCCACTTGGTATCTCCTGGTGTTTATGCCCGTTCCACTCTGCTACTTCGAACCCATAAGCTGCATCAGTTAACGTCTCTTTGATTACTTCCAGCTCGTAGTCAAAGTTATAAAATATAATTGCTTTCGGATGCTCATCCAGGATGTCCAGCAGCTCATACAACCGACTAACATCTTTATTAACTGATTTCCTCAAGCAGTAACAGAGCCCAGACGCATTCTCAATCGGCTCTTCCTTCCACGGATCCCATCGCTCTCGCATGATCTTCTTGTAAACGTTCTTGTCCCATTCGCAATTAATATCTATATGGTGAGCAGTCGTTGGCCTATCGAAGTCCATATCTACCAGAATGCGATCTCGCAGTCTCTCAAGTCTCTTTGCGTTAAAATATCTATCGACCTTCCAGTAAGTCCCCATCCGCTTAAAGGAGACATGCTCCCGATTAAACTCGCTTCGGTTTTTATAGAATCCATTCGCAACAAACACTGGAATATAATCAGTCCATGTGTCACCAGGTGTAGCTGAGAGCAGGATCCATTTGTTTTTCTTTGTGATCTTAAGAAAAGCCTTAACCCAAGCGCCATTACCTACAACTCGCTGCTCATCAAATATAAAGAACGCTCCCTCGACATCGGAGTATTTATGGATGTTATTCCACGAGTCTACAGTCACCTTAAGACCAGGATAGGTTTCATTGCTCCATTCTTCCTGATTGTCGACCGCATCATAAAGAAGAAACGGAACACACTCACCTTCCCACTCAAGTGTATCCCGTTTCCTCGCAGTTGTTATTATATATAAGTCGATCGGATGAGTCATAAGTTCAAACTTCGGTCTTATTCTCCCTCCACCCACTACACAGTGGTAATAAGCCAAAGCAGTTCTTGACTTACCAGATCCAACCCCACCACAGAGAATGCAGCCGTTATGCATGTTCTTCAGTGCTTCTCTCTGATGGTCATACAGGTTAATTGCCAATTTGCTCACACCTTTTATTTGAAAATATAAGAGGACCTGTATAAGATCCTCTCCTCACTTCATTCCTCTTCTTTTTTCTTGCGTTTTAGTTTTCCGATCACATCTCTCAAATTAGGAAGCTTAGACCCAATCATCAGTCCAAAGCCAAGACTCGATATCAATGCGCATTTTGTGAGCCATTCTACCGTTGATGCCTTAACGAACAGCTCATCAGATTGCACAGCGTGTTCAGTCATTGCTTTTACGATTTCGCCAGCATCCATAATGTCTGCTTTCTTCATAATAAAACCTCCATAAAGAATTAGTTTTCATTATAGCGACTGTATTTTTTGCGAGCTCCAAATGTCAAAGCTTCTCACCGCAGAAAGGACAATAGTGTATTTCTGTCGCCAGAGAACCAATTTTGTTTCTGAAAATTATATATGTAACATCTGGCCCTTCAGAAGCGACTTTTCTGGTGTAAATCTTTCCCTCAGTTACTTTACCAGGATAATTAAATACAATTCTCATGAACGTATCATGATCCTGTTCTACGATACTTGAATAACCATCGCGTTTCTCGCAATACTTACACATTTTTATTCTCCTCCTCAAATTTTGCAATAAAGAAATCATCCCAAATTCGATTCATATATAACATGAGCTCCCCGAAAGAAAACTTCTCATTGCTTTCCACACATATGCCGTATTTCTCATTCATTTTTTGCACGACATATCCCCATGTAATCGAATAGTCCATTTAACTCTCCTTTAGTTCTTGGAATTTTTCCAGAATATCACTCAGGCTAGAATCTAACTGTTCAGCTAATTCTATATACTCGTTGAGAGCCGTTCCGAGTCTACATATTAGAATATCGCGGCATCTTGCATGTTGGATACGGGTAAGAAAATCTTCAAATGGGCAACCCTCACATTTGCTATCTACACAATGATCCGCTGCCTTCACCATATTTCTATTGGTATATGGTTCCATCATTCGCCAACCTCAAATGTCTTGCTTATCGATTCTTTTAGTTCTTCTAACCCCCGTCTCGTATCATTAACATATTCTAAAGCTTTATTCGTTTTCTTCCGGTCATTCTTAAACTCATCGATGCATCTTACCATCAGAATCCTGTAACAAGCATCTCTATCGAATTCATATTCATTAGCAAGAGGGCATTCATCGCAATGTTTTCCGATGCATAATCTGAGAATCTGGACAAGTTCTGGCTTTGTGGCTTCGCTCAGGTCTTTATCGAGTTTCATTATTTCTCCTTTCTCCATAAGCACAAAAGAAATCGTCTTTAGGCATGCTATTATAATAAGTGTCGTCACATAAAAATGGGCAAGTAAGATCGTCGTAAATATCTTCTATTTTAGGAGCTTTTATTTTGTCAAATTCAATGATTGGTCTATGGACACATTCTTTACACTGTACAATCTCGTAATCGTCTTTTTTCATTTTCCCATTCTCTCCATCAAGAAATCATTAAACCGGTCAATAACATTCGCCATAATACCAACTAGATAAGCCAGTATCTGAAACGGCCAAAATGCCATTAAAATTAGTGCATCTGCTTTATAGTAACACTCTTTTGGAGCAAACCACCTATTTGAATACTTTACCGAAATAAACATAAAGAGCATGCAGACCGCAAAGCCGACTACTAAATAGATGTAAATACCAAGCAAGACTTCCAATATTAGAGCCATTTCCTCTCCTCCATTCAGATTCCTAATATCTTCATGCACCATTGAGCCACAAATGCGCAGATTATTCCAACTATCAGAACAATACCTCCTATGAGATAACACATCTTAAAATCTCGTTCTTTACTTAAGAGTCCGAATATAGCTGCTGCGAACGCATGACCAATCTCAAATAGTATTAAACCGGCAAAAATCTTAAGAATTATTTCTTAATCTCCCAATAAGTCACATCGCCATTATCGTCCTCCATCCGTTCGAATCGCTCGGGATGATTCTCAGGGTCTTCGCAAGGACCATTCTTAGCATGGTCCTCAAATACCGTATGCTGACAGAAGTACTTGTCTCCCCAAACTGAGCACTGTCTAAATTGAGGCTGGCAAGCTTTCCTATCGCACAAATATAATATTCCGTTCATTAATCCTCCATTAAGTAAACTTAACAATCGCTGCTGCGTTCTTCTCTGTAAAAATCGGAATAATATAAGTCAATGCTACTGCAAGTTTAAAATAATTTCTCCAGAAAAATTTCAGTTTTTCCTTCCAATCACCGAAGTAATACATGAGTACTGACACGACGAATAATGCTAGAAGCTGCCACCTAATTCCGAAACAAATAAGATACGGAAGGCAATAGCAAACTCCATTAATACCAAACCAATACCAATTTGGACAATCCACATTCGCCAGATTCAGATTCGGCTTGAAAATATAATCTCCTGCAATGTGGCAAAAGACGATCCACGTAAGACAGTTAATTAGAGGTCGTATCGTTTCCATTTTCCTCGTGCTCCTTGTCCCAGTCTCTAAGAAATTCAGCAAATGCTTCTGCAAAGTCTTGAGGCTTCTTAGCGATTTTCTCGCTGTCTTCTGTATTTACGATGATATGCCACGGCTTAACTTCTGGCTCTTTTTTCTTTTCCGGAGTCCATTTCTTTAAGTCCTTTTTAAAGTCGAGATAGCTATCGCCAAAGAGTTTCTTAAGCGTGCACATAGCAATCCCCATCTCATAATTAAGATGATCATCTTTAGTGCACTTTACAACTGTCTTGCTTCCGTCATTCCAGAACACAATTGTGGCTGGACCGGAAAATATCACTTTACGAATTCGCACATTGTTGCTCTCTATCGCCTCGGTGCGTTTTGCTCTAAGTCTACCCATAAGTGTTTCATAAGCTTCGTTAGGCAGTTTTACTTTAATACTAAATCCGTTGACATCGTGTATTTTTTCATCAAACCCCATTTTCTTTCTCCTTTATCTAAAAATATTAAAAGTCACAAGCATTGAAACCATTACTGAAAATATAATTGTAATGCCGGCTTTGAACCACCGGACATTACTCTCACTCGATGCATACAGAGTGATGAAACTTAAAATGAAAACAAAAATCGCAAACAAATACGTTTTTATCATCAGTTTTTCTCCTAGTTATCAGTAACCTACATTAATAATCGTGAGAACTTCATGGACTATTTTTGTTAAGCTATCGTTGAAGAAATATAAATGTCCGTCTGTAGTTTTAATGCAAACCAAATCTTTGTCCTCGCTGATTGCTGTGATCTGTGTCACA
>ODAI012386910.1_pt1 | contig 14171 bp, 10 predicted proteins | sample 1539321 | NCBI WGS metagenome assembly ODAI01 (sample SAMN02144231, study PRJEB22623) | gut metagenome | biome: sheep rumen | host: Ovis aries | place: New Zealand
AATTGAAGTGATTGAAGTGATTGAAATTCAATTATCAATTGTCAATTATCAATTGTCAATTATCAATTATCAATTATCAATTATTGTACACATCACGTATTTCCTTGATGCGGACACCGTTTTTGTATGCCACCACGAATGCACCGCCCACTCCCCTGCCACGGAGGTCGATTGCACGGGTCTTGGCGTCGTCGTAATTGGTGTAATATCCTATCGTATAACGATAGATGCCATTTTGCTGTTCGTTGTTGATGATGTCGTCGGTGGGGCAAATCTGACGGAGCCTTGCGATAGAGAGCGGCGTAGCGTCGGCTGCTATCTGCACCTTGTAGATGATGCGGTCGGCATTGCTATTGCCCTGTACAAAATTGAACCCTTCGTCGTCCATAGTGTCGTTGTTGGGCGTAGAGCCTTGACGTTGCTGAGAAGGCGATGTAGTAGTAGTGGTGGCGGCAGTATTGTCGTCGTCGGCATCGGCATCATCGGCATCATCGGCAAAGTTGTTGAAAAAGGCATTGTCCACAACATCGTCGGTCTGAGGGCGGGTGTTGCTGGTATTGCTGGCTACCGAATTGCCATCGCCAAGCGCAAGCAAAAATTTGTAAGCCTCAATCTGATATTGAATGGCTCTTATTTGATTTTTATTGACATCCTGCTTGATTGCAGCCACAGCCTTTTGGTCGGGCTTTTTGCCCTTTGGCACGGTTTTGAGAGCCTTGTCCGCCTTTCCCCACGTGTCGGTGGCAAAGGTGGTCAAATCCCTTACGTCGTCCTCGGAGCCGCCGCCAATGCTTGCAAGCTCCTTGATATTGTTGGCAAAAATGCCGTAAATAGTCGAATTGGCCTTCTCGTAAACATTGTAGGCGTTTACCTGCTGTGCGTAGAGAGGTTCCTCAATAGCCACAGCCTGCTTGATTTTCTTTTTGGCGTCGCCCTTGGAGGCTTTTTTTGCCTCGTTGCGGAGCTTGTCTGCCTGCGCTTGCTTGGAAGCCACCTGTTCGAGCATAGCCTTGGCGCGTTCCACTTGTTGCAACGCCTGATTGACGTCCGATGCGTCGGATTCAGACAACTGCTCCGTAATCTGGTCTATTGCGGCTTCGTCAAACTGCGCCTTGGCAGTGGTTGCCATCAAGGAGACCATTATCGTCAAAATACAAATAATCTTTCTCATGATCGTGTTTTCAAGTTTTTTGGGTGTTAATTGATTAATTAGCTGGCAAAGTTAGCTTTATTTATAATATAATGCAACAAAAGTTCCAATTATTATGTTACAAATGCAAAAAAGACAAAAAAAAATCACAATTCACAATTAATAATTCAAAATTAGCGTCCGCCGGATGGCAATTATGAATTATGAATTGTGAATTATGAATTACAATAGTTGACATCAACCGCTTACTTCAATAGAATGACAATCAACGCGATGACGGCAACGATAGCACCGATGAAGAGTGCAATCTTAGCCTTGCTGTACGGACGGCTGCCGGAGAGGTCGCCGGTCTGACCATTGATCATAAACCTGTACGACTTGCCTTCGTACCTGAACGCGCTTATCCACAGCGGGGCGAGGATGTGCTTGTATTCGATATTGTTTTCGGTGATGTTTTTGTTGTCGATTTGCTGGTCGTCGCCGCCTATGTCTTTCTCGATGGCGTCCTCAATTTCCTCAGCCATTATCTTCTGAGCCTCCTTGTACGCATCCTTGAGACTCACACTGTAGTTCTCTGACTTGTAGCCGGTAAGGGTCTGCTCGTTGTATGGCACCATACCATCAAACTTGAATTTCTTCTTGAGTTTTTCGCCATCAATGCCAAGAGTGTTGGAGCCCGAGATTATGAGATCCTTGAAGTTTTTGGACACAGTGCCCGAAGTAGGATGCCACCTCGTGTGACGTTCCTTCTCGGTCTTCATAGAGCCGTCGGCCTGCTTCACCTGCTTCTCGGTGTAGTAGTATTCGCCGCGCTTGCCGGTGTAGCTTGTTACGGTATCCACGTAATACAGCCAATAAGGGATGTACATACCCGTGAGTCCCGATTCCATCGACGCCTTGTTGATAAGGTCGCCCGGCGCAAACCAAAGCCCCTTGATCCACTCGGCAAATTTTTGGCGTCCCTGATCCTGTGACACCATAAATGGAATCACGCCCTGCGGCTTGATTCTCTTGGTAGAAGTGTCGCCGCTCACTGCAATCGGGCTGCCACAGAAGTCGCAGTTGACAGTAATGGCACTGGAATTGAAGGTGGTCTGAGCGCCACAACAATTACACTTTACAGAATGTACCACCTCGACCTCCGCATCGGGGAGCTCCGCCACGTCAGCAAGGAAATTGTGTTTTTTGGTCATTGCGGCGTAGTCCCAATTGGAACGGTCTATTTCGTTCATTGCACCGCAAAATTCGCACTGTAGGCTTGTGGTGCCCGGTGCAAACATCAACGTACCGCCACATTGTTTGCACTTGATTTGGTTTTGAGAATCTGCCATTTTAATGTGTTGATTGATAATAGGAATTGTCGTTATATTAGTAAACAATTAATAAACAAGGCAGAATGACAGGGCAATCTTGCCTGCCCTTCTGCCTTGCGAGCCTAATGGCTTATTGAGATAGATTTGGGATGTTGCACATTACGCGCCCGGCATCGGGGGAACGCCGCCCGGCATCGGAGGAGGAGGAGGAGTTGCGCCAAATACGCTTGCGAGTTCGGGAACGGTGTTGGCAGCTGCCCAACCGGGCATGCCTTGTTTCCAAACCTGCGTATCGGGGGTAAACTGACCCTGTGCCGCCATCTGCTGCAACGTGGGAATCGGGAACGGGCCCATCTGCTGACCATTGATGTAGGCGTAGTAAGTAGAAGCCATCGGCGGGGGCGGAGGAGCCGCCTGACCGTAGGGCTGACCATAGCCGCCTTGGTTCATCATCTGCTGATTCATCATCTGTTGCTGCTGCATCTGCTGGTTCATCATGTTGTTCATCATCATCATGCCCATCATGCCTTCCATGCCGCCGCCACTGCCGCCGCCGGGGTTGGCTGCCGCGGTCTTCATAGCGTCTGCCATCGACATCTGCTGATACCTGTTCATATCGCCGAGCATATTCATGCCGGTGCCTTCGTCGAGCTTCTTCTGGAGCTCTTCGGGCAGCGAGATGCTGTTGATGAGGAATTGAGTGAACTGCAAGCCGTAGTCGCTGGTATTGAGGTTCTTGGCACAGATTTCGCCGAGAGTCTTGTAGTTGGCGGCGAGGTCGAGCAACGAAACCTTGCTCTCACCAATAGCTGCGATGAGGTTGGTGATGATGAGGCTGCGAAGCTCCTCGGCTATCTCACCTACACGGAACTCTGACTTGGTGCCGGAGATTTTCTGGACAAACATACCGGGATCGGCAACCCTGAACGAATAAGTACCGAATGCACGGAGACTTACACGACCGAAGTCCTGGTCACGAACATAGAACACGTTGGGCGTGCCCCACTTCTGAGCCGTAAACACTTTGGTATTAACCATGTAAACCTCTGCCTTGAAGGGACTGTTGAAGGCGTACTTCCAGCTCTTGAGCGAGGTAAGGACAGGCAAATTGTTGGTGTCGAGGGTGTACTTGCCAGGAGAGAAGACATCGCCGAGCTCGCCTTCCTTGACGAATACAGCCGCCTGAGATTCGCGGACGATGAGTTGTGCGCCGTTCTTGATCTCGTTGCCACGGCAGTCATACTGATGGAGGATAGTGTCGCTGCTCTGATCCTGCCACTCGATGACATCAATAAATTGGCTTTTGGCCCAATCTAATAATCCCATAGTTTAAAGGTTTTTGAATTGTGATTATTGTTGTTACTAATTTTTTTAACGGTGCTAATTTATGAATTATTTTGAATAATCCAAAATTTTTCACGTTTTTTTAGTTGAATTTTTTTTTGCAACATGAATGTCGAATGAAAAAATTATTATTCCAACATCGACAAAACTTCGTCTTTGAGATTGACCGGCAACTCCGAACCCTCTACAAATGTGGCTGCAAGGTCGGTCTTTTTGCGCTGAAACTTTTGGATTTTTTCCTCCACAGTGCCCTTGGAGATAAAACGGTACGCCATCACAGAATTTTTTTGACCCATACGATGCGCCCGCGCAATAGCCTGCTCCTCCACGGCGGGATTCCACCACGGATCTATTATAAATACATAATCCGCGCTCGTGAGGTTGAGACCCGTGCCGCCCGCCTTGATGGAAATCAGGAACACCGGCACATTGTCGCCCTCAAACTTGCGCACCACCTCGTCGCGTCGCTCCGTAGAGCCGGTGAGCTCAGCATAGCCCACGCCAAGCGCATCAAGCTGACGGGCGATGTGGTTCAAGTGTTGCACAAACGACGAAAATACCAACACCTTGTGCCCCTGCCCTATTACATTAGTCAATGCGCGTATCACCTCGTCGGTCTTGCCCGAACCGCCGTCATAATTATCATCTATTAAATAAGGTGTGCAGGCTATCTGCCGCAATTTGGTCAACGACTGCAAGACCATCACCGTCGATTTTTCAAAAATGTCCTGCTCCATAAATTCGAGGATTGAATTGCGGGTGCGCGACTTCTCCGCCTCGTAAATCTTCTGCTGCTGTTCGGTCATTTCGCAGAGGATGGTCTGCTCCACGAGGTCGGGCAAATCTTGCAAAACCTGCTGCTTGGTGCGGCGGAGCATAAAAGGAGTGATGAGGTTTTTGAGTTTTTCGGAGGTGGAGCCGTCGAGTTTTTTCTCAATCGGACCCACATAAAACTGCCTGAACGACGACAGGCTGCCGAGCAATCCGGGATTGATAAAATTGACCTGCGACCAAAGATCCGACAATGAATTTTCCAACGGAGTGCCGGTCAAGGCGAGCCGGTGCCGGCATTTGAGTTGCATAATGCTCTGATACGCCATCGAGGCTGGATTCTTGACTGTCTGGCTTTCGTCGAGCACAATATAATTAAAGGTGTATTCCGCCAACTTGTCGATGTCGTTGCGCAGGGTGGCATAGCCGGAGATTACGATGTCGTACAGAGGGAACGATTTTATGTAATCAAGCCTGTTGTTGCCCGTAAACTCCAAAATTTTCAGGTGCGGCACAAATTTCTTGGCTTCGTTTACCCAATTGTAAATCAAAGACTTTGGGACAATCAACAACGACGGTATTTTCTTATTGAAAGAAAACAGCCCTTCCGTAAAATCGCCCGCCTCCATCGCCGGACTATCCGACAAGAGGCTCAATGTGCAGAGCGTCTTGCCAAGTCCCATGTCGTCGGCAAGGCACGCGCCAAAATTGCAGTCCCTCATCATCCTCAGCCAATTGAAGGCAATGACTTGATAGGGGCGCAATGTGGCTTTCACCTGCGTGGGCTGGCGTTGCGGGATTTTGTCAAAATTGGCGAGTCGGTCGCGCAGTGCTTCGATACGGTTGGAGAGGTCGCTGTCGAGTTGCAACGTCAACAACGCCGAATACTGATATTTGTGCAGCAAAAAATGGTCTTCCTTGCGCCCAACCGACGCCGCCATCATCACGACCTTGTAACGCTCAAACCATTCGTCGGGCAAAATGACAATCCTGCCGTCTGGCAGCCTGAACTCGTGATTGTCGTTGAGGATGTGCTGACGGAGAGCAATGAACGGGATGTCATAATTATCGAGCCTTACGATGGCGTAGATGTCAAACCAATCGCTGTCGCTCTTTACATTGAAATCCAAATGGATATTGCCTGTATAATAATGAGCCTTAATACCTTTGATGGCAGGTTCGATGCCGGCTGCCGCAAGTCGCTCGCGGTTGGATTTGATGGCGTTGATGGCGCAGTCGTACTGAAATTTTACAAGGCTCGACTGATGTTTGATGCGGTAAGTGCCGGGGAGTTCCCTGCCGCCAAAAATCTCCGCCGCAGCCGCCTCCACTTCCGTTTCATACTGCAAATCACGGGCAAATTTTTCAAAATAATAATCGCCCTCGTTCTCATAAAACTGCACTATGACAGTATGTTGGCTCGACGGCTCAAACTCAATGTCGCCATACTTGAACCTCAATGTGATTATCGCGCCGCCGGTGATGTCGTTTATCACCGAAACTATCGCCTTGCGTTTTGGCTTAATGTTGACGATACGAAAACCGACGGCATTTACGATGGCATTTGTAGCGATGGTATTTTTTACAAACTTTTGATAATAAGCCAATTCGGCACGTTTTGGGACGGAGATGCAATCCTTGTCAACGAAGGGCGTTAGTTTATTGGCGTTGATGTCAGAAAAACGCATCAACTTCCTGTCTATCAAAATATTGCAAGGCGAATCCGACAACACCATCACATCCTTTTTCCGCAACGAAATCGCCTTGCCGCAGCAATTGACGGTAAGATAATAGCGCGTGCCCTCGTCGTCGCGGTCAAAATTGAATACGGCGTGTGCGCGTTCAGGCATTACCGAGACCTCATCTTCGGGCAGCACGGCGCGGATGTTGGGGCTTATATAAAAAATCTTGACGCCATTGCCGATGCAAAGGTCGAGAATCTGCTCCACAAGGCTGTCGGTGAGGTCGGTATTCGTGCCTTTTTGTTTTTTCAACAGAGCCTCGCATCGGTACGCAAGCGCGCCGATTTGCTGTTGATATTCGGGATACAGAGCCTCGTCGCCCTTGATATTATCAGGCGAAACCCTCATCACAAACTCATAGAGGTCGCAATCCTTGTTTTTCTGCACCAAAAACGGAATCAAAATATGCCCCGTCTCGGAGTAATATCGTATAATGACAATAAAATTCAAGATGATGTTTTTTTGAACGCGCAAAATTACAAAAAAATGCCATAAAATACAACACAGAGCCGAAAATAAGAATTATATGTTGGCACTAACTCGTTTTTTTTGATAGATAGTGCCAAGATATAAAAATTATATGTTGGCACTATCGTATTTTTTTATAACTTAGTGCCGTGATATAAAACCAAGCATTATGAATGAATTAATAGGCAGAAACGCTGAAACTCAGGAACTTGAAAAGCGATTCAATTCCGGCAAACCCGAATTTGTGGCAGTATATGGACGCCGCAGAATCGGAAAAACATACCTCATAAAAAATGTGTTTGCCAAGAGGCTCGCATTTTATATGACCGGCACATACAATGCCACCCGAAAAGAGCAACTCTCGCACTTTGCGCGTCAGTACAGCGAATACACGGGCGGATATTGCGCCGTGCCAAACGATTGGGGCGAGGCATTCGAGTTGTTAAAATCACTTATAAAAACCTACAAGAAAAAACGCGCCGTGGTGTTCCTTGACGAACTTCCGTGGTTAGACAGCCGCAAGTCGGGATTTTTGAAGGAATTGGAATTGTTTTGGAACAGTTGGGGCAGCGATTGCAACAACCTTATGCTAATAGTCTGCGGCTCGTCCACTACCTGGATGACAAGCAAGATTATAGGCGACCGTGGCGGGCTTCACAACCGGCTCACCAAGCGTATGTACCTCGCGCCCTTCAATATAGGCGAGGTGGCACAATATCTCCGCAGCCACAATATTGATTGGTCGTCCAAACAAATTGCGGAGTGCTACATGGTGATGGGCGGCACTCCTTATTATCTAAGCCTTTTGGACAAATCAAAAACTCTCAATGCAAATGTTGACGCGCTCTATTTCAACAAACGCGGCGAACTGAGGACGGAGTATGGATTTTTGTTCCGGTCGCTTTTCAACGATTCTACCATCTACTCCAAAATCACAGAGATATTAAGCAAAACTTCCGACGGCCTGACTCTCAAAGAGATAGCCGAACATCTCGAAACCTCAAAGGGTGGCAGCCTCTCCGCTGTGCTCAAAAATCTTTGCGACTGCGATTTTCTCGCCGAATATCACGCCTTTGGCAAAAAACAGCGCGACACCATCTACAAACTCGTGGATTTTTATTCGCTGTTTTATCTCAAATTTGTAAAGAACGGCATACTTTCCAATTGGACATCCACCCCCGACGACCCGGTTTGCAGGACGTGGTTTGCAAGCGCATTTGAGTTGTTATGTTTCTACCACATCGACTACATCAAACGTGCGCTCGGCATATCAGGAGTGGCTACCGAAATTAGTTCGTGGCGATACAACGGCACAGAAGGCGGCGCACAGATAGACCTCGTAATCGACCGCCGAGACGATGTAATAAACCTCTGCGAAATCAAATTTTCGCGTTTTCAATACGCAATAACATCGCAATACGCCGAATATTTGGAGGAGCGCAAGGAACTATTCCGCACCGTCACCAAAACCCGCAAGTCGCTGCGTATCACAATGATAACCCTCAACGGCATCAAACCTGGCAAATATACCGACATCATCAGCGACGACATAAACCTGTCTGAAATAATGGGTCTGTGAAAGATTTTTTAGGGGCGCGAACATAGAGTTCGTAATGGGGGTGTAGCTTTGTGGCGTGAAACTTTAAAAAAGGAGGCAATTATGACAACAACAGACAACGTAAAAGTAGAGTCCAAAAACGGGCAGTATGGTGTATATGATTTGGGCGGCAATGCAATTGTAGCACTTGGAAAATATGAATGGATTTCAAAATTTTGGAAAGGGTTGGCACGTGTTTACATTTGGGAGGAAGTAAAAAAAGATAATACAATTACCCTTGATGACTTCAATTATAATAATGGAATACGTATTGATGGTAATGATGGAGTAGTTTATCATTATCGGAAACGATGGGGCATTATTAATGATAAAGGAGAAGAAGTCGTACCACCTACATACGATTCTGTGTGGAACTTTTACAACAAGGATTTTGATTCAATTATTCTTGAAAAAAATGGAATGAAGTACGAAGTGTACTTTGACAACCCGACCGTTGTATTGCCATATCATCGTAGGCACAAAATAGATTATTCTGACGACTATGAAGATGAAAACACGAACTATGCGGAGGACACTTGGTATGCGTTGACAGACGGAATGTACGGCGACTATCCTGACGGAGATGTTGATTACGACGGACTTGGATTTTAAAAAAAATTGTTCTGACGAAGATAGATTTGCATTTTTTTTGTAAATTTGCAGTCAAACAACAATTTGAAAAGCAATGAACACCGAAACACCACCACTTGTCCCCGTAGATTGGGACGTTGCGCAGATAACCTCAGACCAATTCTCTACACACTGTGTATAGAATTGGCGGATGACCCCGACCGCAACCGCAGATTTTTATGCGAAAACTTTTTGTAAATTTTCAAACGAAATAAATACAACGATTATGAACACAAATTGGGAAAACCATCAAAACGAAGGCATTAAAATAGTCATTAATGCCAAAATGTACAAGCCTGAAACAGACAACAGGTTACTAATTCCGTTTATTGACGAAAAGAAAGGATTTGGTGACTCAGAGAAAATGGGGTTGCTTGACAAAAACGGAGAAGTAATATTACCTGCCGAATATGATGTAATTTTAGACGATTGCTATCACCCTGACGACTTTATAAGGGTTGGAAAATTTGTTTACACAAAATCCTCCCAAAAAATGAGAGTTCGCTATCATATCATAAATGCAAGCGGAGAGTTGTTATTGGCTCAAATGTATGATTGGGTTTGCGTATCAGATGACAAAAAGTACATAATTATCAGAGATTATACAAATTATACAACTGATGGTTATGCTATGTTTGATATTGAAGGCAAAGAGATTGTTCCGCTTGGGAAATACCAACGGTTGGAATTTTTCGACAGAGGACTTGCACGAGTTACGTGCAAGAAGAAATGGGGACTTATAAATACAGACGGAGAAGAAGTGCAACCTTTGATATATGACAAAATATGGAATTTCGCAAACAAACCTTACGATACCATTATTCTTGTAAAAGATGGTGTGCAGTATGAAGCAAGTTTCGATAATCCATCTGTTGTAACACCATTAGGTCATCACCTTGAAGGACACCCGCCGATAGTAGGCAGGATTTGAATAAAATATTTTGAACAAAAATTGCCACGACGAACATAGAGTTCGCAGAGGTTATTTATCTTTGCAGCGTGAAAAGAAAAAAAGTTTGGCGGATTTGTTCGCAGTTCAGCAAAACTTTTGTAAATTTGCAAACGAAAACAAACGATCTTTGAAAGTCAGAAAACAAACTGAAACGATATTTTGATTTCGTCCTGCGTATTCGCAAGATGTCCTTCCGCTTCCGAAAGGAAGTAAAGGGATAACAATGTTATTCGGTAATCGGGTATGCATTCGTATCTGTTATTATATTTATATATGTATTGATATTTATATCTGTACGTCTATATATTATTAAGGAAAAGTAGTTTCGTTTTCTGACTTTTTTTGACGTTTTTGATTATATAACAACTTAAAGAGGAGAATGGATAGAGAGATTATAAAGAATTATCACGGCGACTTATTGACACTACTCAACAAGGTCAAGAAAGCACTATTGGAAGAAAATGGCATGGGCGATTTATATCATCCATTCACTCTTCGTCAAATCACCTTTTATAGCAATCCAAATCACACAAAGAACCGTTACAAACAATTTGAAATTAAGAAGAAAGCGGGTGGAATGCGTTTGATAACAGCACCGCAGAACAAAAACTTCAAAACGCTTTTGCAATGTCTGAACGAAATATTTAAGGCTCTTTATACGCCGTCTGATTATGCAATGGGCTTTACCGAAGGTCGTTCTGTTGTAACAAATGCAGACATCCACAAAAATCAAAACTATGTTTTCAATATTGACTTGAAAGATTTTTTCCCTTCCATAACGCAGTCGAGAATATGCAACAGGCTTCAATTGGCCCCATTTGAGTTTCCTGCCAAAATTGCTTTGGTAGTTTCGGGACTTTGCTGTATGAAAGAAACGTTCAAAGATGAAAGTGGCAAAGAAATAGTTCGCTATGTATTACCACAAGGTGCACCGACTTCGCCAATTATCACGAATATGATTTGCGATAAGTTGGACAGACGGTTGGCAGGAGTTGCAAAGCGCTTTGGCTTGCGATATTCGCGCTATGCCGATGATATTACGTTTTCGTCAATGCACAACGTATACTCAAAAGGAGGCGAATTTTTGACAGAACTTAATCGGATAATTGCAGACCAAGGTTTTACAATCAATGAAAAGAAAACACGATTGCAAACAAATCGAATGCGTCAAGAAGTTACGGGAATTATTGTCAGCAAAAAATTAAATGTAACGCAAAATTATGTACGGAATATTAGAAATATTTTGTACATTTGGGGCAAATATGGATTTATAGCCGCACAATCAAGTTTTTTGCCGAAATACAAAGCCGACAAAGGACACGTTAAAAAGGGCAATCCTGATATGATTAACGTGTTGGAAGGTAAATTACTGTATCTCAAAATGGTCAAAGGAGAGGGCGACAGCGTTTATCAACGGCTAAGGGAAAAATTTGACAGATTGAAAAATGATGCCTTGGGCATTCTCAAAACCAATGCATTTAGCAATGTTACGTACATTGAAACATTGCCATTGTCAGATTTTGAGAATAAAAATGGAGAGGTAGTTATAACATACAGCGAGAAAAAGCACAAGCGCTACGCATATTTCAACTTGGATGGCAACAAAAAATTGGTGTCTGTAAATTTAGACATAACGGAGGAAGAGGAAAAAGCGAAGGATAATTTTGCAATTTCACTTTGCCAAGATGCCAAGGGCAAAAGATTTTGGCTGTTGCACAAAAAAACAAAAGTTACAGTTCCAACGCCCAAACCTGTTGATTTGGATGAACTGAACAATGATTTGGATTCATTACTTAACATATAAGAAGATGGACGAAAAACTAAAAGCAACGATACAGAAGATACAACTTTTAGCCGCACAAAACCCCGAATTTGAATCGGAAATGAGGGCGTTGTTTGGCGGTAAGGCGAATGCTATCCTAAATGATGATAAACGATTAGATGACATTTACGAGTATTGTATTCAAAAGATTATAAAGAAACAAGCGGAGGATTTTTACAAAAATTTCATATTAAATTCGTTAACTCCTTTATTGATTAGTGATTATGTTCGTATGGAAGATTTTCGTCGTAAGGATAATTTTGGGGATTTTTGTCTTGCCGTGTATCAACAAATAGAGGCTATCACTAATACCGTTTGTAATAATCACAAATTGTTGATTATTACTGAGAAGATGTGGGCATATCCGGCTTTTATTAAAAATAAGTTTGAATTAAATAATGTGGATCCTACTATATCCGATAGAAAAGATAGCAATTATTCTATTGCAGATTTGATTTTTGGAAAGGGAAAAGCATTTGAGAGAAGCAAAACTTCTCTTCCTAATTTATGTGCTATGGACAAAATCAGAGTTGTAGTTTACTTTTTAGGTTTCAAGGCGATGCTTGTCAATTCATTTGAAACGTTTGTAGAGATAACAGATTCAATTAATGATATTTATCAGTGTCGTAATTTGAATCATCGAGGTAATGTTCCTACTGATTTTGAAAAAAAAGTTATTAATAGAGTGCTAAACGCAAAATCATTTTACTATCACAAATTTTTGGGACTTTTAGCACAATACATAGAATATGTGAATAATGGTTTTGAGAATATGGAAACCAATATTTTTAACTATGCCAATACTTTACAGGAGAAAAAAGTTGAGCCGGTTGCCACAGGTCCCAAGATTTTGGGTTCTATGGATGTTTCAAAATATAAAAAATCTTTTAAATGATTTATAGTGTTATTTTTATGTGTGAAATGATAAATTAACAAACAATGCACCACCTCTCCTCCATATTATCCACCCCTGAATCCTCGTACTTGGAAGGCAAAAGTGCGAAGGGAGGCTTTCCTGATTCGTTTTGGGAGAGTTATTCGGCGTTTGCAAATAGCGACGGCGGCACGATTGTGCTTGGCGTTGAAGAAGACGTCAATGGCAATCTTTGTATCAAAGACGGTTTGAAGGATGCCCAAAAAATGAAAGAAACTTTTTGGAAACTTGTCAACAACCGTCAGAAAATCAGCCATAACATCGTATTGGAGAAGGGCGTTTATATTCTTGAAGCCGACGGCAAACAAATACTTGTAGTTGAAATTCCAAGGGCAGAACGCACCGTCAGACCTGTTTATAAAGGCACTGACCCTCGCAACGGCACTTACAAACGTTTTGGCACGGGCGACCACCTTTGCACCACCGAGGAAGTGGGCGCAATGTTGAGAGATTCAAGCATTTCGCCGCTCGATGCTGTGGCAGTGGAGGATATTGACCTGACGGCTTTGAATATGGAAACCGTCAGGGGCTATCGTCAGATGTTTAAACTTACCAATCCGAGCCATCTTTGGAACACTCTTGACGATGAGATTTTCTTGCGGCGCATTCGTGCCATCGGTGCAGGTAAAGACGGTCAATATCATCCCACCGAGGCGGGACTCTTGATGTTTGGCTACGAGTACGAAATTACACGGCGATTCCCGCAGTATTTTCTTGATTATCAGGAAGACAGGAATGTTGTTGGTGTTGCAAAATGGAAAGACCGCATAGTGTCGTCGTCGGGCGATTGGAGCGGCAATGTGTTTGATTTTGCAATGAAAATCCTTACCAAATTGCAGTCAGACCTGAAAATTCCGTTCGTTGTAAAAGGCTTTCAGCGTATCGACGACACACCGCTGCATCGACTTCTGCGAGAGGCTGTTACCAATTGCCTCGTTCACGCCGATTATTACGGACGTCAGGGAATTGTTGTCAGCAAAAACAAAGACGGTTTTGTGTTTGCCAATCCAGGCGGAATGAGGATTTCAAAAAGCGAGGCATTGTCGGGCGGCGTTTCCGACCCAAGAAACGCTACATTGCTGAAAATGTTTTCCTTCATTCGTTTTGGCGAGCGTGCGGGCAGCGGTCTCAACGGCATTGTCTATGTTTGGAAAAAGGTTTATCACACCGACCCCGAAATTTTTGTAAAGGAAGAATACGACCGCACATTCCTGAAACTTCCAACCTTGGGCAAAGAACCCGACGTAGAAGCAATGGCGGAATTTTACCCTGACGAGGAGGAAACGAGCGATAAACAAGCGACAAATGACCCTGTAAATGTCACGGTAAATGACCCTGTAACCGATAATGACCCTGTAAATGTCACGGTAAATGACCCTGTAAACGGAAATGACCCTGTAAATGTCACGGTAAATGACCCTGTAAACGGAAATGACCCTGTAAATGTC
>ODAI012779284.1_pt1 | contig 14169 bp, 9 predicted proteins | sample 1539321 | NCBI WGS metagenome assembly ODAI01 (sample SAMN02144231, study PRJEB22623) | gut metagenome | biome: sheep rumen | host: Ovis aries | place: New Zealand
AGCCAGAGCCCGATGACGAGAACGAGGGCAACGCCGGTAATGATCAGGTAGCGGCCTAAGATATTGTCGTCTGTTTTCACGGAAAGCCAAAGGCGGCTCATCTCCTGCATGCCTTCTTTCGAAAGTGCTCTGAAGGCCTGCCCCTTGTTTAAAACTTCTTCCTCCGGGTCGATGATCGGATCATAGGCAAATTCCGGGTCCATATATTCTTTTGCAGCGCTTTGCGGCGGCGCATAGCTCAGCCATTCGAGGTTCGGTCCGCAGACTGCCGGGTCACAGAGGTAGTTGATAAAGATCTCCGCTTCTTTTTTGTGCTGTGCGCCTTTTGGAATGCACATGGCATCCACGAACAGGTTATAGCCTTCTTCTGGATAGTAAAACTCCAGATCCTCATTTTCCTCTACCATCAGAAGATAATCGCCGGAATAGTAAGGCCCGATCCACGCCTCGCCGCGCTCTAGCTTATCAAAGATCTGGTCCATAACATAGCTTTGCACCAGGTTTTTCTGTTCTTTCAGCTTCTCTGCAACGGCTGCCAGCTCATCCGGATTTTCCGTGTTCAGACTGTATCCAAGCAAAGCTTCTCCGATTGCAAAGGCATCTCGCGGGTTATCAAACATTAAGATCTTTCCGGCATAGTCTTTGTTCCAAAGAAGGTCCCAGCCTCCCGCATCTTCCTCGTTTACATATTTGGAATTGTAGATGATGCCGACGCAGCCCCAGGTATAAGGAACTGAGTAGCGGTTGTCCGGGTCATAGTCGAGATTCTTAAATGCCTTATCAATATACTTGTAGTTTGGAATATTGGAAAAGTCCAAAGGCTCCAAAAGATCCTGCTTGATCAGGGTATCGATCATGTAGTCGGATGGAATGATCACATCAAAAGACGTTCCGCCAGCTTCGAGTTTCGTGTACATGCTCTCGTTGGAATCAAAGGTCATATAGTTGACTTTGATGTTCGGATACGCTTTTTCAAAATCTTCGATCACGTTCGGATAGCCATCGCTTCCGTCGGAGATGTACTGCCCCCAGTTATAGACATTGATCGTTACGGTATCTGCAGCCTCCGTGCTTTGCGGGGCGATCGTAAAGACGCAAAGCGTCATAACGATCGCCAAAACAAGGGCAAGTATGCGGGCTGCCGATTTCTTAAAGGCAAAAGCAGGGTGCATCATAAAACACCTCCTGCCTTGGAAAATCGTTTTCCTTTGGAACGGTCCGTTTTGCTCTGGATGATATTCATGACGATCATCAGAATCAAGATGATGATGAACATCAGCGTGAACAGCGCGAAGACCTTCGGGTGGATCGGCTTCTTTGTATAGTTATAGATCTCGACCGGAAGCGTTACAAAGCCGGCTCCGGTTACGAAATAGGAAATAACAAAATCGTCCAAAGACATCGTAAAGCTCATAAGCGCGCCGGCGATGATTCCCGGCATGATCTCGTGGATCGTAACTTTAAAGAATGCCTGGACCGGAGTGCAGCCAAGGTCTAATGCGGCATCCGTCAGGTTCGGATCCATCTGATGCAGGCGCGGAAGGACATTTAAAATGACATACGGCAGATTGAATGTGACATGCGCGATCAAAAGGGTCCAGATACCGAGGATCGAATTGAGCCTTAACATCGTTCCTGCAAAGGCAAACATCAAAGCCAGTGAAACACCGGTTACGATATCCGGGTTTGTCATCGGGATGTTTGTAACTGTCATAATTGCGGAGCGCATCTTCTTTCCGAGTTTTGTAATGCCCATTGCGGCACAGGTTCCAAGGATCGTTGCCACGATCGTAGAAAGAATTGCGATGATCGCAGAGTTCCTTAGCAGCTCAAGGAGCGCGGCATCTTTAAACAACTCCGCATAGCGGTTAAAGGTAAAGCCTTTAAAGACTGCCATGTCCGCGCCGGTATTAAATGAAGCCAAGGCCAGAATGAAGATCGGCACGTACAGGAAGATAAATACGATTACGGTGATGACACGGGAGGTCTTTTTCATATCAGCTGTTCCTCCTCATTGTCAGATTTTGTAAAGTGGTTCGAGATACCGATGCAGATAAAGATCAGGATCATCAAAACCAGAGACATGGCAGCGCCGAGGTTTGGATTGTAGGCGCCTTTAAACTGGGATTCGATGATATCACCGACCAGGATCGTTCCCGGAGAACCAAGTTTTTGGGAAATGTAGAAAGTGGAAACCGCCGGTACAAATACCATGGTGATGCCGGAAGTGATTCCCGGAAGAGAGAGCGGAAGTACCACTTTGCTGAATACTTTTCGTTTATTGCAGCCAAGATCTTCCGCAGCTTCGATGAGACGCGGGTTGATCTTGGAGATTGCCGTATACAAAGGAAGGATCATATAAGGAAGGTAGTTGTATACCATACCGAGGACCATCGCTCCGGAGTTACGGATCAGCGGGAGTGGTTGAAGACCGATCGATGTCAACAGGTTGTTGATGATACCGGTATCTTCAAGAAGTGCAACCCAGGCAAGGGTACGCAGCAGGAAAGAAAGGCACATCGGCAGCATGATCAGAAGCTGAAGGAGTTTCTGCGTGCGCGGCTTACAGGTTGAGATTGCATACGCGACAGGATAGCCGATGATGAGGCAGATCACCGTTGCGATCACACTCAGCCAGATCGAGCGGAGAAAGATCGGGGCATAATCTGCCATTCCCGTGATATTTTGGAACGTAAAGGCGCCTGTCACGGAATCCGTGAAGGCAAAGTATAAAACGATACATAATGGAATGATGGTAAAGAGCAGCATCCAGATGATATAAGGAGCTGTCATCCACTTTCTTTTCATTGGGACCTCTCCTTTATTCTTCTTCCGGCATTTCATCCAGTTCCTCGTACTCTTCGGAATAGGAACTGTAATCTCCATAAAGACCGGAGTACTCGCTCTTTTTCATGACATGAATATTGTCAGGATCTAACTGGATGCCGATATAGGATCCGACCGGATGGAACTCCGTTGTCTGGATCAGCCATTTAAAGCCTTTAAAGTCGACGATGGTATCGTAGTGAACGCCCTTGAAGGTGAGACTGGTTACCGTGCCACAGAGGTTTCCCTGTTCCGGTGCAACGATGTCGATATCTTCCGGACGGATGACAACATCCACGAGTTCATTTGGCTCAAAACCATGGTCAACGCATTTAAATTCCTGTCCGAAAAAACGGACTCTGTAATCTGCCGGCATGATGCCGTCTAAGATATTGGACTCGCCGATAAAGTCTGCGACAAAGGCATTTGCAGGCTCGTTGTAGATGCCCTCCGGTGTTCCGATCTGCTGGATCTTTCCGCTGTCCATAACGACAATGGTATCGGACATGGCAAGGGCTTCTTCCTGGTCATGTGTAACATAAACGAAGGTGATGCCGACTTCCTGCTGGATGCGCTTCAGCTCATTTTGCATATCCTGGCGGAGCCTCAGATCAAGTGCGCCTAAAGGCTCATCTAAAAGCAGGACCTTCGGATGATTGACCAGCGCTCTTGCGATTGCAACACGCTGCTGCTGTCCGCCGGAAAGAGAAGGAACTTTTCTGTTTTCAAAGCCTTTTAAAGAGACGGACTCCAACATATGGCCTACGCGAGAATCAATCTCCTTTTCAGAAAGTCCGGAAATGCGCAGACCGAATGCGATATTGTCATATACATCTAAATGTGGAAATAGAGCATAATTCTGGAATACGGTGTTGATCTGTCTTTTGTAAGCAGGAACTTCGTTGATCGATACGCCATCGAAGAATATCTGGCCGCTGGTCGGGACCTGGAAACCGCCGATGATCCTGAGCGTAGTTGTTTTTCCGCAGCCGGATGGACCTAAAAGGGTCATGAATGTTTTATCTTTGATGCTTAAGTTGATGGAATCTAAAACGCGGTTTCCGCCAAATTCCATTACCAGATTTTCCAGACGGATCAGTTCGTTTGCCAATAAAATATCCTCCTAAAAATAAAAAGAACGAACAGAGAAATCTGTCCGTTCGAAATAGGCTAAAGAGTATTTAGCAAAGGGGAACGGAGCTGATTACACATAAGCAAGGCTTTGCAACGCTTTATCGGAGATGATCTTTTCAAAATGTTCTTCCAGATATGCGTTTCGGGCGTAGCTTACAGATTCCTTGCTGCCGTATTCCAATGCAGAGTTACAGATCATCCCAAACTCTTTCAGACTATGGGATGATTGCGAAAGCAGAAGATAAAATCTGCCGTCGCTGTGATTTTTATATAAGGAATTCTTTCCGTTATACAGACCTTTCATGTGGTGTGCGAAATCCACGACCGTATCTAAACTGTCAAAGGAGAAAAGGCGCTCCATGTCTGCCTTTGATGTAAGCTGAGGCTTAGGTGCCTCTTCTTCCGGAGCGGTATCGGAAAGCAGTTCGCTGATGTGGGTCATGCTGGAAAATTTCGTATCCACCTCGTCCGGATCTTCCACTTTTGTGATCATAAGCACGATGCAGTCCATGGATACCGGGATTGCCTCTATCATAAGAGGAAGGTCGTTTGCATCAAAACCAACCTCGTTTGAGGCCTGCTCCATCATATCCTGAAAGAGCCCGCGTGTCTTTTCCGTTCCATAAGCTAATTCGCTCATACGGATCTGGCGGGAAGCAAGATCTGAACGGCTAAGCGTGCACTTGATTTGGTTTTCGCTGATACGTTCTATTTTCATATGGTGAAAATAATAGAAAACGCTTGAAAAGTCAATATAAAAATAATATACTAATCCGCACACAAAGAATGAAGGGAGCGGGCAAACCGGCAGTTTGTCTAATTCAGCAAAATACAGCTTAGCTAAAGCTCCCTGCTTCTTAAAGGATCAGATTCCTGATCCTAAATTCCCTTTTTTATATAAACCAGACCCGCAAGCTTTGTTCTTGTGTATTTTTTGACCGCAGACTGCAGGAATATTGTCACGATGCGCCTTCTTATCGTCTGCGGATATTGGAAATGAAAGAGGGTGATCTATGCGAAAAAGAAGAAGGCAGCAAAGGAGATCTTTTACATTAAGGAAAAGAACCTCTGACAGCTCCGATTGTTGTCTTTAAATAGTATTAATGCTATAATATTTCAACTAAAAAATTGATTGTGAGGAAAATCTATGGCAGGCAATTCCAATGGAAGTGGCGGAAAAAAGAAGAAATCTGTAAAACCGCTGATATGGACCGCAGTGATCCTTTTGATCCTGATTGCAGCTGTGTTTGGCGTCTATAAAATTAAAGGACCGACACATAATATGGAAGATCTGGAAAAATACTTTTTCCTCAAAGCCAATTCTGCGACCGGGACTTCTGATGCCGGAGAAGATGAGTTGGCAGTCGTCATGGAAGATACCATGCTCGACCAGATCTCTTATTACGGAGAAACCGCAGAGACTCAGGTCTCTTATGTAAGCCGTGCCTATCGTTCCGGCGATATGGTCTATGTCGGTTTAGATCTTGTTTATTATAATGTTGACCAGCGTTTCTACTGGGACAACAATGAAAAGACTCTGATCACGACCAATGCACAGGACATGATCTGGGCAAAACTGAACGAAAACCAGTACAGCGTAAATGGTAATTTCGTTCCGACGGATTATCCGGTCTGCATTGAGATCGGCTCGAATGTCTATATTGCAGTGGATTTCGTAGACCAGTTCTCCTGCGCGAAGTGTAAAGTTTTAGATAATCCGCGCAGAGTTTATATTACCCGCCTCGAAGGAACCAAGACCTTCTGTGAAGTAAAATCCAACACACCGCTTAGAATCCGCGGCGGTATCCGTTCGAACGTTGTTGTGGATCTTGAAAAGGGAGAGCGCCTGCAGGTGATCAGCGATGAAGATGACTGGCTTGAGGTTATCAATGAAGATGGATTCCTTGGATATGTTATGACAAACCGCGTAAAAGATATCCATGAAGAAGAAGTTCAAAGCGACTACGAAGAGCCGGAATACACCTCTCTTTCTGTCGGCGGACCTGTTCTTCTTGCATGGCACGGCATCTACAGCGATGCTGCAAACGGAGACTTCGGAAATGATACTGCAAATGCAAACGGAGTAAATGTCATCAGCCCGACCTGGTACAGCATTACTCATACAGATGGTTCCGTTGCTGTCCGTTCGTCTGCAGATTATGTGAGTGAGGCGCACGGCAAAGGCTATCTTGTCTGGGGACTTTTAGATATTGATTCCTATGAAGACGGCGTAAGTTTCTATTCTCTTACAAAGACGATCTTTGGATCGACGACGCTGAGACAGAAGGTTATCAACACGGTTATGGATGATATCATCTCCAAAGGCATTGATGGTATTAATGTCGATATCGAGACGGTTAACTCCGAAGGACACAGAGATTATATCGAGTTCCTTAGAGAACTTTCGATCCGCTGCCGCCAGGCAGGAAAATATCTGACGGTCGATAACTATACGCCTTATGCAAATAATGCGAATATCTATCATACAAAAGAGCAGGGTAAGATCTGCGATTATGTCATCACCATGGCATATGATGATTATGTAGGCGGAGATGAGCCGGGCCCGAATGCATCGCTTCCGTTCGTAAAAGAAAGCGTTGAGCTTACGACGGCTTTAGTTGATCCTTCCAAGGTCATCATGGGCGTTCCGTTCTATACCAGAGTGTGGTATAGAAGCGGCGAAGCGTGTGCAGCTTATAACGAATCCTATGGCATTAATGATGCAGAGGAGATCGTAAACAACCATGGCACTGCGACCTGGGATCAGAACTTAGGCTACAACACTCTGACCTATCAGAATTATGAGACGAATGTATTCGTATGGTTGGAGGATGAGCAATCTCTCAAGGCTAAATGCGAAGTGTTCAGCCAGTACGGCGTTGCGGGAGTTGCCGCGTGGAAACTTGGCATGGAAAGACCTGCCATGTGGGATGCTTTAGCTGCTTATTATTAAAACTAAGAAAAGGGCTGCTTTAAAGAAAAGGCAGCCCTTTTTCAGTATAAAGGAACGAAGATGACAGACAGAGAAGTCAGATACATGAAAGAAGCCATCAAAGAGGCGAAAAAGGCAGCAAAGAAGGATGAGGTCCCGATCGGCTGTGTGATTGTTTATAACGATGAGATCATCGGAAGGGGATATAACCGCCGGATGACGGATAAGACTGCCCTTGCACATGCAGAGATCTCAGCAATTAAAAAAGCATGTAAAAGCCTTGGTGACTGGAGATTGGACGATGCGGAGATCTATATCACGTTAGAGCCCTGCCAGATGTGCGCGGGGGCGATCGTGCAGTCCAGGATACGGAAAGTCTTTATCGGAGCAATGAACCCCAAGGCCGGATGCGCCGGAAGCATTTTAGATCTTCTTCATGTAGAAGCGTTCAATCATCAGTGCATTGTGGAAACAGGGATTTTAGAAGAGGAGTGTGCAAAGCTTTTAACAGACTTCTTTTCAAAGCTTAGAAAGAAAAAGTCTGCGGATCCGGTAGACTGACATCAAATCCCAGGCTTGCCAACGTCACACGAAAGGTTCTGCTTAGTGCTGCTTCGTTCCCGACCTGACACGGTTCACAGATTTCCGTTGCATTGGACCCGGGCAGATGCCAGTCTGCCGCGTCCACAGACAAACGCCATTATAAAGTAAGGAAAATTTTCCGTCAAGCAATATCGTGCGTTGCTATTAGGCGGTTCTTATGGTATCATTTCCAATGATACTTTTTTAATGTGGCTAATTATGTTTAGAATTTGGTTTAGGAGTAGAATGCATGTCATACGTGGCTCTTTACAGAAAATTCAGACCCCGTACTTTTAACCAGGTAAAGGGGCAGGATCATATCGTTCGTACTCTGAAAAATCAGATCAAAAATCAGCGGATCGGACATGCGTATTTATTCACCGGAACGCGTGGTACGGGAAAGACTTCAGTTGCAAAAATCCTTGCAAAAACAGTCAACTGCCTGAACCCGAAAGACGGAGAACCATGCGATCAATGTGAAAACTGCCTGGCTGCAAACCAGGGCAATTTCATGGATATCGTGGAGATCGACGCGGCGTCCAATACCGGTGTGGAAGATATCCGAAGAGTAATCGAAGAGATCCAGTACACTCCGGCCCGCGGAAAATATAAAGTCTACATTATCGACGAAGTACATATGCTGAGCGTTAACGCGTTCAACGCATTTTTAAAGACCCTGGAAGAACCGCCGGAATATGTCGTTTTCATTCTGGCTACGACAGAGCCGCATAAGCTCCCGCAGACGATCCTTTCAAGGTGCCAGCGTTATGATTTCAAGAGGATCGATCTTGATACGATCGCAGGAAACTTAAATGACCTTTTGAAAGCAGAAGGCATCGAGGCGGAAGAGAAAGCAGTCCGTTATATTGCCAGAGCAGGTGATGGCTCCATGAGAGATGCCTTAAGCCTGATGGACCGCTGCGTTGCTTTCAGCCTCGGAGAGAAGATCACTTACGAAAATGTTCTTTCTATATTAGGAACAGTCGACATGGAAGACTTTTCCGCTCTTTACAGAGCGATCAGCAGTTTTAACATTGTTGATGCACTGAAAGTAATTGAAAGAACGGTTGATTCCGGAAGAGACCTCACGCCGTTTATCAGCGATTTCATTATGTATCTTAGAAACCTGCTGATCTTAAGCGTAGGCGGAAAAAGTGCAACAGAGCTTTTAGGTCTTTCGGAAGAGAACATCCGTCTCTTAAATGAAGATGTAAAGACGGCAGATAGTGAAGTGCTGATGCGCTATATCCGCATCCTTTCTGAGCTTTTAAACCAGATCCGTTTTTCCGCTTCCAAGCAGATCTTAACGGAAGTGGCATTGATCAAGCTTGCAAGGCCGCAGATGGAAACAGGCATGGATGCACTTTTAGACCGTATCCGTTTCTTAGAAGAAAACGGTGTGCAGAAAAAAGCTGCAGCGCCGGCTGCAAAGCCTGAGGCTAAGGCATACAGAAACCCGGACATCATCGACATAGCACAAGATGATTATGAATATGAAGAACCAGTCTCTTTTGACGTTCCGGGATTTTATGACGCTCCGATCGAAGGGCCGAATGAAACAGAACCAAAAGAAGAGATAGAAGAAGAGGAAGCGCCTCTTCCGGGACAGCAGTCATTCAACCCAAATCAGAATGGCGGAAATGCGTTAAGCGTTCTCGGCAGATGGCCTGAGATCTTAGAAGCCTGTGATGACAGGAGGATCAAAACCTTCCTTTCAAAAGCACAGACAGGATGCGAAGGAGATTCTTTTGTAATCTACGTATCCGGAGATATTGCATATAAACAGTTAAAAGATCCGGCGGTCATGGAAAACCTCAAAAAGCTGATCGCAGATGTGAGTGGTATCCAGGTAAGTCTGGATGTGCGTCATGAAAGCGCAAAACCGGAGATCCCGGATCAACAGGATTTAAGTTCCTTATTTAAAAATATAAACATGAACATAGAAATGGAGGAAATGTAATTGGGTAAAGGACGTGGAGGCTTCGGCGGCTTCGGCGGCGGAATGCCAAATATGAAACAGATACAGCAGCTTCAGAAACAGGCAATGAAGATGCAAAAGGAAATGGAAGAAGCAACAGCAGCTCTTGAAGAAGAGACTGTTTCTGCTGCAGCAGGCGGCGGAGTTGTAGAAGTTACCGTTTCCGGTAAGAAAGAGATTACAGCAATCAAGATCGATCCGGAAGCTGTTGACCCGGATGATGTTGAAATGCTTGAAGATCTGATCATGGCAGCAGCAAATGAAGCCCTTCGGAAAATGGAAGAGTTATCCAATTCCAAAATGGCAGAGATCACAGGCGGAGCAGGGGGCTTAGGTGGACTATTTTAGTGATCACATTTCAAAGCTGATCGGAGAGCTTTCAAAGCTTCCGGGCATTGGGCCGAAATCGGCCGGGCGCTTAGCCTTCCATATTATTGATATGCCGGAAGCAGAAGTGGAAGAACTTGCCAAAGCTTTGATCGATGCAAAAAAGAACATCAGATACTGCAAAAGCTGTTATACGATCACAGATGATGAAGAGTGTCCGATCTGCAAGAGCTCAAAAAGAGACCATAGCGTGATCATGGTCGTGGAAAATACGAGAGATCTTGCTGCATATGAAAAGACCGGAAAGTACAACGGAGTTTATCATGTACTTCATGGCGCAATCTCCCCGATGCTGGGGATCGGACCTTCGGATATAAAACTCAAAGAACTTGTAGAGAGACTGAAAGGTGATATCAAGGAAGTTATAGTAGCTACTAATTCCAGCCTGGAGGGGGAGACGACGGCAATGTACATTAGTAAGCTGATCAAACCGGCAGGGATTAAAGTGAGCCGTATTGCCAGCGGCGTACCGGTAGGCGGAGACTTAGAGTGTATTGACGAAGTTACGCTTCTTCGTGCACTTGAAGGCAGAGTGGAGATTTAAAAATGGATAAACAAGAGTATCGGGAAATTGTAGGTGACATTCGAAGAGCATACGACCGCAAAGAGTATGACAAAGTTTTAATGTATGCAGAAGAACTGGACATGAGACGTGTCTCTGACAGTCGCGTTCTGGAAATGATCTCTGATTCTCATATGGCAATGGGAGATTTGGCAACAGCACGTGAACTGCTTCTGAAAGCATATGAAAAAACACCGATGGGAAGAAAGATCGCATATAAACTGAGCGAACTTTCAATTAAGCTCGGAGACCTCGATGGAGCGGTTGACTTCTATGAGGACTTCTGCAAAATGGCACCTCATGACAACGACAGATTTCTTTTGAAATACAAGATCGGAAAAGCCGGCGGCGTTGGAAAGAAAGATCTTGCAAAAGTGCTTGCAGCTTATTGCTCACGAGAGGTCGATGAAAAGTGGATGGCAGAGCTTGCGTCCCTTTACGACGAGCTTGGAGAAAAAGATAAATGTAACGAAATCTGCGACGATATCATTCTCTGGTATGCGGATGGCGAGTATGTTCAGAAGGCCCTTGAAATGAAAGGACGCAACGGAGAACTTACCGCTTCCCAACAGGGTAAGCTTGAAAAAATGCAGGCAGCAGCGAAAGAGGCAGCAGCTAAGAAGCCGGAAGATGATCTTCCGGAAATGGAGATCGTTAATGAAGAGCGTGAGTTCCGTCCGGGAACGATCGAATCAGACGATGCTCTTACAGAGGATGATCTGGACTCTATCCTTGAAGAGTTTATTACGATCGAAGATGCAACCGCACCACCTGAACCTGTAAAAGCAGAAGATATGGCGGAAATATCTTATGTAAAGATCGATGAGCCGGAGACAGAAGTTATTCCGGTAGAAGAGATCCGTGTGGCTGCCGAAGAAGAAGGAAATGCGGCGGAAGAAATTCAGAGCGCAAAGGCAGAAGCAAAGAAAGCGGCAGCAATCGAGGCGGTTACGATCACCCCGATGCTTGATACTCCGGAGGTGAAAGAGGAAGTTATGGAAACACCTGCGGAGATTCAAAATGAACCAATTATTGAAGACATTGAACTTAAGACTGCACCGGTCCATGCAGAAGTCAGAGAACATATTGCTGAAAACATGGATCATCCGGAGCCGGTTGATGTTCCAGATATCTTAGCAGCTCCGGTAGAGCAGCCTGTAGAAGAGCCGGCAGAAGAGCCTGTGGCAGAGGAGCCTGTCTTTAAAAAGACGACTCCGAGCGGCAGACCATTCTCTAATATTGAAGCAATGCAGTCTGCAAGAACCGCGCCTCCGAAAGATGAGGCAAACTTCTGGAAGATGCCGGATGAACTGACGATCGATGAGGAGCAGGTAGACCCGCAGTTTACCGAGCCTATTTATGGTTCTCACAGATGGTTTGAAGAAAAACCGGAACCGGATCCTGATTTTGAAGAACCTGTATTCGGATCCCATAGATTTGTTCCGCAGCCGGAACCGGTAGAAGAGGAAGAAACCCCCGCAGATGTAGTGATCGAGCAGGTTGAGCCGGAGCCGATCGTGATCGAGCCGGCAGAAGAAGATAATACACTTCCGGAACATTTCTCTACGATTCGCACAACCTCCTCCGGCGCAGAGCTTTTAGGTATGTACGCAGCTGCAAAATCTGCCGGAAGCGGAGACAATCTTTCCGCACAGGCTGCGTTTGTCAGAAAACCAGAACTTGGCGGAAGAAAGACTCTTCCTCCGGAAATGTTTGCAGATCCGACGACAGAGCCGGAATACTATGAAGGTCCTGCATACTTTGAAGAAGCAGAGTCCGGATATGAGCCGGAACCAGAACCGGAACCGATGATCCAGGATCCTGCCTTTGTTACAGAGGCAATTCCGAAGATCCTTTCTGTACCGGAAGAAGCATTTGCTGAAGAAGAGCCGGCAGCAGAGTTTGAAGATCTTAAAGCTGCACCGGAATTTGATATGATGCCTGGCGAGATGAGCGAGGCAGAACAGGCAATCAGCGAGTTCGATCAGGAGCCTGAGACAGAATTTATTCCGGCAGCGGAAGTTAAGGAAATCCTGAAAGAAGATGAAATCGCAGATTTCGATATCGATGACGCCGGATCTAAACTGATGGATGAACTCTTTGCAGAAGATCCGATCGAAGAAAATAAAGCTCAGGAATCAGAAGTCGTATTCCTTCAGGATGTAACGGAAGAGCCGAAAGAAGAGACATCCTTTGAGGATGCGATTGAAGAGGCAGCAGGAGAGCTTGCACTTGAGGATACAGAAGAAGAGGCAGCTGAAGAACCGGACGAAGAAGTAATCCCGAACCTTGCAGCACATGTTGCAGAAGTTATGGAAGAAGAGGAAGAGGACAGACCGAGTCCGTTTATGTTCAGCGTCATGCCTCACGAATCCATTGAGGAAAAAGCTCCGGAGATTATTAAGGCTCAGGAGTCGGAGATCGTTGAAGAAGCAGCTGAAGAGGCGATCCCTGAGATTGATCCTGAGTTAGAAGCTGCACTCGATGAAGAACTCGAAGCCTTTGAAAAAGATCTGCTTGATTTTGATGAAGCAGAAGTTGAAGAAGAACCGCACGAGTTTGAGAAAGCAGTAGAAGAACTTGAACTGGTTAACTATCCGGAGGCAATGCAAAGAGAAGAGCCGGAAAACTATGTTGAGGTTTTAAAACCAATTGCAGATACCGGCCTGATCGAGGATATGTTCGAGGAAGAACATAAAGAAAAGGCTCCGGAAGAGGACGCTTTAGAAGAAGAGCCTGTAGCTGAAGAAACGGAAGAAGTTTTGGAAGCTCCGCAGGAGATTATTGCGGAAGAAACTATCGAAGAAGTTATAGAAGAGCCGGAAGAAGTGGAACCGGAAGCAGAACCGTCTGTCTTTATCCCGTTGAATCAGCTTGCAGAGGAAAGAGGCAAGGTGATCACTCCGGTAACAGAAAAGAGTATTGCGGCTGCTGAAATCGATGCGGAGGCAGAAGCTGTTTCTGCAGAATTAGAAGCGGAAGTATTTGAAGAAGAGCCGGCATTTGAAGAAGAAGCAGGCGAAGATGAGAGCGAATTTGCAGGCGCTGTTCAGGATTTTGCCTTAGGACATAAAGAAGAAACATATTGGAATGCTGAGTATGCTGCATCTGCACTTCAGGTTGATGAGGCTCCAATCGAGGAGATCACCACACCGATCCCGAAAGAAGAAGTTGAGGGCATTTTAGAAGAGGCGGAAGCAGACCCGATCGCAGAAGCAGAACCAATCGTGGAGGCAGAACCGATCGCGGAAGCAGAGCCGGAAGAAGAACTGAGCGACTTTGAAAAGGCAATGCGCGCGTTCGAGGCAAGCAACAATGCCGTTCCTGAAGAGGAGTTCACACCGGATGAACTTGATGAAGCAATGGAAGAGTTTATCGATGAAGGTGTAGAACCTTGGGCAGAGCCTGAGTTTGGTATGCCGGATTTCGAAGATTCCGAATTTGCAAAACCGGCATATTTAGGAAATGATTTTGATACTAGTGAAGAATATCATGCTGAAGCTGTAATGGAAGAGGCTGAAGCGAAAGAGGAAGAAGAACTCAGTGGTTTCGAAAAAGCGCTTGCGGCATTCGAAAGAGAGCAGCAGGAAGCAAAGATCGTGCCGCATCTTGAGGAGCCTGAGCTTGAGGCTGTTCCGGAGGCAGAACCATTTGCAACGGAGCCGGTTATTGAAGAGCCGACCCCACAGGTTCAGGAAGCAGCTCCAGCGCCGGTATTTGATGCGCCGAAGGTGGCAGCACCGATTCCGACCGCTTCCAAGGCAGCAT